>Ga0233432_10000647_pt1 | contig 33363 bp, 26 predicted proteins | sample SI_122_August201_6_FD_179870 | JGI IMG/M metagenome (GOLD analysis project Ga0233432, IMG submission 179870) | Seawater microbial communities from Saanich Inlet, British Columbia, Canada - SI_122_August2016_10_MG | ecosystem: Environmental > Aquatic > Marine > Inlet | place: Canada: British... | reverse complement strand
CCCTGTGCTTCTACCAAAATGATCGGCTTCTTCTGCTCCGAACCACTGCAAAACAGACAACCACAGATTCGAAAGAGGGACTCGTCGATGTTGCTCTTCAGGACAAATAACATGCCCCTGATGCTTGAGCCCACCACCGGCAAGGAGCACTGGAAGATTCCGGTTGCTATGAATCGACCCATCACTCATACCGCTGCCAAAGACAACTAGCGTGTCATCAAAAACCTGTGCTTCTTTTAACCTCGCAAGAAAATTACTGAGCTTTGTTGTTAAAAAAGATTCTACGACCTGAAGCTGACCAATCCGGTCCTCTGATTTTCCATGATGAGAAAGACCATGGTAACTACCGAGGTCTAACTCAGACGTCCGGAAACCTAATCCAGTTTCAAATGTTGCCACACGAGTGGAATCTGTCTGCAAAGCAAGGGCCATGAGGTCGTAAAAAAGTTCTACTTCATCAATTTGCTGGCGTTCCTCGTCTAGCACTTCTTCTATCGACGGTTTCGGTTTGGGCCGATGCAACCATTCTTTAGACATTTGCAGTCGCCGTTCAACGTCGCGGACTGACGTCAAATATTGATCGAGTTTGTCTTGATCTGCTGTATTGAGCGTTCGGTGCAAGGCACGTGCTGAATCACGCAGAACATCGAGCACACTGCCTCGATGCTCGAGTCGCATGCGTTCAACGTCCGCCTTACTCTGCGGAGGACTCACAAAGAGACCACGAAACAGCATTGCAGGATTGTTGATTGGTGGCACGTGGACGCCAGCACGCGTCCAACACATGTCCGTACCATGTACGATACCCGTGTTGATCGAAGGAAAACGAGTTTTGCTACCAACGAATTCGGCTGCTGCCTGATCAAGTGAGATATTCTTCTCAGGAAATCCAGCAGCTTCTTCTTTTTTAATACTGGTGAGAAATCCCTGTACCGCGCCATGCCCACCGTTGAGCCCATGGTCCAAATTTGAGAACACCGTGAGAGCATCGCGATGCATGTCCAGTGGCTTCAGTGTCGATGTCGGCACATAGCTCTGCCCTGCAGCTTTTGGAAAAAAGTTGCCCGGATAAAAGCCAAGGTGATTTCCAATACACACCAACCGTCGTGGAGATTGATCTCCAACGCCTCTTTCTCGACCGAGGCTCTGAAAGGCTGGAAGGGTCAGGGCAAGCCCAGCACCGTGAAGAAGGTTTCGTCGTGTCAATCGATGTGCGGTATTGCTCATTTGTTTTCTCAGCTACATCTCATACATCTCATAGAAGAAATACTCAATCGAACATTCCATGTTCTTCTACACACTCATATTATTTACTCATTTGGCTTGTACGCCATTTTTGGGACTCACATAGACATAATACGCACTGAGTATTGTATTGTCTTTACCCCTAAACCACGTGTGTAAAGCCGTTGGGCCCTTCTTTAAGTGCATCGTAAAAGTGATGCCTTTGTCATCTTCCTTGACTTGCTTGGTGAGACCCTCAAATTGATAGCCCTTTTTTTCACCAATGCTCATGTGGTTATGCCCGGCGAAGTATAGGCTCGCCTGAGTAATCGGTAACGCAGTTCCTGTTCCATCTGGCAACGTTCCCTGAATAGTTCCATCTGCCTCTTTGGGCCAACGACGAAGCTCGATGTCATAATCACCTGCCTCCGCCACATCGATCACCCAGTATCCACTTTTCTGCTGGCCTCTGAGAACCTGTCCTTGCTGGTCCACGAAGACATCCAACCACTCGGTGGCAGATAGCTTGGTAGGGTTCTCATACTTTGTTCCAACGATAATGCGTTGCTCTTCGTTCGCAGCGGCTCCGACTCGATCCCACCATTCAGCGAGTCGCTTTCGCAATTTCACGACGACCTCTGGATGCTGATCGATGATATTGGTTTGCTGAAGAGGATCGGTCTCTAAATTATAAAGCTCACGATCCTCCAAGAGACGCCACCGTTTCCAGAGCACGCCAGCCTGATCAGCTCGCATCTGAGTTTGACTATACGGTGACGGGTAATTCGCGAACCCCGGCATCCTGCTGTAATTAATGATGAGAATTCGATCATCAGGCACGTGTTGTTCACCACGTAAAACCGAAGCCAGACTCGTTCCGTCAAACTCGGGTCCGTTCTCAGATTTGATTCCACTCAATTCCAATAGAGTCGGCAAAATATCTTGTACTTGAGTAAGTCCGCCAATGTCTTGTGGTTTTGCGAGATTGCCATCGGGCCAACGAATGAAACACGGAACACGATGCCCACCCTCCCAGAGTTCCGTCTTCCTGCCACGCATTCCAGCATTAAAATAGCGAGGTCCCAAGAGGCTGCCATTGTCCGTTTTGAAAATCAGAATCGTATTGTCAGCCAGGTCTTCGTCGTCAAGAAACTCAAGCAGGCTCCCCATGTTGGCATCGATGTTCACAATCATGCCTAGATAATTGGCGAGTTGGTTCTTTAATTTTCCATCCAGATGATCAAACTGGGGATCGGCCAATCTTTTTGTGATCACATCACGATCTTCAGGCTTCGGATTGAATGGCCCGTGGGGCGTATTCGTTGCGAGATAGCACATGAATGGTTTATTCGCTGCTACGGACTTCTTTATGAACGCCTTTGCTTCAGCAAAAAACACATCGGTGCAGTAACCCGAAAACTGTTCTTCTGTGCCGTTGTGAATATAGACGTCATCAAAATAGTCGTTGCCCCAATAGCTTGGAACAGAGGGAATGGACGAAGAGGGATACCACACGCTCTCCTGAAAGCCACGGTCCTGCGGACGAAATGGATAGTTCGCGCCAAGATGCCATTTACCAAATACCCCGTGGCATACCCCGCGTCGCCAAAGTAATTGGCGATTGTAGGGATTTCCGGACGCAGTAAAGCGCGACCGCTACTTACGTTGATTGCGCCATTCCTTGCCGCATCAATCCCAGTAAGCAATTGCCCACGCGTCGGTGTACACATGGGCGCAACGTGGTAATCCGTCAGTCGCAAACTCTCATCGTGCAGCGAGTCGAGGTGAGGGGTTTGTAAAACTGGATTGCCATGTACGGACAGTTCTGGATACCCCTGATCATCGGTCATGACAACAATGACATTTGGCCTTTCAGCAACAACTTCATCACAAGCTGCATTCGAGGCAAAGTAGGCAATAAAGCCGAAGAGCCACTTGCCACGCACCACACGATTCGTTCTATTCACTTTGATACCTTCTGTTTATGCACAACGGGATCGAGGTTGGCTTGTATGTGCACATCACTTACTTTTGGTGACGGACAGCCACTCTCGGGCACCTCGACATGGGCTGTCCATAAAATGCCATTCAGTACCACAGTACGAAAGTTTTCATCAAGCCAGCTCACATGATTGTGCGCCCCAGTAAACCCGAATCCTCGTCCACCGGAAGGACGTTCGTACGCCCATGCCACAACTTGTTTTTCACCCGCTGCAACTGCCCTACGAACTGTAGGATTTCCACTTCGCGGACCATCTGGTCGGCGAAGTGTGTTCGGCGGCGGAAGGTCAGCAAGTATTGGAGTGACTCCTTTCATGTCATCGACAAACCGCATGTGGTAGTACCATTCGTCGTCGATCTCAAATGGTTTCAAACCATTTGCAACAGGATGCTCTGGAAAATCGGTAAAGTGTGGCGTCCAATGCGGATTAACTGACCAGTCGAGATCACAGAATCCACCCATCCACTGAAGAAATTTTTGACCGGGCTCGCCTTTCTCAGCTTCGGTTGCCCAGTGAATCATCACGACACCAACCCCCGAATTCATCAGTGCATCGAATTCAGCCAGATGCGGATTGAGCACATGCCCTTGATGCCCTGTACAAAAAATTACAACAGTCGCCGCATCCTCAAAGACAGACGGATCTTCCGGGTAGCCAAGCAATGGAACGAGTACTGTTTCAACATCAAGGCCTGATCGATCGAGCGCATCAGCCAGAATCATATTTCCGGCTCGATGCTCATGCTTCATTCGCCCATGACTAGGCTTCCCTGAAATAAAGACAATTTTTGCTGGCTTCTCAGCCTGAACCGAAGTGTGAGGAATAAAAATTGGTACTACCAGAAGCCAGAAAGTGGCAACTACCCTGAAACTCGGTCGCATCACATTACTCCGTAACGAGTTCCAAACTATTCCAATACGCCCATTCATTGTGCCAATCGTTCGCTCGATTTTCTAAAACTAGTGAGACACGTCGGCCAGCAAATTCAGTCAAGTCGATCGACACATCAAGCCACTCATCTGATTCAACTGAATCCGGACCGATAACATAATCCGCCATAACTTTGCCATTCGCCAAGACCCGAAGCTGCCAATCACCATGTGGATGATGACTGACACGGAGCTTCAGTGATGTTTTCTTACCTTCAGGTATCGTGACTTGATTCTTACTCAGAATGCACGGTGTTTTTCGATCGAGAGGATGTGTCTGTACCGCTGACTCGTTCCGAAACACAGCATGCTTCACAACGCCACCTTCTCCAACATCAGCCACCCGCAGCGCTGTAGCCATTTCCCCCCTTGCAATTGTTTTAATCAGGCCGTTCCATGCTTCAGCCCTTTGCACCTGGTTGGGCTTTTTATTGCCACCGTCGCCCGTAATCAAACGTCTCGCAACAAACTCTTGCAACCTCGGTATTTTACCAGCCATCACAAGCTCAAGTGATTCACGTTGAGCGTTAGGCACCATCGGCTCCAACGCAAACCAGTACATCCGAGGCAGATTGTTGTCACTCACATCCTCAGCATGGGAGACGAGCCCTTGAAGAATTGGCCATCGCTGAGCGAACGGCAATCGCTGTACTGCCGAAGCCAGATAGAGCCTCACAACCTGCGACGGATCATCCTGTGCCATGACAACCAGTTTCTCAAGTACTCCTGTTTCGAGAACCCATTCTGTATCCTGCTCTGGCTGAAACGCGTTTGTTTCACTCACATCACAGAGGAATTGAATGGACCATGCCCGAACATGCTCATCTGCATCATCAAGCAGTTCGTAAAGTTGGCCTTTCGTTATTCCGTCAGTTACATGTAGCGCCCATAACGCTCGCAATCTCTTGGGTGGCTGTGACGTCGTGCTGAGTATGTCATTGAGTTTCTGATGAACCACTTTACGATTGAGCGTTCCGCTTGCCTGCCGATACTGTAGAAGTGTTCTTGCATGGCGAACAAACCAATCGTTTGAATGCAACTGGTACTCTACGAGCTCTGCATCAGACATAGCAGAAAGATCTGGCGTCACCTTGCCTTTCACACCAGTCGGCATAATCCGATACACGCGGCCACTGTTGGGAAACTTTACTTCATTGCCACAAATATTCTGATCATGCCAGTCAAGAATATAGACACCCCCTTCCGGACCAATTTCAACACTGAAACCGACCCATGCCAAATCATTCGTTGGCAAAAAGTCATCACCGTGATGACCAATAAAACTTGAACCCTTTGGCTCAAGCACGTCCGTCAATACAGCATGCTCATGAATATTGCACATGAATAAACGGTCACGATACTCCGCTGGGAACGTATCTGCGAGATAGAAACGAGCTCCCCCATGAGCAGATAAGTGCGTGTGATCACGAATCGTTTTGATGTCATCATAGATATACGGATTGACGTGTGGCCGAGCTTGCTTGTGATACGTTCCGCCTTGCACGACATGAAAAAGATGCGGAATGACACAACATGTTGCACACCCCTGCCCGTAGTCGTTGAAATCAAACCCCCAGGAATTTGATAATCCTCGAGCAAAAACCTCAAAGGTTTTGCGAGTCGGATGGTATCGCCAAATACCAGCATCAATAAACTGACGCTGTGCATCCGTATCACCCGGCTTCCCAACGTTGGAAAACGTAAACACTCCGTGGCAACCGTACAGCCAGCCATCAGGACCCCACATAAAACTATTGAGCGTTTCATGCCGATCTTGAATGCCCCATCCATCAAGTAAGACTTGTGGTGGTCCATCGGGAATGTCATCACCATCTTTATCAGGGATAAAAGAAAAGTTTGGTGGCGACCCAACAAACACTCCACCAAATCCACAGGCGATCCCGGATGTGAACGTCAACGTGTCCGTAAATGTCTTCTTTTTGTCAAAGACACCATCACCATCTGTGTCTTCAAGTATTTGAATTCGACTCACCGGGTCGTCAGTATGTTTTTTACGAGTTTGATAATTAAAATTCTCCACAACCCACATCCGGCCACGATCATCGAAACAGAAGGCGATGGGCTCAGCGATGTCGGGCTCAGCAGCAAAAACAGAGACCTCAAATCCATCCGGTACAGCCATTTTTGAAACTGCTTCCGCTGGCTTTAAAAATGGAGTATCGCTGTCCTTGTGCTGTTTCTTTGGAAGTTGATTACGACCGTCATCAGCAGCCGCGAGAGGAATTGTGACTATGCCATACACTATGAAGACAGCCACCCCAATAAGTGACACTCCATTTTTGTGCACGTTAACCAATCGTTGCATTGCTCGATTTGTCATGGCAAATCCACCTGCTCAGTCGTCCCCAAATATTTCACAAGATCGACAACCTCTTGTGGCTTCATGGCATCCAGCTGCCCGTCCGGCATCATCGACTGTCGTGAAATCTTACGGAAGTCGATATCTTCTTTCGCAATGACCACTCTCGGCTGCTCTGGTGTTCGTAAAACAATCTTTGTCTCGTCTTCTTCGGCCAAAACTCCGTTTACAACACGGCCATCCACCGTCAGAACCGACACAGTCCTATATGCATGCGGAACATCCAAACTCGGATACACACTATTTAATAATATGTAATCAAGATTCGCACGGTTTGCACCAGTTAATTCCGGGCCTACTTTCCCACCTTCTCCATACAGCAAGTGGCAGGCAGCACAGGTCTTCTGGAATACCTCCCTGCCTCGTGAAGCATCTGCTGCTGCCACAGCTGAAGGCTTGCACAGCTTTTTATATTTTTTAATGAGGTGCTCTCGTTCCGCACCGACAACGGGCAACGCACCGTACACATTGGTAAACTTTTTCCCAAGGAGATTTTTCAGTGATCGGGCCACCTGCACTGGGACCGCGCTGGGCTGGATTTCCTTTGTTCGCAAAGCTTCTACAAGGCTTTCTGCATAAATCTTTCGAGACGCAAGTGTTTCAATAACTGCTCGCTGCTGTGAGGGGTCAAGATCTGAATAGCGAGATAGCAAAATAGATGGTGCCTGGTCATTTCGCACCATTGCATAGCCACGTATTGCACTGAGCGTCATTGCCGGATCGTTCATTAAGGTTTCGAGTAATTGCGATGCCTCTCGATTCTGCTGGCCAAGCAAAAGACTCAATGTTGAGCATCGCTGGGAGGCCGCAATGCTTGAATCTTGAACACACTCCAAAGCACTTGCAACTGCCATCGTGTCGCCAAAGATTTGAGAAAGAGCCAAAGCGTGCTGACGCACTGGAGCACTCGTACTGCATGCAAGTGTATTACTGAGCGCTGGCCAACCCTCGGGGGCATGTACACTCCTACGGCCTTCGAGCCCAAGAAGCATTCCCTTTAGTAGAGCGGCCTGAACGCTCGTATCCTCTGTAGACCCAACGGCATGGACCAAAAGGTGAAATGGGTCGGTGTTTTCATTCGCAAGAACATCTCTGTTTATACCGTGAAAAACCAACAGACTCAGAAAAGTAAAAATCGTTCCAAAATACTTTATACGATTTGGCATAGCTCACCCCCCGTTCATAACAGTGCGTGTTGGCAAAGTAAATTCTGGCAATCTGACGATTTCGCCACCTTTCAGCGCTGATTCATGAGCACAGATACCAACACTTGTCCAATTGGCACTCGTGAGTGCATTTGGCCAGGGATCACGATCCGTAAGAATTGACGTCACAAATTCATGAATAAGATGCGGATGCGAACCCCCGTGACCACCACCTTGCAAAAACGAGAGATGATCTGCGTCGTGAATTTCCTGCGGAAGGGTAAACCTTCGAATCGATTCAGGAAGAAGGTGAGCATAGTCGGGAGCTTCTATTTTTTCTGGAATCTCTGGCTCTGGCTTTTTGGCTGTATGAATAACGTGGGGCTCATTTTCAACTAATGTCCACTCAAAACTTTTTTTCGTTCCATAGACATCAAAACTCTCACGGTATTGCCTTGCGACGTCGTACAGACATCTCCAAACATGTGCCGTCAGATCACTATCTCGGAGTTTGATATGGCATGATTCAACAGCGAATTGATTCCCAGACTTTTTGGCAATGTCTTCACGCACCGTACCTGAACCAAAACAACTTACATACTCAGCAAAATCATCGAGTAACCCAAGGCACGGGCTTACAACATGAGTGGCGTAGTGCATTGGGATCATGCGTTCCCAATAATCCGGCCATCCATCCATATCCTGAGGATGCGACGCTGCTACATGTTGAATTTTCCCGAGCTCACCTTTTTCACAGAGCTCTTTTATAAAAAGAAATTCTCGGCTGTAGACAACTGTTTCAGCCATCATGTATTTCAGGCCAGTGGTTTGTACCTTTTCAACAATCTGACGACATTCTTCAATCGTTGTTGCCATAGGCACAGTACACATCACGTGCTTCCCTGCATCGAGTGCTTTGAGTGACATCCATGCATGGTCAGGGATTGGACTATTGATATGAACAAAGTCGATGTCTTTGTCTGCAAGGACATCGTCATAACTCGTATATCGTTTTTCAATACCGAATTGATCGGCGACTGCGTTCAGTTCAGTTTCGTTCCGACGACAGACGGCAGCAACGTTTGCATTGGGGTGCGATTGATATATCGGTATAAACTCAGCACCAAAGCCGAGACCAATCATGGCAACTTGTACGGTATCCGACATTTTCACTCCGTGTTCGCAGATGCATGACTGAAAAGCACCCATTCATGAATCATAAATGCTAGTAAAAACAATATTGTAGACAATGTAATATCGCGCACTCTTACTGAAGTATTTTACCATTTTCACTACCGTTTCTTGCTAAAATTTTCTTATGAAACGATCTGTCGCTCTTGTTATTGAAACAAGCAATGAATATGCACGCGGACTCCTTCGCGGCATTCTTCGATACCAGCAAGAGCACGAAAAGTGGACCATCGATTTGCCTGAGCAACATCGTCGTGCCGACCCGCCTCGTTGGCTTCGCACCTATTCTGGACATGGAATCATAGCGCGAATTGAAACCAAATCGATTGCTCGGGCTGTGCAAGCCACTCAGCTACCGGCTATCGACGTGAGTTCCGCACGAGAACTGTCCACCCTACCGTGGGTCGAAACCGATGACCGCAAGATTGCGGAACTAGCCGTCCAACACTTTCTGGAAAGAGGGTTTCGGCATCTCGCTTTCTGTGGCGACGGCTCATTTAATTGGTCCCGCTGGCGTCGCGAGGCGTTCGTAGCCGAGTCAAAAAAAGTCGGCATCGATGCCCGAGTTTTTGATATAGAAGATGATTCAAGTGGTATGACTTGGCCACATGCTCGCCGGAGACTTATGCGTTGGCTTGTCGAACTACCCGAGCCATGTGGCTTGATGGCAGCTTATGATTCACTTGCTCGTCGCTTGATTGACTTATGCGCTCAAGCCTCACGGCGAGTCCCCGAATCGATTGCTATTCTAGGAGTCGATGATGATCCGTTGTTGTGCCAACTTGCCACTCCGCCACTTTCCAGTATCGTCCCTGACTCAGAGGGAGCTGGATACGCAGCCGCCGAACAACTTGACGCCATCATGTCCGGCAAAAAGATGAAACGTCTCGATACTCTCTTGCCGCCATTGGGTATCGCGACTCGTCAGTCTACCGATACGTTTGCTGTCGAGGACAATGACGTATCGGTATCCGCACACTATATTCTGGCTCATGCCTGCGAGGGAATCCAGGTTGATGATGTCGTCAAACAAACACAACTCACCCGGCGAGCTCTTGAAAAACGATTCAAAGACGCACTCGGCAAAACACCCCATGCTTTGATCATCGAAACAAAACTGTCGAAAGCAGAACGGTGTCTTCGAGAAACCGCCCTGACTCTTGAACAGATTGCAACCCGTTGTGGATTTGAATACTCGGAATACCTGAGCGTCCTCTTCAAGAAACACCGAAACATGACGCCTGGTGTATATCGGCAACAACACCGACAATAAGAATCCGCCAAGTAGATCGACATGACTACCTGTCAACAATGAATGCACGTCATGCAGTCAGCCTTCAAGCCGACTGTTCTTCTACAGATGTCCTGTCGTCTCTGCCCCAGAACAATAACGTGAATGCCACCATGACACCGAGTGCGAATACAGCTGGCACGTACCACAGCTTTGACCAATTCACTATGCCATCGGCTGAAGTGCATCGCCCCATCCACCACCCAAATGCTTGTGCACCGATTCCAAGTCCAAAGCCCTGAGTGAGCATCACAACCAGAGATTGAGCCTGGCCACGGACCTCAGGCTTTGCCTTCTTATCGGTATAGATCATCCCAGTCACAAAGAAGAAGTCGTAACAGATTCCATGCAGCAGGATGCCAACAAAGATCGGCAGCGTGAGCATAGGGCCGGTCTGACCAAAGGCAAAGCCCCAGAGTCCATAACGAACAGCCCAGGCCAACATGCCAATCATGAGCATTTTCTTTACACCGAGTCGAGCAAAACAAAATGGCATAACAAGCATGAAGATAATTTCACTCATCTGCCCAGTACTCATAGCGCCTGTAGTGGAACCGAACAACTTCACTCCCATCGCATCAACAAATCCGTACCCTTTTGCGTAGTATCCAGCTAATGGAATACAAACCAGAAAAGACGCGACTGCAAAGATGAAGAATGATTTATCTTTGAGTAACGCCCATGCATCGACTCCAAGAACTTTTGATACAGAGATCGACTCCCCCTTGGCAGGTGGAGTTGTTTTTGGAAGGGTCAGGCAATACACACCCAAGATTGCAGATGCGATCGCCGCAGCATGAAATATATGAGGAGAATTATCTGAATATTGAATCGTGCTCATCGCCGCAGCGAATGCCTGCTCCGCTGCACTACTCGCTGCCTGATTACCTCCAGCAGCCGCTTTCGCCTGTTCAAGCTGCGCCATCGCTTGACTGATAACTTTGCCTTCGCCATTAAAAAACCGGCATCCCCACATCGCCCAGTTGCCGACGATCCAGCCTATCGTTCCGAGAACACGGACGGTGGGAAAGTCTTTTTCACTGTTGGCGAGATGTTTAAATGACAAGCTTGCTGTAAGACCCAAGGTCGGCATGAAGCACAACATGTAGGCAAGAAGGCATAGAATCATCGGCTGCGTGAATTGACTCAGAAAACTATCTGGTGCACCAGCACTCGCAAGAGTGGGAGCAAGCCAGAGGAGACCAGCGCCCACAATGTTTAAAATCGCGAGTACATGCTCCGTATTCATCAAACGATCACAGATTAAACCCAGGGTTAGAGGTGCAAGAATTGCAGCGATTGGAGCGACTGTGTAAGCGGCAGCATCAAAGGAACCACCAGGTCCTATCTCCGTCATGCCCGCATCGTTCAAAAAGCCATACATTGCCACATACCAAGATCCCCAAACAAAAAACTGTAAAAACATCATGACACCCAAGCGTGTCATTGGCAGTCGAACCGATGGAGATGTTTTTATTGAATCGCTCATAGCAGGACCTTTTTAAAAATTATCTTGTTCGGGATTCATACACTCATGTGGGAACACTATCTTGATTTCACCCCCGCACGGGTGAGCATACGCTGAACAGGTATGCCCACCAATCACTATCACCGATACCAATCGATGATCACAGACCCAATTTAACCCAACTTTTACTTGCGAATAGCATCAAAAATGGCAAAATAGAAGAGTTCTTCGGAATCACAGCCATAGGGGACCATATGCACGCTCGGACAAAAGAAACTCAGTCAAATCCAATTTATCGGGGTCCTCTTCCACAAATCTCAACCATTGAGAGAGTACCTGTGACTGTTTACGACGAGTCCGGAGACGCCAACCGAGCAATCGCTCGAGAAATAGCTGCGCTTATTCGTACTCGCTCTGGCAAAAACCAAAAAACTGTGCTCGGCCTTGCAACCGGTAGCACCCCAGTCGGTATTTACGACGAACTCATTCGGCTCCACACCGAAGAAGAGCTCTCGTTCAAACATGTCATCACATTTAATCTGGATGAATACTGGCCGATGGAGCCAGACGCTCTGCAGAGCTATCACCGGTTCATGCGAGAACACCTGTTTGACCACATCGATATTTTGCCCGAGAATATTCATATCCCGAACGGGCAACTAAGCCGTGGAGATGTGACTTCTGCATGTGAAGAATATGAAGACAAAATACGCGAAGTAGGCGGGATCGATTTACAGCTTCTTGGGATTGGCAGGACTGGACATATTGGATTCAATGAACCTGGAAGTAGTCTTGAGAGTCGAACACGACTCATCACACTCGACAGCGTCACCCGAGCCGATGCAGCAAGTGATTTCTTTGGCGAATGGAATGTTCCAAGACAAGCTATCACAATGGGGGTCGGCTCAATTCTTGATGCTCGCCGAGTTGTCTTACTTGCCTTTGGAGAGCATAAAGCACCAATTGTCCGTCACGCCGTCGAAGATGTTCCAAACAGCCATGTCTCCGCAAGTTCTCTCCAGCAACACCCCGACGCTAAGTTTGTTCTTGACCGTTCAGCCGCAGCAAAACTTACTCGCTTTGAGTCTCCTTGGCTCGTTGCTCCGCTAGAAACAATTGGATTGACGTGGAGTGATAGCCTTACTCAAAAAGCTCTCATCTGGCTTTCATTAAAACTTGGGAAGCCAATTTTAAAAATCACTGATGAAGACTACAACGAGAACGGACTTCAAGATCTGCTATCAAAACGAGGCCGATCCTACGACATCAACATTGAGGTTTTCCGAACGTTACAAGATACAATTACCGGGTGGCCAGGTGGCAAGCCCGGAGAGACCCGAAAAATTCGTGGCTTATCTGATTCAACAAAATCGAAAGAGTTTCCGAAGCGTGTCGTTGTCTTCAGCCCACACCCAGACGACGATGTCATCAGTATGGGCGGCACCTTCATTCGACTTTGTGAACAAGGACACGAAGTACATGTCGCGTACCAGACGAGTGGAAATATTGCTGTCTGGGACGAAACAGCTGATGCTCATATAGATTTCGTTGAAGCGTTCTGCCAAGCCTTTGATGCCGGAAAGAAAACAACTGAGATTGCTGAAAAGATTAGGCATTTCCTTCGGACAAAAGCGGCAGGCACAGTCGACATTCCCGAACTCCAACATGTGAAGGGACTCATCCGTCGCAGTGAGGCCAGAGCAGGTGCGCGTCACTCTGGTGTTCAACCGGAACGAATTCATTTCCTTGACCTACCCTTCTATGAAACTGGCCGCGTTCGAAAAAAACCAATTGGCCCGGATGACATTCAAATTACTGCAGATCTGCTTGATGCAATCAAACCACATCAAATTTACGCAGCTGGCGACCTCTCCGACCCACATGGCACCCATCGTGTCTGCCTGAGTGCGGTCTTCCAAGCAATGGAAAGCCTTGTCGATCGAGAATGGGCTCAAGCCTGTGAAATCTGGCTCTATCGTGGTGCTTGGCAAGAATGGGAACCACACGAAATTGATATGGCCGTTCCATTGTCTCCTGAAGAAGTTGAGCGAAAGAGAATGGCAATTTTCAAACACGAAAGCCAAAAAGATCGTGCTCTTTTTCCAGGACCAACAGACTCTCGAGAATTCTGGCAGCGAGCAGAGGATCGAAATAGAGAGACTGCTCGACTCTACGACAAACTTGGATTACCCGAATATGAGGCGATTGAAGGTTTTGTGCTCCATCGCTAAATCACTGCTGAAATTCTCATTTAGAGGAATTTCACTCCGATAGATATGCCTGAACTCGACAGTCGGCCCTTCGAAACGAAGGCCTCCCTTACCTGTTGCTGACAAATAGTTTGTCCTACCAGCAACGTCATGAACGTTTACCTCGCCCTACGGCTGACCCGACAGCTGAATGGAACATTGGAAACCCAGCAGGCCAAGCCTGATATAAAACCACGAACATGCTTACGAGAATGGCTGTGGGGCCACAGGCTGTCCGCCGTTATTGGCACTCTGGTCAGCAGCAAAAATCACTTCAAAGGTTCTGGCTGCATCAGAAAAACTTGTCAGAGGCATTTCCTCACCGCGATCAAGTGCATTAAAAAACGCTTGGAACTGAGTCTGATACGGATGATCACTCACATCACCAGAGTCACACATCTTCATTGTCAATCGATGCCAGGCATTCCGTTCCTTGGATAGCTTCATCGAGGTAAAACGATCATCTAAAACGCTTCCCTCACTTCCAACAAGATGCGTATGGAAATAGTAAGGCTGCAAACAATCAACAATAGCTGCTGTCTTCCCCAGAGCACCGTTTGCAAATTTTACAAGCGTCACGCTCGATGTGTCGTATTCATATGAATCGAATGTTGGACTCGTTGTTTTCGTGCTCATGCTCGTAACACTTTCAACTGCTTGATCTCCCATCATCATGAGGAGCGCATCGAGAGCATGACAACCAGCCGTTAAAAGAGCGCTTCCACCATTACTTTTCCCCGTATTCCAACGGAACTGACCATACCAAGGCCCGATGCCATGGTAGTAATCAATTTCGCCGTAATGCAGCTGCCCAAGCAATCCGTTCTCAAGCAACTCTTTCGTGACCTGCAGTTGTTCAGAATATCGAAGTTCAAAACAGACACAGCCAAAAACACTGTTTGTTTTTACCGCCTTTAGAATGCTGGCTACTTCTTCAGGCGAGTTCGCCATGGGCTTTTCAAGAATAATATGTTTTTTGGCGTCTGCTGCAGCAATGGCTTGCTCGGCATGTTTACTTGGCAGACCGGTAATGTCGATGACATCAATTGATGAATCAGCAAGCATGGAATGCAGGTCTTGAAAAACACTGATAGGGCCACCGTGTTGAGCGGTCAACTCGGCAGCATCAAGTTCACGTGTTGAACAAACAGCTGTAACCTGACCTTGGTCGGTAGCATTTATTGCCTCAATATGAGCTGTTGCCGCCCAGCCGTACCCAACAACACCAACATTATACTTTTTTGCCATGAACGAAATTCTCCCTAGGGTTTCAGCGACAGTCTTCACCATACGAGGCAGAAACTCAAGAGCGATAAGATCGCCCTAGGGCAATTCTTCAATCATCAGGTCTTTGAATTGTACTTCTGCTACGCCGTTCCCATGGATTTGTAAACCAATAATTCCGTCACTTGGTAAGCCCGATTCAACCTCTATATAGTCGACAGTCTGTATGCCATCGACCCACAATTCAATGTGATTGCCTCTTGCTCGAATCCGGTAGTCGTGCCATTCATCTCTACGAGAGTTTCTCTCGAGGAATGATTTGGGAGGCCGCGCAAGAAACTTTTTACGTCTGGATTCATCATACAAAGCCCCATCGTGACCAGCGCCAAAGTCAGCCTGATACCCAGCCACCTCATGACTGCCACGAATTCTTTCACTCCGAAACTGAACACCCGAGTTGATGAACCCTTTGGTACCACTGAGTTTTATACGGAGACTCAAATCAAAATTTGCATAGCGATTTATCGTACAGAGAAAATTATTTTTCTCTTGTTTCTTTGATAAAGAACCACCAACAATTTCCTTATTTTCTATACGCCATACGTCATTGATATCGCCTTCCCATCCATCAAAATTTCCCCCATTAAAAAGGCTGTCTGCAGCGAGCCCAGGAACAACGACCACAGCACAAACAAAAGCATACAGAGAACGAGTGATCCTGAACCTACAATGGTGCCTGTGAGAATTTCTGACCATTGCTAACCCGCTCCTCTGTTAGTCTCATAGTGATAAAAAAGCACCTGCGTGCCAGCCTCACCGTAGCCTTGTTTCCCTAATAATTCATACAGTTTCTGAGCAACTTCAAGACCGGGAAGACGTAGCCCTTGAAGATCTGCTTCTTCCTGAGCAAGGCGAATGTCTTTTACAAGATGACGTACAAGAAAACCAGGTTCGAAATCTTCATTGAGCGCGCGTGGAGCCAGGTTTGTTAGGCCCCAACTACCCGCAGCGCCACCACGTATCACATCCTGAACTACTAATGGATCCAGGCTGCTGGCTTTTGCCACAGCAAGAGCCTCACACCAGGCCACCATACCAATTGCCACTGCGACTTGATTCGATAGCTTACACCGCTGACCACTACCCGCAGGACCGAGACGTGTGACTGATTGGCCCATAAGCTTCAAAAGTGGCAATCCCCGATGAAACGCCTCGTCGCCTCCACCAACCATGACGACAAGACTTCTGTTTCGTGCACCTACATCACCACCAGAAACCGGTGCATCGAGGGCTTCTATATTCCGCTCTCTTGCTGCAATTGAAATACGCTCTGCCAGACGAGGACTCGAAGTTGTCATGTCGACAAGAAGACTCCCTGACTTTGCAGCTTCAATGACACCCCCACCAGCCGTCTTCCCAAAATACACCTGCTCAACGTCTGATGGGAGGCCAAGCATCGTGATCACCACATCAGTAGCATTGGCTGCTGATTCAGGCGTATCATGCCATATTGCTCCCCGCTCGAGTAACGCCTCGGCTTTCTCACGAGTTCGATTGTGAACATGAAGTGGATGACCATTCGTAATCAAATGCTTCGCCATACTGGAACCCATAATGCCGGTTCCAATAAAAGCGATCGAACAAGGTGACAATGGCATCAGCATATACTCATGAAGGCACGAATCTCATAGTTTCAGGCATGATACATCAAAGTGAAATGACACATGAAAATTATTCGTTTTTTAAAACAAAACCAAGAAGCTTTCGGAAGCCTACACGACGACAACCGCGTCACACTTCTCGAGGGAGATGTCGCATCTGGTTTTTCTGACACCGGCACACTAGTAACAGTTGAAAAAATCTTGGCACCAATTTTTCCAACCGATATTCTTTGTATTGGGCTTAACTACAAACGACATGCTGCTGAAACTGGTGTTGCACTACCGAACCATCCTATTCTTTTTCTTAAAAATACTGGCTCAATTCAGCACCCCGGAGACCCAGTCATACTTCCACGAAAACTGCGTAGTGAAAAAGTTGACTATGAATGTGAACTTGCAGTTGTTCTTGGGAAACGGTGCCACAACGTCAGTCGGAACGAAGCCTACCAACACATACTTGGATACACATGCGCCAATGACATCTCAGCTCGTGACTGGCAGAAAAACGGTGGCGGTGGACAATGGTGTCGAGGCAAGACATTTGCAACGTTTTGTCCACTTGGACCCGTAATTACAACCTTGGAGGAAATTAAAGACCCAAACAAATTATCCCTTAAAACAATTCTCAACGGCCAGATCATGCAAGAAGGGAACACAGATGACATGATTTTTGATATTCCCGCATTGATTGAGTTCTTATCAGCTAGCACGGTTCTAAATCCTGGGACAGTCATTCTTACAGGCACACCACATGGCGTGGGTTTCGCCCGAACCCCACCTGTGTATCTTCATCCTGGCGATAAGATTACCGTCGAGATAGAAGGCATCGGCCGTCTTACGAATCCCGTCATCGAAGAAACCGGGCACGATGTTCAAGGAGACTAAAGTGTATCGCTCGCAGATAACGAATCGACCTGTTTATACTACTGTTGAGCTCCCAGATTATGACCTCGGGGGGAGAGGCCTATATGGCCCAATTGAAAATGAATGAACACCACGCAATTGTTGTGGTCTCCTAAAGCCTTCTCATTTCTCTTTTTTGACATTTGTTATTCATGGAACTGAACGCATGGCCAAGAAAATGACCGCACCCACCATTCGCCCATTCGGAAAACTTCCTGACGGACGAGAAGTCAGCCTGTTTACCTTAGAAGCTCCCGGAGGATGGAAAGCAACAATCACAAACTACGGGGCAATTGTGACAAGCTTTTGTGTTCCTCAAAAACAGGATGAGACAGTCGACGTTGTGCTTGGATTTGAATCTCTTGATGGCTATCTCAATGGCCATCCATATTTTGGTGCAACATGTGGCCGTGTCGGTAACCGAATCGCAGATGGGCTTTTTTCGATACATGAAAAGTCGTACAAGGTTGCTCAAAACAACGGCCAAAACCACCTTCATGGTGGTATCATCGGATTTGACAAACAACTCTGGAAAGCAACACCACGAGTTTCAGAAAAAGGCTCAGTTCTCGATCTTGAACTCTCATCACCAGATGGAGATGAGGGATATCCTGGAACGCTTCACTCAAAAGTAATCTACACGCTTACTCCAGATGGTGAACTATGGGTCGAAATGGAGTCGACCACAGATGCTCCAACTATTGTGAATCTCGTGCATCATACGTATTGGAATATTGCTGGCCAAGCAACAAATAGCATTGAGAACCACACGCTTACGGCACACGCTGATCGATATCTTCCACTCGATTCAGGCGGCATACCGACAGGAATAATTCGTGACGTTGATGGCACTCCTTTCGACTTTCGTCTTTCGACTGATAATCAATCTAATCTTGGAGAGGTGATCCTGGCCCTTACTCCGTCACCGGAAGGGGCCGAAAAAGGAGGTGTTGACCATTGTCTAGTAATCAACAACTGGAAACCTGACGGGGCACTTCGGCCGGCGGTCACGCTCACTGATCCGACCAGTGGAAGAAGCCTTGAAATCTGTACCGATCAACCCGGCATTCAAGTCTATACAGGCAATTATCTTGACTCATCACTCAAAGGGAAATCTGGGATCACCTACAAACAGCACGCGGCCATCTGCCTTGAGACCGAATGTTTTCCAGACGCCGTCAATCAAACGGAATGGCATGGAAAATGGCCATCTGGTCGTCTGAATCCTGGTGAAACCTATAAGCACACTATGGTGCATCGGTTTACCATCGGACACTAGTTCGATCGAGGCCCTGCTAGATAACCCATTGAATCCATCCACTCGATTACTCGGTGGGGCCATGCATCAACAGGCAAGTCCTTCTTTTTCATTCCAAAACCATGCCCGCCCTTTGCGTACACGTGCACCTCACAAGGAATATCGTGCTTCTTGTACTCAACAGCAAGAAGGAAACTGCCACTCGCTGTCCAAGGATCATCTGCAGCATGAACGAGACACAGTGGTGGTGACGTATCTTTTACAGTGATATCCGAGAGCAGCGGCCCCTCAGTACCACGCTCAACGAGATAGGCTGGATAAACAGGAATCGCGAAGCTCGGTATTGAATTTTTCACATCCAATTTTTCATCCATTGGGTACGTATGTTCGCTTCCATGCAAGCATGTCATAACAGTGAGATTCCCTCCTGCAGAAAAACCAAGCATCCCAATGCGACCTGAATCGACCCCCCATTCTTCTGCGTGATGATGAATTATTCCGAGCGCTCGTTGCGCATCCTGGAGAGCACATTCCTGTGGCGATGGCACACGGTACTTTAAAAGAACAGCCGTCACTCCGTGTTCAGTGAGAAACTCACAAACATCTGTACCCTCATGCTCATAGGCTAAAATCTTGTAGCCGCCGCCAGGGCAAACGAGCACTGCCGCACCGTTTGGATTGTCTGGACGGTACACCGTCATTTGTGGCCGAGTCACATTGGTAATCCGCAAAATCCCATTCTTGTTTGTCCGCACTTCCTCAGAAGGCTCCGCCTTCTGCTCGGAAGCCGGAACACCATCTGGCCAAAGATCGAGCACAAGCGGCTCTGCTGTAAGACGAGATGACACTCCGAAGAGTATCGTGATACAAAAAAAATACAGCAGACAGGTCCTGCAAACGAGCATGTTTTTCACACCTTTTAAAACAAAATAAGCACCAGACGTCCGAGGAAGCTACGACTTTTGCTTACTCTTCTGGTTCTTCTTTCGACCACGCCTCGGGGGGTCGACGGCCGGCACCTTGAGTTCTTTTCGTAATCTATCAAGCTCTGCATGCAATTCTTTTTGTGCTTTTGCATGCTCAGGTTGATCATAAACATTCTTCAGTTCCTGTGCATCCTGCTCACGGTCAATCAAGGTCCAATAATCCATATCAGGCTCATAGAAATGAAAAAGCTTATATCGATCCGTGACGACACCGTAGTGTTTTCGAACACTATGAGCTCCTGGGAATTCATAATAGTGATAATAAAAGCTTTTTCGCCAATCGCTCGGACGTTGGCCTGCCAATAACAGAGCAAGGCTCTTTCCATGCATATCGGAAGGAATGGATTGGCCAGCAGACTCAAGAAATGTTTCTGGGAAGTCAAGAATCGAAACAATTGCATCTGACGTCGTGCCTGGTTGCGTAACGCCTGGCCACCGCACAATACAAGGCGTCGTGAGCGACTCTTCATAAATCCACCGCTTATCAAACCAGCCATGTTCACCAAGATAAAAGCCTTGGTCCGATGAAAACAAGACCATGGTATTTTCACTCAGTCCTGCTGAATCAAGATAATCAAGGAGCTTTCCAACAGCCTCGTCAACAGCTTTTACACAACCAAGGTAGTCATGCATGTACCTTTGGTATCGCCATTTCACGAGATCTTTTCCTGTGAGATTCTGTTTACGAAACGCATCATTGAGAGGCCCATAGTATGCGTCCCAGTCCTTTTTTTGAGCATCTGAAATGGTTCGTGGTGGTTCCAGTTTTGCATCAAGTGGACGAAATGTTTTTTCGAGCGTCATATCTTGTTCATGCTCGGCTCGACCACGACCTGAATAGTCGTCAAATAGTGTTTCAGGTTCTGGAAAAATACGGCCACCATTCCAACCAAGATGCCGCAAGGCTGGTGACCATTCACGGTGAGGGGCTTTATGTTGAGACATGAGAAGAAATGGCTTGGATCGATCCACACCTTTCAACCAATCGATTGATAAGTCAGAAACAATATCCGTGACGTATCCTTCATGCTGAAGCGGCTCACCATTCCTGATCATTTTCGGATTATAGTATGATCCCTGACCAGGCAAAATGTGCCAATGATCAAAACCGGTTGGGTTACTCTTAAGATGCCACTTCCCAATCATGGCTGTTTGATAGCCAGCCGTTTGCAGCATTTTTGAAAACGTAGGCTGTGATCCGTCGAACTCATCCCCGTTACAACAAAAACCATTCACATGAGCGTATTTACCAGTCAAGATTGCAGCTCGACTCGGACCACAAATCGAATTTGGCACCATGCAACGACGAAAAAGCATGCCTTCTTGAGCGAGCCGATCAATATTCGGGGTTTCGAGTAATTTAAGGGGATGACCGTAACAACTCAGTGCCTGGTTCGTGAGATCGTCACAGAAAATCATCACAATATTAGGAGGTTGCTTCGCTTCAACAGCCACACAACAAAAGCAAACAAAGAGACAACCGAAAACAAGAAACCTGTTCATAAAACCCCCTCGTAATCAGAAAACAGCACAGCTTTTATTAGCACATCATAATCTGACAATAGTTGTACCAGATACAACCTTTCATGTCGTAAGACCTCTACCCTTACGAGGGAATCGACACGACACAATGTCGATTATTCCTGCTGGTCATCCATGGCCATTGGCTGCTGCCACGGAACCTTCGCCGCCACCTGAACGTGATGACGCAGTTTCTCTGTCAAGTCCTTCACGATCGATCGATGGCTATCACTCACGTCACTCGATTCAAGAGGGTCATCGTCTAAATTAAATAGCTGGTAGTTTTCAAAAGGTGTGTTTTGAAGCAATTTCCATGGCCCGTGTCGCACGGCATAGTAGTCCTGCCCCTGATAGAGCTGGCCTCCTTCTCGCCGCACCCAGAAAAGAGTTCGGTCGAATGACTGCCGCTTCCCAAGTAACGTTGGCAGAATAGATACCCCATCGATCTCATGCTTGATGGTCGCACCAGCAGCCTCACAGAATGTCGGGAAAAGGTCACTTGTCAATGCAACAAGATCACTTCGTGAACCTGGCGTAATGTGCCCAGGCCATACCGCACAAAACGGTACAGCGATACCGCCCTCATACATTTCTTGTTTGAAGCCTCGATGTGGGCCACAGTGTGCGTGACTTCCCTTATGGCCACCGTTGTCAGACGTAAAAACAATGAGTGTATTTTTAGCTTGGCCAGTTTTTTCCAAACAATCTACAACTCGACCAATTCCAGCATCGAGGTGTTCGACGAATGCGACTAACTTTGCCCGGATTGGATCTATTCCAGGCTCCCGCGATAAAACTTTTTTGAGATATGCTTGAGGAGGTTGTACCGGTGTATGTGGCGCATTAAAAGCAAGGTAACAAAACCACGGCTGCACTTTCCCAGCCCGCGACGTTATGTAATCGGCTGCCCAATCACTAAAAATATCGGTCGCATGCCCCTCTGGCCGAACATCAACCGTATTCAGTCGCATATAGTGCTGATCATGACGAGTATGAGTCAAATAGTCGTCCATCATGTCGCCAAGAAATCCATGGAAGTGATCGAACCCATGGTCTGTTGGACGAGATGGAGCCTCAAGCCCAAGGTGCCATTTGCCAATAATAGCTGTGTGGTAGCCAACTGCTTTGAGCGGCTTTGGTAGGAGAATTGCATCCGGATTGAGGAATCCCCAGTTATTGTCAGGATTTGTGCGAATAACACCCGGAACTCCGACTTTATCTGGCACTATACCGGACAAAAAGGCTGCACGGGTTGGTGAACAGACAGGACAATTCGCATAAAAGTTATCGAACCGCATTCCGGCGGCAATAAGCGAGTCTATTGCTGGAGTCTTCAAGTCCTTTGCACCGTATGCACCAACATCGCCCCATCCTTGATCATCAGTCAAAATCATCAAGATGTTTGGGGCCGAATGAGTATTTTCGGTGGCGGCAGGGATTCTACCGACAGTAAACAACAACCCTACCACCACAAGAAAAGCATGGCACACCCGTCTCATAAATATATTTGACATTATTTCTCCACACTCACTATTCATAAACAATCTCTCTCACCCGCTCACATGAAACCCTACACACCCACCTGAATGTCGCATCAATAGTAGCCCTATGCCTAAATCAGATATTATTGCTTCGCATCCACAAACTTCCAGAGGCGACTATTACTACGTAAAAAAACACCATCCCCTGCAATTGCTGGAGAAGCAAGAATCTGGTCTTCAAGATGAAATGTGTCTTTCAACTCACCCTGCTCATCATCAAAATGTACGAGTTGAATAAGTCCTGTTTCATTCACGGCAAGCAACGTGTCTCCATTAACAACTGGCGTTGCGCTGAAAGGGCCTTTAAGGCGAAGCTGCCACCGTCGCTCTCCTGTTTCAATGTCACCAGCCGTTAAGACATCTCCACGACTGATCGTAAATACCGTGTTGCTGACGACCACCGGACTAGATGTTCCTGGTGAAAGTCGACTACTACTCCAAAGCTGTTTCGGACTTTTTTGCGACGAAAGGTTATAGGCAAGTGCGGTCAGCCCTTTCGATGGAACAAAGAGAACATTTCCTTTCCGGCAACTCGAGGGAATCGTGCTTGCACCACCGTCATACTTCCAAAGAAAATGACCATCAGCAGTATCTACCGCATCGATACCTGACTTGGATTGAAGACCAACAAGACCTGGTGACAAGACCAACGGACTCGTCCAATTTGCTGATTTTTCCCGTTCAATTTTCCAAATATTCTTTCCTGTTACAGCATCGATACCAATTGCATATGACTCACTATCATTTTCCACCTGTGCAACAACAACACCATCGGTAACAACAAGCGAACTCGCCATCCCAAGGCTATTACTCACATTCGGATAATCGGCAGTGATTCCTCGCAACCAGATTAAATTACCATCGAAGTCAAGACAGACCAAATCATTGGATGAGAAAAGGGCATATATTCTTACGCCATCGGTACACGGTGTCGGAGCAGCAACACTTGTCTTCTCATGACACATTGTTCTACCCGTTGCCCAGAATTGTCGCTCCCAAAGTGACTGGCCCTTTGTTCCATCAATGCACAACACCCTAAGTCGATCCTGTTCTGGGCCGCTGCTACATGTGATAAATACTTTATTGCTATGGACGACCGGGGTAGAAAGACCATAACCAGGAAGCATTCGCTCCCAAGAGATATTTTTTCCACCTAATTCTTGCGGCAACCGTTCAGTTGTTGCGCCGCTCCCACGCGGCCCCTGAAAACTAGGCCATGACTGATCGCCTTGCACCAGAGCAGCACTCCCAAGCAACGCAATAAAACATGCCACATGAAGACACCTGTTTATTTCATACATATTGCACATCATGGTATCTGTAATTCTCCATGCGTTGCTTCTGCTTCTGAATGACGTGGAGTCGGTCGACGATCCGATCCAAGAACAGGTGTTCCCGAAGCATCACAAAGCCTCAATTGAAACTGCCATTCTTTTGTCCAGTCCTTCGCCTGACCATCTTGGCACAATTTCACCAGCAATGTATTTTCTCCCTCCCTCATTTCAAACGGAATCCTGTACTGATCGATGCGCATTCCTCGATGATATTCATCCCGTTCAAATAGAAGACTTCCGTTGCCCCATATCTTCCACGCATTCTTACAGCCAAGTCGCACTTCAACCTCTTGTCCCACAGGCATAGTGAAGGTTGTGAATGCATAGGCAACAACTTCTTTGAGGCCGTCTCCAGGGCCCGGAATCGCCTTGTTGATATCAACCATCCCATAGGGATCTGCAGTAAGAAATTCATGCCAGAGCACTTGCATTCCTTTACCTGCGTATAACGCTTGAAGATCAACATTTTCTTCAGGTGGATACACCGTCGCAAAGCCCTTCCCGTCGGTGTTATCAAATGGGCCAGCCACATACCAGCCTGCAAGAAATCCAAAATGGTGCTGCAAGTCAATTATCTGACCACTCTTTCGCAAAGCAGTTGTAATCTGCTTCACCTGATCAACATTCCTGGCAGCGTCGAGTGCCTTCCGCAGTATTTCATTCACTGCTAGTTCTTCGTTCGCTTGACTTGCCTTCTGAATCAACCGATCAACAGCGTCGTATCGAAGCTCTACGCCCGGATCATCGAGCATGCTCGAAATAATTGTTTCCGCACGCTTGGGATTTCTTTGCTGAATAAGCTCCCAGGCAAGACGCCGTGCCCTGGGATCATGACGCACATCTGATAAGAAAACTTCCAAATCTTCCAATGGTATTTTTCTACTACGACCAGCGATTGCATCAACGGCAGTACGAATCCAATTCGCTGAGAGTGGACTTGCTCCATCAATTGCAGAAAGAATTGTCGGGATTGAATCTGACTTACAGTCAGCAACTTCTTGCCAAGCAACTGCAGCTGATGGATTACCTTTCCCCTCATTTCCTACTGACTGGAGCGTCTTTAAATTTGCATCCAACGTCTCCGCTACCGAAGCAGCGGCCCCAAGAGCAACCAAACAACACGAAATGGCCAGAAAAAACAGCACCGGACTCACGTTGTGATTTCTTATCAATTTATACACAGATTTTCTCATAACCTCGCACACTGAAATGAAGCTCTTTCCTCAAACGACCAGACACGAAAGTGCCAGCAAACACTATCACATACACAAGAAGCCCTGACAACAACGTAGGCATTCCTCAAAGATTTCAAATGGAAACTAACACTTCAGAAACTGATATGAAACTTATTATTTGGTCGGTACAGTATATTGACTTCGGCAACCCTTACAGCCCATTATCAACGGCTACTCGCATCAACCGTGTAGCGTGCCACTGACAGTAAAAAGGCGCTGGGCCCTTTCGATCTAACACCACCATTCAATCCTACCGAGACTACAAGTCATGCTTCCTGAACCTGATGCCAAGAATTCACCTGGTGACGTTCTCATTGTTATTGGTGATGCCTCAGAAACAGTCGACACCCTCTATCCATACTTTCGCCTCCAAGAATCTGGTTTCCGGCCGCATGTCATCGCGGCAGAAAAACGATTGCACCAGATGGTCTTACACGAAGTGCGACCTGGGTGGACCATTACGAAAGAATGGGAGGGATATCAAATCATGGCGGATGCTGCTTTTGCCGACGTCCGCCCGGAAGATTATCAAGGCATTTTTTTTAGCGGAGGAAGGGCTCCGGAATATATCCGTTACAACTCTGATCTTATTCGTATCACACGGCACTTTTTTGAGCAAAACAAGCCTGTGGCGAGTGTCTGCCACGGCGTGGAAATACCAGCCTATGCCGACTGCGTCCAAGGACGACGCATGGCTACTGTTGAAAAATGTCGTCACGAACTGGAATCAGCTGGTGGCATCTTTATTGACGCTCCATGTGTGGTCGATAAAAATCTGATAAGTGGCCGAACCTACCACGACAGCGGCCTGTTTATCGGAGCCTGGATAAAACTTCTTGAGGCTTCTCGCGAACCTGAAAATGCCGTGTAAAACTAGCGTGCTGCAGCTTCTTGTTCTGCTCGAAGAGTTTCAAGAGGCTCAATTATTTCATCGAGCCGTTCATTGAAAAGATCGCCTATAAGGAGATCTGTGACATGGCCACGAAGATGAGGGAATCGCTTGACAAACTTACCGAAGTTAAAACCATCATAAAATTCATAAACCAGTCGCCGCATGCGATCCATACCCCGCACATAATCCCGCCCCCAAGAACCTAACCGCTCCGCGGACAAGTCGTTCTCTTGAAGCGCAGCAACCACCGCATCACCGGCAAGTTCACCACTTTTCAGCGCTAATAGTATGCCCGAGGAGTAGAGCGGATCAAGAAAACCAAAGGCATCACCGACAAGAACCCAGCCGTCGCCGGCAACGTCCCGTGCCCGATAAGAGTATTCTTTTGCAACACGAACAGACTCGATTTTCGTCGCCTTGTCGAGGCGTCCGTGAAGCCCGAGACACCGTTTCATTTCTGCAGCGTAAACAGCCTCTAAATCCTTCTTTTCTCTGTTTTGAAAAAGATAGTCATACCCAGCAACCACGCCAATACTCACAACATCATCGTCGAGCGGTATGTACCACAGCCATCCCTGCTTATCATCCAGTTGCATAACAAGAGTCGCACCTTCATCACGACCGGTTCCTCGTGCTGCACCTTTCCAATAACTCCACAAAGCTGCTTTTTTAAGAATTGGATCCCACTCTCGAAGACCGAGTCTACTTGTGACCATTGCTGCTTGACCACTTGCATCTATAACAACCTTTGCAGCAATTGTTGATATCCGCCCGAACTCATCAGCTACACGTACCCCCGTCGCACGCGTTCCCTCGAATAAAACCTCAAGCACACGCATACCTTCGTGTACCTTAACCCCATTCGACTCAGCATTGCGAAGCATCATCTCATCAAAATCTGCTCGACGAACTTGCCATGTTTGTGAACTTTCATCGTCCCGATGATCAATAAAATAAAAAGGTGCTGAAAGCACTCCTTTTTCATTCACAAATTGGACGGAATGTTTTTCTACAAAACGGCTTCCTCGCAAACGATCGATCATGCCGAGACGCTTTAATGTCCAGAACGTTTCTGGGATAAGTGACTCCCCAACGTGGAATCGGGGAAACTTCTCCCGCTCAAAAAGCATTACACATCGCCCCTGCTGAGCTGCAATAGTTGCAGCGGTGGTGCCTGCTGGTCCACCACCTACAACAATTACTTCCGTTTGCTCCGGAAGTGGTACTGCGTCGGGTGTTCGTTCGACCATTTTTCCTCCTCATCATCATCAATACTCAATGCTCGCCGCACCGCACCGGAGCAGTATTCCCTATTTCCTTCTTAGCCCAAAGAATCTGAAGGTCAAACTACAAACTCTCACTTCTATGCCGACGGGCCTTTATTACAAGCATCTTTTACTTTTTATTGCTCTCGCTGTGTCGCAACAAGAAACCATTGAGCCACTCATCCTTTCACACGAAAACCTGCAGGCATTCTACTGCAAGATCTACTACCTTCTGCGACATTTACTGTGCGAGAAACAGAGGAAGCGGACTACCACGAAGCAATTGCAATGCCGTCTCACCGAACAATTTCCGGAGAAGAAGGTTCTTGGCAGAATTGCCAGCGACTATGAGATCTGCCTCCCAGGTTTCTGCGTAGGACACGACTTCTTGCACAGGATCGCCCTGAATCAGATCAGTCTCAACATCTCTACCATGCGACGCAAAGTAACCTTCAGCAGCTTTCAAACGACGGCTTCCTGCATTGAGATCATTGCAAAAATGAACAACCCGCACCTTTGCCTCAGGATAAATTCCAGACTGAACAAAATGCTTAAATGTCTTTGCACTTTCGAGTGAACCAGAATAGGCAACAAGCACACGACGGACAGGTCGAAACATTTCAGAGACAGCAAGCATCGGGCGAACCCCTGCAGCCACCAGCCGCTCGAGACTGTCTGTCGGCTCTGGGACTACGTCGTGCTCAAAAAGCCCCTGAAGACCAAACACACAGAGATCTTGATAGCGAACCAGGTCGGCTACAATTTCGAATGGATTCCCTGTTTGCTCACTCGTTTGATGAGGCACACCAGCTGCCATACATTTCTCTGCAAAAAGCTTATTCGCCTTCTCAATTTCAGCAGCAACTTTTTCCATGCGATCTTGACGGAGTTCGGCTGTCAGCGTTTCAACACCTACGCCGATTGGCCGTGGACCTGTCCATTCAAGACGTGAAGGATCAACCACTGCCACACCAAGGAGTTCTGCTTGTTGAGATTGAGCAATCTCGATGGCGTGGCTCACAACTGATTCAGCGTGGCGGCTCGTTCCAAGCCCAACAAGAATACGTTTTATCATGACAGCATTTCAGGGTTCGTTGACAGAAATTGTCAGAATCAAAAGACTACAATCCAACCACCTGAAATTCTTTCACACTTCAATCGCAGCGACTACCTTCATCAACGGCGCACGGGAAACGCAGACTATTCGATACAACAGCACAACTTGTCGTTACAACAAACCAAATCAAACCATGTATTCATTTGCTAGCGAGGGATAGGTCATCGAACTGAAAACGCTTACTTTCCTGAAAGCCTAAATGGCATGCAGAAAAGCTTTATCCGAGCGAATAGATGAGGAACAAGCCACTGAGAATGACAAAGAACATGAGGAATGCATCTGGCTCTACAAATGGAATCCGGCGTTCACTATGATAAAGCTGTCCTAATGCAGCAATAGCGGTAGCAAGACAAATGACAAATGCGGTTACTGCATGAGCCTCAGATACGCTCAGAAAAATTGATCCATCGTAGAACCCATCAAGCACAACAAAAAGAAGAATGTTAAAAGCATTGCTCCCAAAAGCATTTCCTATCGCAAGATCGATCGCACCAATACGAATTGCTGTCAGTGATGCAACGAGTTCGGGCAATGATGTTGTTACCGCAACGAGTGTTGTGCCAACAAAGGTGCCGCCAAGCCCTGTTTCTTCAGCCAGAGCACCTGCTACGTGTGCGAGCTGGGGTCCGGCAAAACACAAGACGGCTGCCGCGATACCAAAAACAAGAGACGGTAACAAAAATGGTGCTTTATGGATCGCTTTCTTCGCTGTTACCACATTGTCACTTGACTGAGATTCAGCAGAAATTCTTATCGCGATCCGTTGGTTCAAGAAAATCATCCTCGCGCCGAAAACATATGCCAAAAGAATTGCCCACGACCAGGCACTTATCCCAAAGCAGGTTCCAATTGTCACTTTATCAGACGTAATGATGGCTAAGCCGGCCAGCGATGTCACCGCAATACATAATATTGCCGAAAGTGCATGAGCAGCTCCTTCCCGTGATAGCATTTTTTTTCCTGAACGAATACTTAAATCAACTGCTGCCAAGATAAGCAGGTTCATCAGGCTGCTGCCAAGAAGATCGCCGGCAGCCAGATCGACAAAACCAGAACGAATAGCCGTAATATCAACAGACAATTCCGGAAGCGATGTAACTCCTGCCAAGAGTAAGCTTCCAACAAGAAGTCGGCTTAGCCCTGTTGCCTCAGCAATTCGATCTGCCGACCGGGCAAGCAATGAGCCGGCGATCGCAACAGCGCCAGCAAGCAACACGAATTGTCCCACGAGCAGAACTGGCATGAGGTTTATCTGAGCTCACAGTAATTCATGAGCCCTTATGTCGCCTCCTAAACGTCACGAGTTGATCTGCCTGCCGACGAACATCTCGATCACTGAGTGGCTTCGCAAGAACAAGACCAGCAATAAAGCCGGCTACATGTGCTGAATAAGCAACTCCTCCCCCTGTGTCCGAAAGACCAAGTACGACCTGCATAAGAAAGTAAATACCAACGGCCACGTAACCAGGAACGTCCATAATGATCCGAAGCAAGATGACACTCACCCGACGGTTTGGATGGAGCACAAGATACCCACCCAACACACCAGAAATTGCGCCAGACGCACCAAGACAAGGAGTAAGCGCCTCATCTCCTTGAGCATTGAGCATAACAAAGGCAAGTGAAGCCAGAACTCCAGCAGCTAGATAGAAGATGAGATAACGAATATGGCCCATGTCATCTTCGACATTGTCTCCGAAGATAAAAAGAAACCACATGTTACCCAGGAGGTGCATCCACCCGCCGTGTAGAAAAATTCCTGTAATTAACGTGAGGTAAACAGGGATCGGTGTTGGTCGAAGTCCTGGTACCGACACCTGATATTGCTGGCCCTCATATTCAACCTCTCGTACCGCAGGTTCGGTCACGACATCTTGGCCGGTCACAATTTCAGCCGGAACTTGGCAAAAAGCAAGGGTCACATTATCATTCTGTCCGCCTTGTTGAAAAAGTACGAAGACAATAATGTTCGCTGCGATGAGTGACCAGGTCACCCATGGCATCCTCTGACGGTCAGAATTATCATCTCCAAGTGGAAAAACCATAATCGGCAGGTCTGAGGGAATCTGATTATCACACTGTCACAACGACAACGTATCAGTTTCCTAATGTAGTCCCTACGAATAAAAAAAGGGACTGTTTCACGCAGCCTTCGAGCGTTGCGAACTCTTCACCTTCTGAGTCGGTGATATTTCGGCTTCTTCGAGCTTTTGTTCAATCCACCCATCGACACTCCAGGGGCCACCACCGGCATAAATCATTGAAAGTAGTCCGCCGCCGATTGCCATATTCTTCATGAATTGAATAATCTGCAATTGTCTTTGGGTTGGGTCAGCAATCATCCAAAAATCATGGAAATAAAATGTTGCTGCCGCGAGAAAGACAAACAAGAAGGCTGCCCCAATCCGAGTCCAAGCACCAGCCAGAACGGAAAGGCCGCCGATAAGAATGAGACCAATGGCACCGAACAGTGCTAGCCGAGGATTAGGAATGCCTTCACTGCCCATATATTCAGCTGTTTGTGAGAAGTGACGGATTTTACTGTCGAAAGCGCTGAACAAAAAGATTGCTACGACCATAAATCGCGCTAGTAGAGATATGCATCCCTGAACAAAATTGGCAACCTGTTCCATGATGTGACCGTTCCTGCCTTAATCTCGCAGTCCATATCCGAAGCCAGAAATTCTCAGTGAATAGTCGCGTCCATTGGCATTCACCGCAAGACCGGATGACTTGTTAATCTTGGCAATCTTGAGAAGCAAGGAAACTGCATAGTATTTCCTATGGCTCAGGCAGGCATGTTGCCGGCCTCTGAGCATTCGAGTGCCGGTTGCTGACTCGTTACACAGTGAACTGCTCCTCGTCCACGAATTAATTCAAGGGCGGGGAACGCAATAACTTCTCGCTGCGGAAAAAACTTTTGGATTGTCTTGATCGCATTAATATCTAATTCATGCTGGAATGTTGGAACAATGACACCACCATTTAGGATAGAAAAATTAAGATAACTAGCCGGGAGTTGAACATCTCCGAAACAAACGTTCGGCGGCAAATCAATGGGTACAACGTCGAGCAATCGCCCACAAGCATCCTTGAATTTTTTTAACAAATCAAAGTTTGCTTCGAGTGACTCATGATTTGGATCACTACGATCGGGCTGGCGAGCAGCGACGACGCAACCTGGCGCAACAAAACGAGCTAATTGATCGATATGACCATCCGTATCATCACCAGCAAGAGCACCATTTGCCCAAAGAACTTTTTTAGCTCCTAAAAAAGACTGAAGACCTGCAGCGAGCTCCTCGCGTGACCATTTTGGATTGCGTAGAGGATCATCAATACATCGATGATTCACCAAAAGCGTTCCTTCACCGTCTGTTTCGATTGCACCACCCTCGAGAACGATAGGAGCCTCCAACACGCGAGAACCGAGACATCTTGCAATGTTGACAGCGACAGCAGCATCAGCATCCCAAGGTGAATATTTTCCTCCCCATGCGTTGAAACCAAAATTCACGACAACAAGCTCTTGCTGCTCGTCCTCTGACTTCAGGAAAACTGGTCCCGTATCACGTAACCATGAGTCATTCGTCGGAATTTCAATGAACTCAACCCGCGAACTTTCTTGCAGCTGGGATGAAGCATCACGAAGCACAGCCTCGCTTCCAATAACTTTGACTGGCTCATACCGAGCCAGCAACATGACAAGTTTTGAAAAAGCGACAGGCACTTCATCAAAATTACCAAGGAAGGTTGCTCTTCGGTGTGGCCAGGCGACCCATGTTGCAGCATGCGGCTCCCATTCAGCCGGCAATCGATAATCACTTTTTTGTGAAGACATCGACCTTCGTCCTACAAAAGCTCAGTCATCACCCCACCCGTCGCTTTTAACGCATAGAGTACAGCATGGTTTTGGTGAAGCCACACCAACAATTCACCAAAACTAGTCTCTACCGTCAGAACGACCAAGCATACAACCGGTGTCACGTGTTTACATCACAAAAACATGCACCATATCCCAGTTTATCCAGCTACAACCTGGTCCATCTTCGCAGCAGGAACTGGATACTGTTCTGCTAACTCAGCAACTTCTCGCCGAGTAGATTCCAGCACCTGTTTGTCCTCGGGAGACTTCAAAACTCGAAGAATCCAGGTCGCTACCTGCTGCATCTCATCAACTCCCATTCCTCGTGTTGTAAGGGCTGGCGTGCCTAAGCGAATTCCTGATGGATCAACGGGTTTCCGTGCATCGTATGGGATCATGTTTTTGTTGCAAGTAATTCCACAACGATCCAGGGACTCCTCCGCCAACTTTCCACCAAGATCCAGCGGGGTGACATCTACTAACATCAGATGGTTATCAGTACCACCGCTCACAAGCTTCACCCCGCCAGCTGCAAGTGACTGAGCGAGAGACCGGGCATTGGCTACAACTTGCTCCGCATATTCTTTGAATTCTGGCCTGAGGGCCTCTGCAAAAGCAACTGCTTTCCCTGCGACAACGTGCATTAATGGTCCGCCCTGAGTTCCTGGAAAAACTGCGCGA
>Ga0233432_10000646_pt1 | contig 33372 bp, 26 predicted proteins | sample SI_122_August201_6_FD_179870 | JGI IMG/M metagenome (GOLD analysis project Ga0233432, IMG submission 179870) | Seawater microbial communities from Saanich Inlet, British Columbia, Canada - SI_122_August2016_10_MG | ecosystem: Environmental > Aquatic > Marine > Inlet | place: Canada: British... | reverse complement strand
GGGCAGGTTAGCGCCGACCCCACGGTGACATGGCTGGTCATGTTCTATGCCGCCACGATGATTATCTTCACCATGTATGGAGGTGGATTTGCCACCATTCCGGCTTATCTTGCTGATATTTTTGGAATGCGGTTTGTGGGGGCCATTCATGGTCGTTTGCTTACTGCATGGAGCACTGCCGGGGTTCTAGGCCCTTTGGCAATCACGTATCTTCGCCAGGCATCTGTTGAAGATTCGATTCGTTCACTCGCGACCAAAGTTGAGGATACGGCATTCATTCAGGCTTTCGGGGCAGGGAAAGACCAGATCGAATCGCTCATGGCAGCCAATACGGTATCGGTTTCCAAACTCATGGAAATTGTACCTGAGGGAACCATTGACCCTACACCGGGACTCTACAATACAACAATGTACGCCATGGCAGCCCTGCTCGTGATTGCCTTTTTTGCCAATCTGGCGATCAAGCCCGTTGCCAGCCACCATCAGATCAAAGAAGACTGATTCCCTTTCATACCCCGAAAAATCCACTCGACGATATACAAATCCTGTGATTTGATTTCAGCAAAACTCCCATTGACCTATGAAGATGCAAAACCTTACGCGCTGTGCCTGTTTAGTCACCGCCCTGTTACTCGCAAGTTCAGGAGCACTCAATGCTCAGACATCCAAAACTGCCCGCCCAGGTGGTAAGATCCCTCGAAATCTGGAAGTTCAACTGGAAAAAGTTGCGGGTGGATTTACCGACCCTGTCAATGTTGTCAGCCCTCGGGATGGTTCCGGTCGATTGTTCGTTGTTGAACGCCCCGGTATTGTCAAGATCGTCAAGGACGGTGAAGTCATGCGACGCCCTTTTCTGGATATCAAGGAAACCGTTGTCAGTTCTTTTCTTGAGCAAGGTCTATACGACATGGAATTCCATCCGGACTTCAAGAACAATGGCCTCTTCTACGTGCATTATTCGGACATGTGGTTCAATGGTGACTCTTTCATCGTTGAATACAAGGCTTCTTCGGATAACCCGGACCGCGCTGATCTGGATTCGGTGCGCGTTGTAATGCAGATCGAGCAACCCTACTCCAATCACAATGGCGGTGAATTGGTGTTTGGACCCGATGGCTACCTCTATATAGGTAGTGGTGACGGCGGTTGGGAAGGCGACGTTCTGGGAGCTGGACAGGACCTCAGCACCCTGCTGGCAAAAGTGCTGCGCATTGACGTGAATACACGCACAACGGAAAAAGGATATGGTATTCCCCAAGACAATCCGTTTGTCACCCCTTTACAGCAAATGGTACTTTTTGGCGTATCCGAAGAACGGTTTGCAGAAATTCACCCTAACGCCCAACCTGAAATCTGGGCTTATGGTGTTCGCAATCCTGTCAAAATGCAATTCGACAACAAAACAGGTGATCTTTACATCGCTGACGTCGGGCAAAATCACTGGGAAGAAATTAATTTTCAGGCTGGAAACAGCAAAGGTGGAGAGAATTATGGTTGGAAGTTCATGTGTGGAACCCATCCATTCCCAATTTCCGCAAAGAACGCACCTCAAGTGGGAGAAATGCCCATTGGTGAATACTCGCACGTGACCGATGGCATTTGTGTGATTGGACTAGGTGTCTATCGTGGAAGCAAATACCCTTCAATGGATGGTGTTTATTTCGTTTCAGACTGGGGATCTGGTAAAATTTGGGCCATGGAGCGTGATAAGAATGGGCAATGGCAGATGCAGGAAATGCTTGATACTCAGGTGCGTCCCACTGGCGCAGGTGAAGACGAGGATGGGACCATTTACATGACATCCGCCACCTCCAACTACGGCGGACCTGTGGACCCTTATGACAACGAGCCGGGTGCACTTTGGCGATTGGTTGAAAAATCCAAAGTCAAGGAAGGTGCTGAGACAGTGCCTTTGGACTAATCCCTCTGAGGTGATATACAGTTAAGCATGTGAATGATATTGCATCCATGAATCAAATTTTGCGAAAGCTCGTTTCTCAAAGTCTGTGCGGAGTATTGTTGTTTTGTCTGACATTCAAAACAACTCAAAACGTCAATCTTTGTGCGGACGAAGCCGCCCACAAGGACCATCCTTTATCGGGGCGTAAAAATCCATCACCTGGGCCTGATGATATTGATAAGTTCATACGAGTTGACAGAATTGCAAAGACGGTATTCATTCCGCTGGCCGCCACCTTCAACGACGCAAATCACGGCATGAATTTCAATGGGCATTACAAGGGACGCGCTATTTACTCCGTTCCAAAAGGATGGAAAGTCACCATTCATTTCAAGAACATGAGCCCCGTTCCTCACAGTGCCGTGGTGGTAGAACAAGTCATGGCTCGAAAACTTCAAGTAGGAGAACCTTACTTTGACGGCGCTTCTACGACCGACCCCATGAAAGGATTAAAGAAGGACGAGGAATTCACGTTTGTGGTGGATGATATCGGGAAATTTGCGATTGCCTGCGGATTCCCTGCCCACTCAGCCAGTGGTCACTGGATTGCCTTGAATGTTACCAAAGAAGGTGAAACTCCAAGCCTTAAATTGCCTGCCAGCCCCCTGTAAAAGGAAGGTTTTTACCCGGCTATTTGCGCAGATTCAATGAACTGTGGGCACCCATGATGACTTTTTGGGGCCTTTGGGTCGCCTCCTTTTGGGGGGCTTGGTAGTTTGCTCAGTCTGTTTTCCTAACCGTGGTTCGATCTGCCAACCAGATAAGATCTGGGTTATTCGGTGAGGCAACGTTCAAAGCCAGAGTGTTGGCGTTTTCTGCTGGTGGCATTGTGCGGGGATCTCTCCACTTTTTTGTTTCAGCATGGCCATCTGCAAAGGAGATGCCTGCTGCTCCGTTGTGGTAACTTGCGGGAAAGTCGATCATCCGCGCAGAGCCCGGGTTTGAGACCATCTGATTCGCGTAACCCCCGGCATTGATGCTATCCGGATGTTCATCCAGCAGAACATACAGGTTGGAGGGGCCAGGGTGACTGAAATCACTGGATTTGGTAAAGATTTTGTAGGTTTTCTGGTTTGCTTGGAATCCACTGCCGGGTGGTAACCATCCCCCCGGTCCTCCCATAGCCTGACTCATACCCATGCTGCGTATTCTCGAATATCTCTTGCCGCCGATCCTTACGAAACTTCTATCGGCGGGACAGAGATAAATTTTTGCAGTGGGTAGATAGGGCGCGAATTTCGCCCGTTTGGGGTCTAGCAGGTCCTGGATGTTTGTGTTGTCTCGATTAGATGGGTTGAAATCTAACCATCCTCCCACCCAGGCTCCGGCCTCGGTTCCGCTGTTGCCTGGTTTCGTCAGGTAATCACCGTTGTCATCCGGATACATCAGGTGGGCAAGCTGGAGTTGTTTGAGATTGTTAAGGCACGAGATTCCCTGCGCCTTTGTTTTGGCTTTTGATAGAGCTGGCAATAGCATGCCTGCGAGAATCGCTATGATGGCAATCACAACGAGCAATTCAATCAATGTGAATCCTGCAGCATGTTGTTTGTCAGCGTGCTTCATCATTCACCAATAGATAGGAGCAGCATCATTGTCAATTTGGAATCCTTTTTTCTGAACTGGAATTTTCTGCAGGTCGATTGAGATTCAATGCGTGGAATTACTGGCTCCATGGCATCAGAGCCTGCCAAAAATGGCGCATTTTGATTGATGGGGTTCAAGTTCAAATCAGAAGGATGCGTCAGGCATTTTCCAATCTCCGTTATGCTCTGCCGCTGGAATCTCTTTGTTTTCTGCAGTGGTGTCCTTGAAAGAGGGTGAAGCCCTGCATTTGCGCTCATAATCAGAGAATGCGATTCCACTTCATATGAATCGCAGTCATTGAAACCCTCTCAAACATAAAAAAAGGCCCTGCGAGAGGGCCTTTTGGGTTAAAATGAAAGTGTCTGGTTGACTAATTGGAAGCGGGACTACCTTCCTCAGAGTTGTCAGTGTTCATTCGAACGGAATCCATCTGTTGTTGGATCCATGCTGAAAACGTTTCGCTCTTGCGTGACTGCTTCAACTCTTCGAGGAAATCTGAAAGCTCTTCGTTCATCTTAGCTTCGTCTACGTCCGCGTAGTCTTTTAGATAAAGGAGACCCGCACCATCACTCGTGTCGCTGACATCACTCAATGTTCCCGGACTCATCGCAAAAGCCAGGTTCTGAAGCCAGCTCACAGTCGCTCTGCGGTCCTGAAAGTCTTCCAGTGTCCGTGTTGTCAGAGAGAAGTTGGGGATCTTAATGGGTGTTTGCCCCAGCTCCTTGCAGGCATCTGTAAAAGATTTTCCACCGTCCATGGCTGCTTTCAGGCTCTCATGCATAGTGTTTGCCTGCTCTCGTGCTGCTATCAGCTGCTGCTCTCGCCTGAAATCTCCGGTGACACGGGTTCTTACTTCGTCCAAAGTAGGGGGGTGGTCTGGAATGATCTCCTCAAGTGCCATCACGAAAAATGCTTCAGACGCTTCCAATGGGCTTGCAATCGGCTCCTCCTCAGTGAGTTGGTATGCCGTCTGAGTGAAACTGAAGGGCACTCCCAAGCCGGGGGCAAGTTGGTTGCGTGAAAATTCAGTCGTCACTTGCGATTGAAGGTCCATCTCAGTCGCCAGCTGCTCCAATGCTCCCGAAGAATAAGCTTCGAACTTCGCGAAACCGCTCATGAACTTTCTGGTGGCTTCCTCAGCAATCTCGAGCCCTCTGCTTGTGAGTTCTTCGTTTCGAATTTGTTCTTTGGCTTTGTCCTCCGCCAAGACTTCACCGTTTTCTGTGAAAGAATTGGTTCCTCGAGTCGTGTAAATCTCGTCGATCATGGCCTGCAGGTTCGTGCTCGTATTGAGTTGAGTTTCCGCTTCTGCCAGGTAGTTGGTTGCTGCGAATTTCACGTACCTAATTTTTCTTTTTTCCTCAACACGATACACAGCCATATTGTTGGTGAAATACTCTTCCATTCCCGCAAGATCCTGACCCGCAGACATATGGTTCGTGCGTGAAAACAACAATGCCATCGTGGTTGCCTGCTGATTGCGTTCTTTATAGACCCGTTCAGCTTCTGAGGGTGTGACCAGTTCACCGCTCAAACTTACAAGCGATGTAAGCTGTCCTATGCCGACCTGATTTTCGGCATAACGATCTAAATCCGCTTCAGTGAGGCCACGTGGTTTGATGGCTTCCAAAAACCGGTCATAGTATTCCTGCTGGAAGGTGCCTGTGTCCTGGTCTGCAAAAAAATTAACTTTCCAGTCGGCGACTGTTTTGTCACTCGTGACGATGCCCATTTCCTTCACTTTGCGCAGCAAGACCAGTCGCTGTGACGTCTGTCGGTCCCGGTCAAAGCCATACTGAGCGCCCATTTGGTCAGGCCAGCTCCCTGTCGCTGAGAAGAACTGCAAAGCAACACCTTTGTAGGTATCGTAATACTCTTGCTGTGTAACAGGTTGATCACCAATAGTTCCGATGGTGGCGTTAGAGCCGGTTCCCCCACCTCCGCCTCCCCCGGTTCCGACGCTTGGTGTGAAAAAGACGACAAAGGACACAATCACAACCGCAATGATGACAATGAATAACCATTGCTGATGTTTTCGAATATGTGCAAACATGGCTTATTTAAATGAATCAATCGACCAATTCAGATTTCTGAAACGGTCTTTGTTTTATAATGTCAAAGTGGCGCACAGTAACCATCCTGACGGTCACAGGTCAAATCCAAAAAATGAATCATTTCAGTCAATTGTAGTAAATCCGAAACATCTTTACAGTCATTCCACACTCAGCTATCGCTTTTCTATGAAGCGTAACCCCTTCTTTAAATGCTTTTTTCTGATTGCCACCGTCTTGCTGCAGACCGGTTGCTTGAACACGACTGTCGTCAATTTGACTCCCCCCAAGGTGCCTCGCAATGCTGCAGGCAGCTATCGATTTGAAGCCGGCTGGCAGACAAACCAAAGGAGCATCAAGGAGGATTCCATCGAAGCCTACGTTGTGTTGGGTGGAGTGCATCATCCCATGAAGAAAGTACCCATCGCAGCTGATCGCTGGGAGGCTCTCATACCCTTGGATCAGGCAGCGGAAGGACACAGTTATCATTTCAAGTTTGATTTTATTTACAACAGTCACCCGGAGCCTCAGGCAAACAGCCTGAGGACAGAACCTTTTTCGGTCAAAATTGTTGAGCCGAACGCTCGTTGACCTGAGCGAAATGGGTGCTCCTTGTCGACTTACCGGGAACCATCAACAGGGAAGGTCCCTCGTTGGGAATAACCTTCAGCATATCGCCTGAAGCCACTAATTCTATTGAGCCCTTCGCGCCCGTATCCCAGACAATAGTCCGAGAAGAAAACGCCTCAGGATGCAATTGCTCCATCCATCTGTCCTTTCGACCTTGTTCGATTCCCGTAACGATGATTAGTTTTGGTGATAACTGGTCCATCCAGTGGATGTTGGGTGGAACCTCTTTTCTGGGGCGATTGACCACCAGCACGTCCGCCTTTAATGCTGGATGGGCATTGCCCAGTTCAATCAGCCCCTCACGGCTCAAATCTCCCGTCAGGAGTATGGAACTTTCCCCCAGCGTCAGGGATAAGACCAGGTTTGCATCATCCGCCGTCTGGAAGTATCGTTCATCCATGGGATACATTACTTTTAAGGGAGTTTGAGCCTCAGTATTGATCCGATTGACCATCGCAATCCCGTTGTTTTTTGCAAATGTAACGATTTCCTTGAAGTATGGAGATCTGAAGCCACCAGAAGACGTCACTATTTGTTCCGGGCAGAAACGTTGCATGCCGTCCTGCAAGCCCCCAATGTGATCCGCGTCGCCGTGTGAAATCCAAACTGATCTCAAAGCATCCACACCCTGCGATTCCAGAAAAGGGATGGTCTTTCTTTCCATTGTGGGCGTTCTCCCTCCGTCAAGGAGGAGATCGTTTTTCCATCCTGATTGATTGATCCATATGGAATCTCCATGAGGAACGGGAATCAATGTGATCGATCGCTTTCTGAACGATGTGTGTAAATGAGACGCAAAAAGGCAAGCAAGAATGGAGCAGGAAATAAACACCGCTCTGGTTTTCCACCTGGCGTTAACTGTCCCCAGAGCTATCAGCATCAGTGTCGCAAAATAAATCCAGAGGAACAGGGGCGGTAAGGGCGAGACAAAGAAATGCGACCCGTTCAAGTTTGCCATCCATTCGCTCAAATACTTCATGGACTTCATCCAGAACCAGCCACAGTGATTGAATAATTCCGTAATTCCCGGCGCCCAGATCGCACACAGAAAACTTCCCATCGCACAACTGATGACGCAACCTGCTATCGGTATCAATAGCAGGTTGCCCAGGAGTCCGATGGGCGTAACCAGATGGAATTGTTGCCAAATGATGGGAAGCGAACCCACCCACGCTGCCAGAGAAACCGCAACCGGCAGTGCCAGTTTCTGTGTGCCCCATTTCTGTATTTTCTGAAATACCGAGAGCTGATCTCTGATGATCCACGGATCGGGCTGTGTCCATTCCTGTAGTTTTTGGCGCAAAGGGTCTGCAAGGGTGACAAGGCTCAACGCCACACCGAATGAAAGCTGGAAACCAGTTTGAAATAATTGTCCTGGTTGCCCGATCAAAATGATCCATGCCGCAGAGAAAAGAGAATTCAACATGGAGTTGGGGCGCCGAAACATCCATCCAAAAATCAAGATCGACATCATGATCCCGGCTCTTATTGCTGAGGTTTGCCAGCCACTCATAGCGATGTAGCCCCACATGCAGAGGACGGTAATGTTTCCACTCATCCAGACCGGCAGCTGGCATATTCGCAGACTGCCAAGTAGAAGTCCCGCCACCATTGCGACATGCAGTCCACTGATTGCAAAGAGGTGCATTGATCCTGACCATCTGAAAGGTTCTGCTATCTCGTCATAGAGCCAGGTTTTCCATCCCAGAACCATGGCCCACTGCAGCCTGGTCGCATCATCTACCTCGGGCAGCCCTCGAGTCATCGTATGCATGGCCCAGGCCTGAAATGTATCTGTCCAGGGTCGATCAGGTTGTTGGCTGATTTTATGATCCAATGCCCATGACTCAGGCGATTCAGCTGTCAGAACCCGATAAATACCCTGATGCTGCAAGTAATCCCTATAGCTGAAGAGGCCTTTTGCCAAGGAGCCGGATGGAGCATTTAAGACACCTGTAACCTCAATTTTCAGGCCTTTGTAAAATGATCGGGGGACAGCTCCTCTGGTTCTTAATAAGACGACACCGTGAACCGGATGTCTTTGGGATTGGTGGGAAATCCAGGAGACTTCAAAACGGGCCTGACATGATTCTGACACGACGCCCTTATTCTGGTATTTCCTGTAACGAGGCGTTTCCAGCAGTCGGCCCTCCAATGTCGCGTAAAGACCCTCCCCGGTGTCCATGTTTCTTATATCATCCGGGTGAGTTGGTCGCGTTTGAATAGCGTGGATGGTACTCCCGCCAACACAAATGAGGAGGATCAGTAAATAGTCCCTTCCTTGTCTGAAACCCAGAAAGCCAAGCGCTGCGATTGCCCAGATTGACATCCAGCCCCATACAGGGATCGGGATTCTGGAATCGAGCATGATTCCTGCCGCAAAAGCGATCACGATTTTGAGCATCGGGTGAGCCATTTACTCGTCCTTTCGTATCACGCTGCGCCAGCGGATCCAAAGCATGGCTGCGGCAGCTCCTGCAGAATCCAGTGTCACATCGAGCGGGCTTCCGACCCTGTGCGATGTCCATGTTTGATGCCATTCATCGGTAACGGCATAAGCAATACAAATTGCTAGAGAGTAAACTCCTTGCGTTCGTTTCCACTCTTTCAAAGGTGCTTCAGCATGCCGCTGGAAAGCTCGATACCAAAAAACGAATAACAGGGCATATTCCGTTAAATGCCCCGTTTTTCGTATGAAAAACTGGATGGTCGAAATGGTAGCCTCAGCCACTTCGGGCATGAAAAATCGCAGCAAGGGGCCAATGAACCGTGAAGTCTGTTGTCCTGAAAAGTGATCGGTTGAAAAAAGTGAGATGACCAACATCCAAATCAATGGAGGTAACCAAAACCGTGACCAATGACTGAATTGTGAGGACATGGACTATCTGGGATATTTTTTCAGATGAATCTACCAGCTTGGGGCATCAGAATGTGAATTTGTCATTCATGCAACTGCACTGCGGGCATCTGGCACGATCCACTGTAGGGTCATCCGTATAAACATAAGCGCATTCAGAGCACCGAAAGACATTGTCATCTGTTCCTTTGGGTTCGAATCGTCGGCGTCTGATCTCTGTATAAAAAACGCAAAAAAGAATGCCTCCGAGCAGAATTGATACGTAGGCAAAGATCCATTCACTGAGTGCGCTGACATTCATCTGACTTCAATTTCCTGACTGGAGTTCGTCTTTTGATCGGTTTCGGGCGGGGCTTGTTGCCATTGTATCTCCAGCTCACCCCACTGAGGTTTTTCAGATGCAGGATAGAGGGAGTTCTGTATGGGCTGGAACCTGAGTCGTTTAGTGATCCTCACTGCTTGCTCTAGGAAGTCCTTTTGGACTGAATCCGTTTCCGCATGGTTTAACAGTCGGGCAGACAATATCATGCCCATGGGATTTATCCCGATCTTTATCCTGGTGGGCGCGATAGGTTGGGGGCCTTGCCAGAGAGGAAGTTCGGGTGGGTTTTTCGGAATGCGATCCTTTAAATTTGAGCTGAAATTAAAAGTGGATGCTCCGACGGGTTTACGGAGTTGCATTCCCATTACTTCGAGTTTGACATCCGGTTTTGTCAAAGGCTTCCAGAGGCCTTGAGATGTGCTGTCCACAAAATCACCAAGCGCCTCTCCCCATTCCAGCTCAGGCTTGTTCAGATATTTGGGCGATTCATTCCAGTCACTGTAGGGGTTTGGGCTCTGAAAGGACTTATTCCACAATCCACCGGTGAACCCATTTGCATGTGCCCTGGCAAGCAACAAAGGGTCACGCGTCAAGGGGTGTTCATTCAAGCTTGCATTCCATTCGGTTCCGGCGGCCATGATGACTTGAGATCTGTTCGCTGGCTGATGGACATTGGCAGGATGGGGGAAAGGCATTTGATAAAACCAGATCATGATTCCGTGCACGGCGGCAATCATTCCGTATAATCTGAGATTCCTTTTTGCAATCATTGATCTTCAGGCCCTTGTCATACTCCAGTGCTTCATGGAGACAAAGGGAAAGGTTTGGTTTGAGTGCCCCAAAGGGTTTTTGAAACGCCTGCTTGTGAGGCTATGTGGCAAATCCTGAGGACGATCTCCACATCTGCTCTGGCATCTCCTTGAATGATAAGCGTTGGAGGATTCACAAAGCGTGCAACCGCTTCTTTCAAACGTTGAGAAAATTCCTGTTCCTTGATGGGCTGGCTTTCAAAATGGATTTTTCCGCTTGCATCCACAGCGACAGAAATAACAGGAGGCTCAACGCCGGTTACCGCCTGACCGCTTAATTTCGGCAATTCAATCTGAACGCCCGGCGAGTAAACCATCAAAGTGCTGAAGACAAGCATGAGGCAGAGCAGGAAGAAAATGCCAGCGAAGGGCGCCACATCCAGTTGGCCACGAAAAATTTTTGCATTTCTTGGAAGCTTCATGGGCCCTCACTAATTCTTATTGCCAAAAGTTTCTGTCACGATACTCACGATTTCTGATGATGCCTTTTCCATATCCAGAACGATGGAGTTGACTCGACTGACCAAGTAGTTGTAGGCGGCATAGCTCGGTATCGCGACAGCGATTCCGCCAGCGGTGCAGATCAAGGCTTTCCAGATGCCCGCAGCCATTTCGGGGATTCTTGCATACAAGCCGGCTTCAGCAATGTGCTTGAAAGTATCCATCATGCCCAATGCAGTGCCAAGCAGGCCGATGAGCGGAGCAATCTGAGCGACAGTCGCGAGGAGGTTCAACTTTTCCTCAAGTCTGGGAACTTCCATCAATCCGGCCTCCTCCAATGACTCACGGACGCCTTCTTTGCCTCCTTCACGGCTGAGAATGGCGGCTTTCACAAGCCTGGCAACCGGGCCTGGTGTCGCTTCGCAAATGGAGATAGCCTCCACGACGTTGTCGCGTCGCAAGACGTTTCGGACTCCGTTGATGAATTCCATGGAGTTGATCTGGGAGCGGTGGTAGTGAAGCAATCTCTCCACGAATACACTCGCGGCTGCCACACTGGTCAACACAAGAAGCCACATCACTGGGCCTCCCTGTATAATGATCTCCGGCGTTTTCATAATTGTCTTATAGGCAGTGAACCCATAGCCCGCAAGCGCGATCCGATCAAATCAATCAGAGAAGCCAAACTGTGCAGACAAAAAAAGATCAAGGAACTTCCATGCATAAGGTATCTTTTACTCCCCGAGTATGTTAGGGATTCAGGCCTTACCCTAGCATCTTTGCCATGGATAAAGCTGACCTCAAAGATCAATTCGCGCAACAAAAGGCCCCTTGATTTGAGAATGTTGTATCCTTGGATGCTGACCCTATGCCCGTACTTGTTTTGCAGATTAGAAAACCATTCATCTGCAATTAGATAGGAAAATTATGGCTTGTAATGTGAACGATTCTTTCCATCACTTTAGCGATGTCGCTTTTGTTCGAGTTTTTCCGCTGGTTATCTCGAATTTCTATCTAGTTTGTGCCATTCTGTTCTGTCTATTTGATATCAATCAAGTATCTTGCTTTCCATGAAGAAGAGGACGCTTAAATTGAAAAAATGTTTCTGTGCTAAGTTGTTCGCAGTTCTTATTTTGCTTCCTCCATTAGCTGTCTGCCTTGCACAGGAACAGGCAATCATCAAGACCACTCATGTCGCAGGAAGCGTCTACATGCTGGAGGGTCATGGAGGCAACATCGGTGTTTCAGTTGGTGAAGACGGTATTTTGATTGTGGATAATCAGTTTGATAATATGGCGCCGCAAATCGAAGCCGCTCTCGCTGATCTCGGCAAAGGTGAATTGAAATTTGTTTTGAACACTCACTGGCATGGAGATCATACCGGAGGCAATGCCCACTTTGGTCAGAAGGCTACCGTCCTAGCCCACGAGAACGTGCGTGAGCGTCTGAAAAAAAAATCTGGCACTCCAAAATCGGCTCTGCCGGTGATCACATTCAAAGAATCTTCTTCAGTTCATTTTAATGGTGAAGAGATTCGGCTGTTGCATCTTGGAGCAGGGCATACCGACGGGGACGTGATTATTTGGTTCACCGATTCCAATGTGATTCATATGGGAGATCAATTCTTCAACGGCCGTTTTCCATACATTGATTTGGCAAGCGGCGGTCGTGTGCTGGGATATCAGAGAAATGTAACGAAAATACTCAATGCCTTGCCCGAAGGAGCGAAAATCATCCCGGGTCATGGTCCTTTGGGGGATAAACAAGATCTACAAAACTTCTCAACCATGCTCATGGAGACCATCAATCCTGTCAGGCAGGCGATCAGTCAGGGGAAAACTTTGGACCAGATCAAGGCTGCAGGTGTGGATGAAAAATACAAAGCGTGGGCAGTTGGATTTATCAATACTCCCAGATGGTTGCAGATTGTATATAATTCCCTGACATCGGAACGGTAATCTGTCGTTGGAGTATTCGCAATTTGATTCGCGGAACCTATACCATAGCAAGAACTTGATGGATAACGTGTCTGGATTTTGGTACATCTGGGTCGACACAGGTGGTACCTTCACGGATTGTCTGGCACAAAGCCCGAAAGGGGAAATTTCGCGTGTAAAGGTGTTGAGCACGGGAAGACTCCGGGCAACGGTTTCTGGGGTCATTGACCAAGACCAGTTGGTCATCTCCTGTTCAACCGTATTACCTGAAAACTTTTTGGTGGGATCTAAATTGATCGCATCAGCAACAGGAAATCTGGTGGGGGAAATCTTGCACCATGATATCCGCTCCGGCAAATGCCAGCTTCGTCGGGCTGCGGATCATCAGTTGTGCAGTGGAGAGCTTCTGGAGTTAGACTTCGGGATGGAGGCACCAGTCCTGGCTGCTCGATTGATTACTGAAACCTCTCCTGAACGTCCTTTGCCCAGAACAGCATTTCATCTGGCGACGACCAAGAGCACGAATGCGCTTCTGGAAAGAAAGGGCGACCCCACGGCTTTCGTCGTCACAAAAGGTTTCAAGGATCTACTGAGGATCGGTGATCAAAGACGCCCCGATTTGTTTGCACTTAATATCGATCAAGCGGATCCCTTGCACGATCTTGTTTTTGAATTTGATGAGCGAATGGATGCGCACGGTGATGTGCTTAAACCATTCGATGATGAAGCGTTTCATCAATTGTCTGATGCATTGCTTCAGGCCGGGTTTACAACCGTGGCCATTGCGTTTTTGCATGCGGTTCAAAATTCGGAACATGAACGCAAAGCCAGGAAAATTTTACAAGGCAAAGGAATAAGACATATTTCCTGTTCCTCTGAATTAGCTCCATTTGTCAAAATACTTCCGCGCGCTGAGACGTCTGTCGTCAATGCCTATTTAACTCCGCTTATGGAAAGATACCTTGATGGAGTAGAGACTGCCTTGAGTGGAGGTGACTTCCGCATCATGACCAGCGCTGGAGGCTTTGTTTCGCGGCGAGATTACCGAGCAAAAGACAGTTTGTTCAGTGGACCTGCCGGAGGAGTGGTGGGGGCATCCACGATTGCTCATCAATGTGGTGAAGGAAGAACCATTGCCTTTGATATGGGAGGTACGAGCACGGATGTTGCGCGGTATCATCATGGTTTTGATTATCAGTTCGAGCAACGCATCAGTGGTGTGCGATTGATGTCGCCTTCACTCAGGATTGAAACAGTTGCCGCAGGTGGCGGCTCTGTCTGCGGTTTTGGTGCCGACGGTTTTTTTGTAGGTCCCCATAGTGCCGGGGCTTCACCTGGACCCGCCTCATATGGGGCGGGGGGTCCTTTGACCATAACGGATGTTAATCTATTGCTGGGTCGTATGGATCCGGAACTCTTTGGAATACCGGCCAGGATAGATGCTGCTCGCCAGGCGGCTGATTGTGTTTATCAATCGATTCCGCGCGAACGGATTTCAGATTTAAACATAGATACCATGTTGCAGGGTTTGCTGGACATAGCCAATGAGCGCATGGCTGATACAATCAGGGGGATTTCAGTGCGAGAGGGCTATGATCCCAAGGAATACGCCATGACCGCCTTTGGGGGGGCAGGGGGTCAGCATGCCTGTCGCATCGCAGAGATTCTGGGGGGGCAGCGTATTTTATTTCCAGCTGATGCTGGCTTGCTGAGTGCTTTTGGTCTGCAGCATGCCCGCATGGAACGCTTCGCTCAAAGAGAGGTATTGAAATGTTGGGACGCTCTGGAACCGCAATTTGACACCTTGGTCAAGACGTTGGAGCAGCAGGCAGTGCAGGCCTTGTCCGATGAAGGTTTTGAAAAAGACAAGATCCTTCTGGATCGACGCATTGTTCAAGTCCGCATCCACGGACAGGAATGCTCCGAGTCGATAGACTGGTCTCCAGGGCAAGATCTTGCTGCAATGTTCCGATCAAGATACCTCAATGTCTACGGATACTATCCAGCTGAAAAGCCGATTGAAATCGTCACATTGCGCGTGATCGCTGCCACTGAAAAGATCCCGCTGAAAAAAGAGAATTTTTCATATCAGGGAAAAGCTCAATCACTCAGAACAATTCAAAGTTACGTTCAAAGTGAATGGCAGCAGATTCCGGTGTTCAGGCGCCAGGATCTTGCGGCAGGGAATTTCATTGAGGGCCCGGCTTTAGTTCAGGATGCTTTCAGTACAATGTGCATTGACCTTGGTTGGAAAGCCATTGTGGGAGACATGGGCACTCTGCGTTTGGAGAGAATCTGTGCGAATCTGCCACAAAACAGGTCAGATGCGCCATCCATGCAATTCGAATTATTCACGCAGAGATTTTTCAGTCTGGTGAAGGAATCGGGCTTCCTGCTTGAGCGCGTTTCCATTTCCACCAATGTGAAAGAACGTCTTGATTTTTCATGTGCCCTGCTGGATGCAGAAGGTGCATTGATTGTCAATGCACCTCACATTCCTGTTCACCTTGGAGCCATCGGTTTGTGCGTTCGAAAGTTGCTTGAGGAGTATCCAATGAATGATGGCGACATGGTCGTGACAAATCACCCAGCATACGGAGGATCACACTTGCCCGACGTCACCGTTGTCAGTCCTGCCTTTACCACCTCAGGAGAGCTGCTGGGATACATTGCAAATCGTGCTCATCATGCGGAAATAGGTGGCATTCGACCCGGCTCCATGCCGCCAGATGCAAGGCATCTGGGTGAGGAGGGAGTTGTGATACCTCCAACTTATTTATACCGCCGGGGAGAAGCCCATTTTGAAGTGTTGGAAGTGTTGTTGAGCCAGTCCATCTATCCGTCCAGGAATCCCAAGGATAATCTTGCTGACTTGCAAGCACAGGCGGCCGCCAATCGAAAGGGGATCCAGACGCTTGCACAATTGGCCGATGCCTACGGAGCTCAAACGATTAAAAATCATATGAAAGCCATGAAGGATCATGCTGCACAATTGCTGGTCAAACGTTTGAAAGTGCTTGAACAAGGCGACTACATGGCTGAGGAATCGCTGGATGACGGGACTCTGCTAAAGGTATGCATTCATCATTCGAACCAGAGGCTTAAGTTCGATTTTACGGGTACGAAATTATTGCATGAGGGCAACTTGAACGCGACCCCTGCGATCGTGAACAGCGTCATTCTCTACGTACTAAGACTGCTTGTTTCCGGCTCAATTCCGATGAATGAAGGGCTTTTGCAGCAGGTAGAAGTCATTTTGCCCCACTGCTTGCTCAATCCTCCCTTTTCTGCCGACCCTGAACACTGTCCGCCTGTTGTGGGTGGCAATGTAGAAACCAGTCAACGCCTGGTGGATCTTTTGCTGAAGGCGCTGCGTTTGGCCGGTTGTTCTCAGGGAACCATGAACAACGTTATTTTTGGGAATGAATCTGTGAGCTACTATGAAACCGTTTGTGGAGGAGTGGGGGCAACGAATGAAAATTCAGGCGCGCATGCCATACATTCTCACATGACAAACACTGCGATCACGGATCCTGAAATTCTGGAAATGCGTTATCCCGTCCGTCTGCACCGTTTTGCCATACGGAAGGGCTCTGGAGGCAAGGGAGATTATTCTGGTGGAGATGGGATTGTTCGCGAATTTGAATTCCTGGCACCTGTATCACTTTCGCTACTTACCCAGCATCGCGTCGAGGGTCCTTATGGCATGCAGGGAGGGCACCCAGGGCAGACGGGCAGGCAAAAGTGGATAAAGAAGGATGGCAGAATCCAAGAACTGGATTCCATCTGTGGTGTGGAAATCTTGCCAGGTGAAAGGCTGATCCTTGAAACGCCAGGTGGCGGGGGTTATGGTAATAGCAAAGAAAATACTTGAAGATTTCTCGATTACCAACGCATAGGTCCCAAATAGATCCACGGTGAATGAGATTCTCCATAAAAAAATGAACAGTATGCGCCCATTCCAATCAAAATTTTCAGCACTCCTCTCCTGTAGGATGCATGTGGCCTCCATACGAGCCTTGAGCACGATGCTGGGTTGCATACTGTTTTCTTCAATGCAGATGGTGGCTTTGCTGGGGCAGGAACCTTCTGAACTGACTGAATCCCAGATCGCAGCTGCCACACCGGAGCAACTGCAGGGATTAGCCGAAGCAGGAGATGCGCGTGCACAGTTCAGTCTTGGCCTTGCATATTTCAATGGCAGAGTCGTCAGCAAAGACCTCAGAAAGGCTTCGATATGGTTTGAGAAAGCTGCTGAACAAGGCCATCTGAGCGCTCAGTACAATCTGGGTGTCTTATTTGTTCAAGGGTTTGGAGTGGACAAGGATTTTGCGCAAGCAGCCAAGTGGTTTCGGAAGGCAGCGGATCAGGGCGACTTGACGTCACAGTATAACATGGGGATATTTTTCCGCAATGGTCTCGGAGTTCCTTTGGATCAATCAGAGTCCCTTCGTTACTTTGCCTCCGCTGCCAGTCAAGGAGATCCCAGAGCTCAATTTCATTTAGGTCAATCTATTCTGGAGGGTGATTCTATTGAGCAAAACCTTCCTGAAGCTTATTTGTGGATCAAACTTTCCGCTGCTCAAGGCAATAAAGATGCTCGAGCACTCCTCGATGAGTTGACGCCCACAATGTCCCCTGAGGACCTATTCCAGGGACGTTTACTGAATGCCGAACGCGGTGATGCTGAAGATCAATTTCAGGTCGCCATGGGTTACACAACCGGGCACGGCATAAAAACCAATGCCAGTGAGGCCATTCGATGGCTGCGTTTGGCTGCCGGACAAGATCATCCCGAGGCACAGCTGAAGCTCGGTCAGGCTTATGTTTCTGGGCAGGGCGTTGGGCAAGATTACGCGGAAGCCGCCAGATGGTATCGCAAAACCGCGTCGCAAGGGCACATTCAGGCTCAATTCTATCTCGCCAACATGTATGAGGCTGGCAAAGGAGTCGAACAGGACATGGCAGAGGCGGTGCATTGGTATCAACAGGCGGCTGAACAGGGTGTGCTGCCTGCTCAATTCAAAATGGGTACCGTCTACTCCCAAGGATTTGGCGTTGAAGTGGACTTGGAAGAATCTCAGCGTTGGTTCCATCTTGCTGCGCGACGAGGCGACATGCGTGCGCAATTCAACCTGGGACTGCTCCTGGAGGCAGGTAATGGTGCAGAACCGGATCAAGCCGCGGCGATTGAGTGGTACCTCCAAGCAGCAGATCAGGGTGATGCGGATGCTCATTTTCGGTTGGGCCGGATTTATTCTGATGGGCGTGGTGTTCCCCGTGATGTGAATTTGGCGATGAATCACTTTCTGAAAGCGGCTGATAAGGGTGATCCCCGAGCTCAGGCTGAGGCGGGCTATCGTTACCTCAAAGGTGAAGGCGTCAAACAGGACCTGGAGCGAGCGGTAAAATTACTGAAACAAGCGGGGGCTCAGGGTGATCCCATGGCCCTCTACAATCTGGCTTTTGTCTTTGAGCAAAGTTCAGCCAAGAACAATTTAGAGCAGGCATTGGACTGGTATCGGCAGGCCGCTGAAAAAGATGTATTGGAGGCTAAACTCAGATTAGCCTCGATCTACCGTGAAGGCAAAATAAGGCCCTCCGATATTCAGGAAACGATTAAGTGGACTACCAAAGCTGCCGAAAGTGGCCATGTTGCCTCTCAGTACAATCTCGGTTTGCTGCTGTCTGGTCAGGTAGATGACGTTGAAGGGATTGAGACTGACGCTGAAAAGGCCGTTACCTGGCTAAAGAAAGCGGCGGATCAAGGACATGAAAAAGCCTTGATGCTTTACGCGACTTTACTGGTAAGGGGCGATCAGATTGCGGCTGATCCCGCGAAGGCAGCGCAGTTGTTCACACAAGCAGCAGAAAAAGGCAATCTGGTGGCGCAGTTTAATTTGGGCGTGCTGCATGAGCTGGGGCAAGGGGTTTCGCTAGACTTACAGGAAGCTGCCAAATGGTATGATCACGCAGCCAACCTTGGGCACGCCAGAGCCCAGTTTCATCTCGCACTGCTGCATGATCAAGGCATGGGAATACCTCAGGACAGACGCTCAGCCTTCGAATGGTATCAGCGAGCAGCAGAACAGGGGGTGGTCGATGCTCAATGTGCCGTCGGTACTTTCTTTATTGATGGAGATGTTGAGGAAGCCAACCTTGAGAAAGCCCGCAGTTGGTTTCAAAAAGCTGAACGGGGTGGTTCCATGGAGGCTGCTGCATTTCTTGCAAAAATCAAGGAACTCGGTGTCTCAGCTGAATGAGGGGTCCTTTTTTACAAGGTTGGGTCAAGGCAGAAAAAAATCCGAAGCATCGCTGCTCCGGATTGTTCAAAAATTTCCAGTGATATTTGTCAGGGCGTCACTTCGCCTTCGGAGTCGAAGGGCCCGGTAAGACCCGTGAGGGACTCTCCTGCCGGAAGGCTTGCTGTTGCCGACTGATTGACTTTGCCGACGTTATACGTCTCTCCCACCACCGGGTCCGGAAATTCTCCTTTATTAAAATAAGGGGCCAGTTGATCGGTGTTTGCCGTAGCCGAACTGGATTGGCCATTTTCAAGAGACCATTGACTCTTGGCGCTATCTATCAAGCGCAGGTTGTTCTGGATCAAGCTAAGTTGTGTGCGCTCACGTGCACGTATAAGGTTTGGAACCGCGATGGCTGCTAATAGTCCGATGATGGCCACCACAATCATGATTTCCACCAATGTAAAAGCGGCGCGTGTGCGAAATTGTCTTAATTGCATAAATGTGTTTAATTTATTGTTTCTAGGTGCCAGTTCAATCTCAATTTAAATCATCCCTGTCATAGCCTCTGCTGAAAATGACATTATGGTATAACGCTTCGTCAGGCTGAAAGTTGCGCCGCGTCAAAATCCCTTCTTCGATAGTTCTGACTGCAGTGCCACCTGAAATTCCATCAAATCCGTTTGCGAAGGTTTGTAACCTTCCTGATCAGGAGAGAGGCCCAGTTGTCCAAACTGGTCAAGGTGCCACCCTGCTGTTTGCTGATCGCTGAATGTTACTTTACCGCTGGCTAACATTCCCGGGCGTGCCAGTTGGTCGAGACTGATCTGAACATTGCCTTCCTGCGGAGCAGTAGCCTCATCATCCACCAATTCGCCGAGGTTTTCTTCCGGGGCTGGCGCTGCCGGCGGGGGCTGCGGCGCATCATTCGGTGGTGGCGCAGGCTCCTCTTTTTCGACTTCTGGTTCCGGATCTTTCGGAATGACCCCTAGATCATCCACAAGGAAGCGTACTTCCATGTATGTCATGGTGATGTCAAACTCCTCTGCAAGTTTTACTTGGATATCAGCGACTTTGAGTCCCTCTTCAATCCATTGTCTTACCGTCTGTTTTTGTGAATCGTCCAGTGTCATGTATGTCTACTTTCCATATTAAATCGTAAAGATTCCTTATTTCAACTTCTAATAGAAAGAATGCCCATGGGAATCTCATGGACTCCTTTGCTGTGACAAGGACAGATTGCATTGAATTTCGGTGATATTCAGGCAATTGAGAAAGAAATCGAGAAATGCAGTTTGTTCAGGGGTTCCAGTTTAGGAATGCCTTTTTGCTTCATTAGATCTTTGATGGATGCCTGACACTCCTGGTAAGTCAATTTGACTTGGCGGATCAATCGCCTCAAAATAAGCGGATGAATTTTTCGAGGCTAAAACAAATGTCCACCCTTATGTTGGCGATGAATCTCTCTATTTCATGTGCTTGGGCTGATTGGTCTTGGGTGGTTCCGTCTGATTACGAATCCATATCACCGGATTTATTCCTCAAAGGAGTGAAGGAGGCTGATACCTTTCGCCGAAATTTACTTCAGAAAAATGCGGTGGGTTTGACCAAGGCTGATGTTTTGAGTGAAGCGATTGTGCGCTTTCAAAGGTTGGCAGGTGACCACCTTTCGAAAGAAAATGGAGTAAAAGGTTATAAAATCAGAAAAAAAACGTTACTGCGCGCATTCAATGGAGAAAAATCAAAATTAAAACCTCATGACGTATTTAAGGCTTTTAACGGAAAATGGTATGGCATTTGGGATAAAATGAAGGTGGATCATCATTGGTTTCCACAAATTAACCAGGATCCTCCCAAAAAGATTCAGGCTTTCCACGATGTGTGGGTTCACGCGGTTCAATTTGCCTGGATTGGGGATGGATTTGGGTGGAATGTGGTGGCGACAGAGGAGGAGGATTCCTCTGATTATTTCCTGCTGGGGACGGTGTATCATGTGCGGGACAAAGATCCTTCACAAATCTACCTGCATCGTCCGCACCTAGGAATTTCTGCAAGCAAAGATCAGCTCATTTGGATGACCAGCCGGGAAGTGTTTCTTGAAGAACGGCTGGCCCCCAAGGGTGAGTTTCCTGAAAGATATGTCATCACCGGGTTTAATTTTCAAATGCAGGGTAACTCCAGATTGAGTGTTGTGGGAAACAGCTTCCAAGCCATATACACTCGCAAGTCAGACCAGCGTTATCCCTGGAAACAGTATTGGATCAACCTGACCGCGCCTTGATGCCCGTTTCGGTATGCGTGTTCAAGCTTCCTGAAATGGATCATCCATTGTCTCATGCCCCTTGCCTTCGATTGAGTTCGTCTACGGTGCTGTTCAGATTCCAGAAATCAATGATCAGGAAAATCATGCTGATCAAAATAAGAGGAGGAAACAAGACTGCCACCAAGCTGGATCCCAGAATAATCAAGCCGCTGATTTTACCGAGGTAGAGACGGTGTAAACCGAATGTTCCGAGAAATGTCAGCAGTATCCAACTCACGGTGTAATTGTATCTGCCAGTTGCAAACCTGCGTTCAGCCTGACTATCCATGATGGGGATTAAAAACAAATCAATCAGCCATCCAATAAGAAAAAGTCCACCCGTACACAACCAGATGGTGCCAGAAATAGGTTTTCCGTAATAAAACCTGTGGGATCCGGTAAAGCCTAAAATCCACAGTAAATAGCCGACTAAAATCGAGTGCGTCTGCATAATCAGACTCTATCATAGATTTTCCATTCAGCATGTGTAATATGTTTTGTAATTGATACTGTGGTTGAGGGAAGTTTGGTTTGACTCACTTTTTTTGTATGGAGATGAACCAATTCCTAAAAGGCGCAGACGAAGGGTGAACCTCCAATGGTCGAGAAGCCTCGGTTCGGCTAACGTCAAAGTCAAAATTTATCCCGTTTGCCCCAGGGGAGGCACGCCATTGCTTCAAATCGCTGAACCACGCGCAGGGCAAGAGACGTCTTTGTTCTACTGCTTAAGAGTCCAGAGTTCTTGATCAAGCGCGCCGTCCGAGCTCCAGAGCGGTCCATAAAAATTCCTGATCAATATGGACCTGAAAAAGATCTAATCACGGTAAAAGCGACTGATGTCATTAATCGTACAAAAGGGTTGTCAGGCATATCGGAGTGTATGGATCCGATATGATTGAAACAGGATTCTAGGAATCTGATTGCCTTTTTGAGCACTCAGAAAGAGGATGTCTCTCATTGAGGAGTCATAGTTGAACCTGAGCTAATATTGAACTCTGGCCATTTCAGCTTTAAAGTATAGTTTCCGTAACGAACGAATTCGATGTATTATTTGGACAATAATGGAACGACACAGGTCGCCCCTGAAGTATTGGAAGCCATGCTGCCATTTTATACGCAGCATTGGGGCAATCCTTCAAGTGCGCATCGTAGTTGCCGCCCGGTCAAGGAAGCACTGCATCAGGCAAGGATATCCATTGCTTCATTAATCAATGCGCAACCGGAAGAGATCGTTTTTACAGGTTGTGGTACTGAAAGCAATAACACCGCGATGCACAGTGCGTTATGCCGGGATCCCGGCAAAAAGCATTTGATAACCACGGCAGTAGAACATTCTGCGAACCTTAAGTATGGTCAGTTTTTACAGAGTCATGGCTACGATGTGACCTTCCTGCCAGTTGAGGAAGATGGATCCATTGATATTTGCATGCTACAGGATCTGATTCGTCCTGATACCGCCATGGTATCCATCATGTGGGCCAATAATGAAACGGGCGTCCTTTTTCCGATAGAAGAGGTGGCAGCCATTTGCCGGAGCAAGGAAGTAGCTTTCCATACCGATGCCATTCAGGCCGCCGGTAAAGTGGCTTTGGATGTTCAATCGGCTGAAGTTGATTATTTATCGTTATCGGCACATAAAATATATGCCCCCAAAGGGATTGGCGCTCTCTATGTCAAAAAAGGAACTCCTTACTCTTCCTATCTTTTCGGAGGAGGGCAGGAATCAGGGCGCCGTGCCGGAACTGAAAACGTAGCAGGTATTGTTGGTTTCGGGCGAGCAGCACAGATGGCATTTGAAGATACTGCTCGTAGTCAACAAACAGAGACATTGAGAAATAGGATGGAAAAGGGCATCCTGAGCAATATTCCGCAAACATCCCGTAATGGATGTAAATCACAACGACTACCCAACACGTCGAATATCGCGTTCGATGGAGTGGAAGGAGAAGCATTGCTTCTTCGCCTGGATCGTTTGGGTGTCTGTGCTTCCAGTGGATCTGCATGCACAACAGGATCTTTGAAACCATCGCATGTCCTCCTCGCGATGGGGGTGCCGGCAAGGCGTGCTTTATCCAGTTTGCGTTTCAGCCTTGGGCACTATTCTTCTGAAGAAGATGTTGATTATTTGCTGAAGCACCTGCCCGAGATCGTAAGCGAATTACGAGGGCAATCACCCAAACCTCAATCTCTGGAAGTAGCCACCTAAGTATTACAGAATTCACATCCCATGGACCCTTTACTTAAATTACTGCGTGAAAATGCGTCTTACCGTCCTGATCAATTAGCCAAAATGCTTCAGCTGGATGAGGCTGAAGTCGTTGGCCGAATCAAAGCTTACGAAGCGGATGGAACCATTGTGGGCTATCGCACAATCATCAATGAAGAAAAGATCAACATTGAACGTGTGCGCGCTGTGATCGAAGTCAAAATCACTCCCGAACGTGAGGGCGGCTTCAATCATCTGGCCTCCCGTATCGCCAAGCATACCGAAGTGCGGGCATGCTACCTGATGTCCGGCACGTATGATTTGCTGGCGATTGTCGAAGGAGACTCATTGAAACAAGTGGCCTCTTTTGTTTCTGACAAGTTGTCCACCTTGCAGGGAGTGCTTTCCACGTCGACGCACTTCATGCTCAAACCTTATAAAGAGCATGGTGTGCTGCTGCATTGTGATGAATCCAACCAAAAACTTCAGGTATCCCCCTGAAGTCTCTGGATATGATGGCCAAGGCCTCCAAGTGCCAGTTGCTTACCGGCGGCTTGCGTTAAGAATGTTAATCGACATTTACCTCCTGGCGAATGTCAAATTTCTCGATGCGTTTTCGGAGAGTGGCGCGTGTGATTCCGAGTAATGAGGAAGCCTTGACTTGATTGCCTTGCATTTCCTTGAGTGCTTGTCTGACCAGTTCTCTCTCCACAGTCGGAAGAAGTTTCTGGTCAGGGTTGTTGCGGGCCCACTTGAACATTGCATCGGCCAAAGGCTGGATTTCAGAAACTTCTTCGCGTTGGATCTGTTTTTCTTCGGTTATTTCTGGGATTGCCGCCTGCATGGAAGAAGCACTTTCCACAGTGGAGCGTGCTTCCATCTGCTTGCCTGAAATGATTTCATTCGGCAAATCACTGAGCAGAATAATCTCACTTTTAGTGACTACGAAGGCACGTTGGATCACATTTTCCAGCTCACGAACATTTCCTGGCCATTCGTAATGGTTCAGGGCTTCCAAAGCGTCTTTGTTGATTTTTTTAGAAGGAATACCAAACAAATTGGAGAATTTTCTAAGAAAATAATGAACCAGTAATGGAACGTCATCCTTGCGCTGCCTAAGGGCTGGTAGCTGAATTCGGACAACATTGAGACGGTAAAACAAATCTTCTCTGAACTTCTTATCCAGGACTGTTTCTTCAAGTCTTTGATTGGTGGCGGCAATCACCCGTACATCCACTTCGACTGGTTTATTACTCCCCAGTTTTTCAAAGGCTCCAGACTGTAACACGCGCAGCATTTTGGTTTGCGTCGGCAGTGACATATCGCCTATCTCATCTAGGAAAAGAGTGCCGTTGTGACATTGCTCAAATTTACCGATGCGTGCCTGGTTTGCCCCGGTGAAACTGCCTTTCTCATGTCCGAATAATTCGCTTTCCAGGAGGTTTTCCGGGATGGCGGCACAATTGATGGCCAGGAAGGACTGCTTGCTGCGTGGGCTGTTCTGATAGATGGCTCTGGCAACGAGTTCCTTACCCGTGCCGCTTTCCCCCGTTATCAAGACCGTTGCATCTGAATTTGCTAATTGCCCAATCAATTTGAAAACTTGCTGCATGGGCTCGCTGCGCCCGATCATGCCGAGCTCGTCATCCAGCGTTTCGGCGTCTGTTTCGAAAGAAACGGGCTTCGACATATCTCTGGATGCCTTGAGAGCTTCGAAAATAAGTTTCTGAAGTTTGGGGACATCAAAGGGCTTCAGGACATAATCATAAGCGCCCAGTTTCATTGCCTCGATGGCGGTTTGAGTGGCACCGTAAGCGGTCATGAGAATAACCGGAGTTTTCGTGTCAAACTGCCGTATGGCCTGTAGCGTTTGGAGCCCGTTCATACCTCCCATTCGAATGTCCATGACAATCAGGTTGGGGTGGAACTCCTTGAGCATGCGGAGGCCTTCTTCGCCACTTGATGCAAGTCGCAATTCTATGTCAGGAGAATCGAAGAGGCGCCGAAAGGCGTAACGCACATCCGTTTCATCATCTATTACCAAAAGCTTATCCATATATGCCGCCACACGAAAAGGCCTACCCCATTATATCCAGGCTGTTTTGAGATGCAATAATCCATACGATGAAACATATGAGGCGAGGAAGGGGATTGAGCTTATTTTGCATTGTCTGTTACGGAATCAAAGGGGGGATACAGTTCGTAATAAGGTATATGAAACATTCTTACAGGGAGTAACTTGTAAATCTGGGGGTGGAAAAATCCGCTTACAGCACAAAATGTGCATGTGTTGTTTTTCAAATCAGTCCAACAGCATGATCAGGCACAAGAAGTCCTACTCTTATTAATCAAAAGGCTGTTCCTGAAAAGGTATTCAATGCGCCTTTGCTCTTTTAATTTTAAAAATGCAAGTTGGTCTCAGGTGCACCAACTAATAAAAAATTCCACGACCCACACCTTGTTCTGATCTGCTAGTGTCAGGATTTCAATCCCTTCGGCACAGTTTAATCTGAGGGGTCGTTATCGAATTTTTCGAATAGGACGAGTGATTCAGTCATTTTAATACAAACTTGGCATTTGCACGTCTCCTTGCATTCCTCTAGGGTGAGTTTTTTTGATTATTTAATATTATGGGAAGTGAAACTGCATCGGGACCAGGTATGACTTGGCTTTATTTCGCGTTAATGACTGTGGGATGCTGGGGGATTTACGGCATCCTGCTTCATAAAGGACAGGTGACAATGGAGGATCCTGTCAATGGTCGCTACAAGGCTTTCCTTTTTGTGGGAATTGCCTACTTTTTGACGGCAGTCCTGGCGCCTCTGGTCCTCTTGATGGCTCGTGGAGTTGCCTTTTCCGGATATACAGGTAGCGGTATGTGGTGGTCGTTGGTTGCAGGAATTGCCGGGGCGATTGGTGCTTTCGGAGTACTCCTTGCTTTCGGTGCCAAGGGTAGCCCTTCGGTTGTCATGTCTATTATTTTTGCTGGTGCGCCCATTGTGAATGCGGTCGTTGCTTTGGCCCTGCACCCTCCGGCGGGTGGTTATGGATCCATTAAACCCCAGTTCCTTGTCGGTATATTGCTGGCTGCTGTCGGTGGAACTTTGGTCACTTTATACAAGCCCAACCCAGCTCCGCCCAAATTGCAACCTACTGCCGTGGCTGCTAATGGTGCAGATGCAGGAGGCTCGGAAAACAAGTAATCCGAACTCCAAATGGTGAAGGCTTTTTTATCGTGACATGAGTTGATCAATCAAGGATGACTTGACCTTAGCTGACGGTCCATCCGCACCAGCATTTATTTCCATGCAACAGGACAGATTGGCGAAATTGAATCGATTGCTTGAGTTATCGATGGCCGACAACGCCTTTTACCAGCCTCGCCTGAAAGCTGTGCGAGACTTCCTTCCGTTGGGTTCGTTGGAAGTCTTTCGACGATTGGTGTCCTTTACTGACAAGGACGAATGGATTGAGGATCAAAAGCTGAATCCACCCTACGGCACCAACTTGGCTTTCCCGTTGGAAGCCTACTCACGTTGTCATCAAACAAGTGGCACGACAGGCAATCCCATGCGTTGGTTGGATACACCAATAACCTGGGATCACATGTTAGATGCCTGGGGACGAGTCTTTCGTGGGGCTGGAACACAGACCACAGATCGAGTGTTCTTTGCTTTTTCTTTTGGCCCTTTTCTGGGGTTCTGGACGGCCTTTGAGTCAGCTCAAAAGCTGGGGTTGTTTTGTCTTTCAGGTGGGGGAATGACCACAGAGACAAGATTAAAAGCGATTCGTGAAAATCAATGCACCGTTCTATGCTGCACACCAACCTATGCCATGCATCTGGGGGAAGTTGCGCGTGAATGTGGATATGCACCCGACACATTCAAACTGCATACTATCATTGTTGCAGGAGAGCCCGGAGGAAGCCTGCCCGCAGTGCGAGGGCAACTCAAGCAACTATGGCCCAATGCCAAAGTATACGATCATCATGGCATGACAGAGGTTGGTCCGGTCTCCTATGAATGCCCTGAACATGCCTGTCGACTGCATGTCATCGAAGATGCCTTCATCGCTGAAGTGATCGATCCTAAATCATTGAACCTTGCTGATCCTGGGGAAAAAGGCGAACTGATTCTCACTACTCTGGATCGCGTGGGTTCTCCTTTGATCAGGTATCGGACGGGAGATCTTGTACAGCCTTTAACTTCGGGAAAGTGCGATTGCGGTTCGAGCGACCTGGCACTGGAGGGGGGAATCATTGGTAGATGCGATGACATGGTAGTGGTGCGTGGAGTGAATATTTATCCCAGCGCCATTGATCAAATCGTGCGTGAATGTGGGGGTATTGCCGAATACCGTGTTGAGGTTAAAAAGGTGAGAAATCTTGTCGAGCTGGATGTCACCATCGAACCCGAGGCAGGCCTCGAAGATGTGGGTGGTTTGGTGGTCAAATTATCCCGTGCCTTTCAATTGTCTCTGGCGCTTCGCATACCTGTCAGAGCGACCCGCTCAGAATCGCTCCCTCGTTTCGAAATGAAAGCCAAACGTTGGAAACGGACGTGATCCTATCAACCTCCCGCTGCTTCCGATGTCCACATGTCGGCAGCCTTCTTTTTTGGGACTGAGATTCTTGGTGATTTTGAACTCGTTGAGGAGTTGGTCATAGGCGAGATTGCCTATTGTGCCACACAGAAGAGCCTTGGGCGCGAAGTTGCCTTGAAGATAATCTTTTCTGGTCCGTTTGCTCTCGCGAAAACTGCTTGTCACGGTTGTGCTTGCAGATCTGATCTGTTCTTTGCGGTTGCACGGATCATTAAAGTCGACTTTTTGTTCCTCTCACTGAGCTCTCTATTGAGTGCTCCTTCAATTGAATGAGTAACAGTTTTGTTACGGTTATGTTACTTTTCCTATTGAGTTTCCATTATTTGCTAAATAAATATTTGTTAACTATTAATTCTTATAAAAATAATAAAAAGTTATAAAATGTTATCATTGTTGTGTTAATATTTAAAAATGTAAAATAATGTGAATTTTATTTTGCTTTGGAACATGAAATAAAAATCGAATTTACGGCAAATAGGGGTGATGATTTTACAATTGACCCGTGGGGTGTTCTGAGAAAGCATGCGCACACATGAAAGGTTGTCAAAACCTGTGCCTGATTGGCTAATTCACAGGGGGCCTCCTTGAAAATAGAGCTTTCGAAAAATTATGGAACTAACCTTATTTCATTACATCGTAGGTGCCATCGCCTTGATCATGCTGATCTGGAACACTGTGGAAGTGGGGCGTAACGACGCTGCCAATATTGTCAATGCGGTGTTCGGGGCCAGGGTAATGCCGCGTAGTAAGGCCGTTTGGATCGCCGGAATCGCAGTGATCGTGGGAGCAATGGCCTCCTCCCCGGTGATGGAAACCGCCCGAAAAGGCATATTTGACCCGGCAAGCTTGCCGGGAATCAACGCAGCAATCAGCGTTTATATCGGGGTTTATCTGACGAATACCGTGTTGCTTTACTCTTTTTCGGCTTATGGCATGCCGGTATCCACCACTGCTTGTCTGGTATTTTCTCTGTTAGGAGCCGGATTTGCTCTGGGAGGAGTTGAAGCGATCAATTGGGATAAGAGTTCCAAGGTGATATTAGGGATTATTTGCTCCATCATTGTCAGTGGAATTGCTGGTTTTTTGGTGCAACGTATGTTCCGCGGAGTGGTGAGGGATGACTGTGAAGATCCTCAGGTGATAAAACTGCACGGCCCCTGGATGGCTGGAGCTCTTCTTACTGGATTAGTTTACTTTCTTGTGATGAAAGGGATGAAGAATGTCGCCCTGGTCAAATCGATTAAGGCCAGCACATTTGATGCTCTCGGTGCGCCTGTTGCTTTGCTGATTGTCTGGGCATTTCTTTCGGTCCTCACATTTCTTGCCATACGCTTTTGGGGGAAACTCATCTCCAACAAATTGTTTGCTGCTTTGGCTGTTATGGGAATGATAGCAACCGCTGTGGCCTTTGGGCAAAACGATTTGGCCAATTGTGCTTCACCAGGTCTGGCTGTTTTCATGATTCTTCAGAAAGGCGAATTAGCTGGATCAGTGGATGTGCACTGGTTTTGGTTGTTTTGTTGTGGAGCGCTTTTGTTTATGGGGATGACGACCAAAACCGCACAGCGGGTCACCAGGGCGGAAGTCAATACGGGTAGTCAAGGGGACTTAGTACGCTTATATGCCCCAGAGTGGTGCATCGGAGTGGCTAAATGGATCATTCCAAAATCAGGTCAGGACCATGCTCTGGCTCCCAAGCAAAAACCGACCAAAGTGGCTGATAAGTTGCAGCATTATGACGCCCTCCGAGCGGCGGTGATCACTTCAGTCACTGGAAGTGTGATAGCATTTGCGTCCGGTATGGGGCTGCCCGTTTCCACAACTTATGTTGCATTTGCTGCCGTCATTTCAACTGGTTGGGCTGACAAAATTTTTACCCGCGGAGATGCCGCTCTGAAAATGGGGCGTACTGTCTGGGTCGTTTTCTGCTGGTTCTTTTCCGCTTTTGTTGCAGCTGCTATTGCTGGGATCACTGCAAAAATAATTCATCTCGGTGGTCTCTATGGTATTGGCATAGGCTTGGCTGGGAATCTTGCGGTCAGGTATGTGATGCGTCAACGTGCCGACAAGCATGAGGCACACCTCAAAGAGCAGGCGCTTGCTCGCAAGAAGGAACTGATCAAAAACGCTGAGAATGGCGAAAATATCAAGTTCGCCTCTGATGAAGATGGCGAACAGCTTTGATTTTTTGAGGGAATCATCACTGGGAACTCGATAATGTTTTATGAGATAGTCTTTTGTGCAGCCTCTGGGCAAATTGAGAACTGTCATTTTCTGTTAATGTCTCGATTCTCTACAGCAATTGCCAAAATCTTTTTTGAAGCAAATCCGTTCAGGTTTGAGATTATCACGCGCTGACCCGGGAGCGCTTTGTCACAGAGGTTTCTCTGAAATTACCATGGGTAGCCATTATAACCTGTATACTGAGGAACGCTTGTTGTAACTTAAGTGATGTCAATGGTGGCACTGAGTTCCGACGCTTACGTCTCTTCTCTGAGGTGGAATTCGGATTGGCAGCACCTTTGTAATACAAGGCAGATGTAGATTTTGCGGGTAATGATTCGGTGATGAAGGATGTTTATGTCGGATTTAAAAATTTTCCCTTGATCGGTGATATCAGATTGGGACACATCAAAGAACCTTTCAGTATGGAAAGTTGGGGAGTTCCAAGCACATGGGATACGTTGAGCGTGCGTCCCTCAATGAAGCCTTGGTTCCAAGTCGCAACAACGGTGTTCAGATTTCCGATACAGCCTTTGACGACCGAATGGGCTGGGCAGCAGGGTGGTTCGCGGAAGTGGACCGGACGAACATCAATGAAATAGATGGTAATCACCATTTCATTGGAAAGTTGTTTGCTCTTCCCTACTTGAGCGAGGACGAGCAGAGCCCGAGCATGTGGCATGTCGGCATGGCGGGTAGTTATGCGAATATTCAAGATGAGACTTCAAGGCACCGTGCTAGACCTGAAGGTCATCTTGCACCCAGATTAGTTGATACCGGTAATTTTTCAGCAGATAGCTACTATCTAGGCGGCTTGGAGACGGCGTTCATGCACGGGCCTTTTTCAGTTCAGGCCTAATATGTGCACAATTAAAGCGATCTAGTTGGAGGTGGAAATACTGATTTCGCCGGATGGTACGCTTATGGTAACTGGTTTCTGACGGGTGAGAGTCGCGTGGATGCTTATAAACCCAAGTTGGGATTCTACGATCGCATCAAACCAAAACGAAATTTCTCCATCACCAACGGTGGATTAGGTGCTTGGGAATTGATACTGCGATATTCAAATTTAGATCTCAATGATGGAAGCATCATGGGCGGTGAGATGGATGTTGTGACCGCTGGACTGAATTGGTATCTCAGTCCCACTGTAAGGGTATCTTCAACCACGGCATTGCTTACGTAAAGCGAAATGACAGTCAAGGCATTTTGCGGGACGGCGCAGTGGACATGGCTCAATTCCGTTTTCTGGTAAATTTCTAAAACATTGAGATGTTGTTGGGGCCAGCAGATGGGATTACTTAAATAGTTCTCAAGCATTGAAAGGATGATGCGCTGGTTTTCGATCGGCTTTAACTTTTCCAGCCCTCATGAGGAAACGCTGACCGATGTTGCTGCGGCAAGAAGCACTACGATCCTCATTTTATTGATGAGCATAGACTAGCTGACACCATTTGGAGCTCATCAAACCCAGTAACAGAAGCCGAGTGATTTTAATGTCTTTTTGTAAAGGGGGTCGCCGCTACGATTGCGTCGATACACCGGCCTGCCGGTCTACCTTGGCTTCGATTTCATGGAGGATGTGGTCAGTCGTGATCCCTTCGGCTTCGGCCTCGAAGTTGGGGATAAGACGGTGCCTGAGAGCAGGCAGGATGGATTGTTGAATGTCATCAAAACTGACATTGAATCGCCCCTCAGTCAGGGCCCTTGCTTTAGCCGCAAGAATTAACGTTTGTGCACCTCGAGGACTACTTCCAAAGCGCAGGTATTGATTGGTGATATCCTCTGCAGTTTCGGTTTGTGGGTGCGTGGCAAGAATCAGCCTTACGGCGTAATCCCTGACGTGCTTCGGCACAGGAACTTGGCGGATCAGTTCCTGATATTCGCAAATTTTGTTTCCGTCCAAGATCTCAGTTACTTCGATGTTCCGACCATCGGTGGTTCGATTGATGACTTCGGTAAGTTCATCGCCCGATGGATAGGTGACCACGAGTTTGAAGAAGAATCGATCGAGCTGTGCTTCAGGCAAGGGATAGGTGCCTTCCTGATCAATGGGGTTTTGAGTGGCGAGAACGAAGAACGGGCTTGCCAGTTTTCGGATTTCCCCCCCTGCAGTGACACTTTTTTCCTGCATGGCTTCAAGCATGGCGGATTGTGTCTTGGGCGTGGCGCGATTGATTTCATCAGCCAGCACAAGATGCGCGAAGATGGGGCCTTTTTGAAATTCGAAAGCCTTCCTTCCTGCCTGCGTCTCGACGACAAGATTGGTGCCAAGAATATCTGCCGGCATCAGGTCAGGAGTGAATTGTATGCGATTGAAGGAAAGGTTGAGCGCCTGACTCAAGGTGCGAACCAGTAATGTTTTTCCCAAGCCTGGCACCCCTTCTAGTAGCACGTGGCCGCCGGCGAATACTGCAATCAAAGTTCCGTCCACAATATCTTCGTGACCTACGATGACTTTTCCAATCTCGGATTTCAGACGGTTGTAGTCTTTCCTGAAAAGACCGATTTTTTCCTCAATACTCATTTGATAAAAGTTAATGTTTCTTGATGTTAAGATTTATGGCCCCAATTCGTCGAAGTAATCGCGTACGGTGGTCTGGTAAGCCCTTGGAACACGTTGCTGGCTGAGTGCGCTTTGGGCATCCGCCTGAGCTGCTGCGACAGATTCCGTGAACTCAACTCGACTTTGGCCTTTTATGCTCAAACCCTTCAAAGTGATGCTAGGCATAGGAGCACCTGAGTTAAACTGACCTTTTACTTTTGTCGAGGTCAGTCCATCTACCAACTTGCCTTCGCCTCGGTCGGAGGGACCCTTGCCTGCCATCTCTGGACGGGTGACACCCGAGTTGTCAGCAGCCCGTTGCGGTAATTTGTTTTGCCACGTGCCACCTTCCTCTCCCCAGGTGCCGACACCCTTGCCCGGTTTGCCGCCAGGTTTGAACCCGGGTTTGTTAGATTGGCCCCAGCTCATGCCATTGCCAACGCTCATTTTCGCAGTTGCAAGATTCTCCAGGCTGGCCATCAGGGATTGCATGTCACCGAATTGATCCATCAGGTTTTCAAGTTCATCGGCTGCCGTCTGCAAGGATTTTGCAGCACCCTCCTCATCGCCTTGCTGCATTTGTTTGGAGGCTTTCTTGAGGAAGTCCTGGACTATCCCATAGTCAGCTGCCTCGGGGATGGCGTTTTGGAGTTCTTTC
>Ga0233432_10000643_pt1 | contig 33414 bp, 10 predicted proteins | sample SI_122_August201_6_FD_179870 | JGI IMG/M metagenome (GOLD analysis project Ga0233432, IMG submission 179870) | Seawater microbial communities from Saanich Inlet, British Columbia, Canada - SI_122_August2016_10_MG | ecosystem: Environmental > Aquatic > Marine > Inlet | place: Canada: British... | reverse complement strand
AAAACACCTTTATTGTGGGGTGGAAAAAATATGATCAGTTTTCGGGATCCAAGAACGACTTTACAAAATGGCTCTGCATTATCGGTAAATATGAAGCGTTAAAATATAGACAAAGCCTGGCTCGTGACCGACACATATTAAGCGAAGAGCTGGTCCAACAGATAGCCAATGAAGGGGAGAGTGATATTTCTTCATACAGCTTATGGATTGGTAAACTGGAAGAATGCCTCACAAAATTATCCCCACCCAACCGGGAATTAATTAAGCAGGCGTATTCCCCAAACAGTTCTATTAAAGACCTAGCTCTGAAAGAGAACAAGAACGCGAACGCCCTGTACCAAAAGCTTAGCCGAATTCGAAATCAACTCGCGACCTGTATGGACAAAACACCTGTTGCTCCAGTCTAACCTGAATTCCAATTTATATTGTTATGGAATCTTCAAAGCTTAAAATGATTGACCAGTATTTCGAGGGAAACCTCCCTCGAGAACAATGGAAAGAATTCTCAACTCATCTCTCTCAGTCATCTGAATTGCGAAAGGAGTTTCGTAAAAGAGCAGTTTTGGATGAATACCTTCATTCCATCGCAAGTAATGTGGATTACCCCGCCCTTGCTCCAGAAAAAAAATTCAACATTAGTCCAATCCCCCTTGTTTTAGCTGCTGCCTGCCTCGTAATCGGACTGATGATCATTACTACTACCCCAAATACTGTCAGTAACCATGAAGTAATGGGTGATAAAATAAATTCAGAAATTAAAGAGACTGATTCGATCGCCCAACTAATCGATCATTACGATACTAGAATATTAAACCAACCAACAGACCCTCATGAAATCAAATTCAACCGAGGGCACTATGAAGTAGCCCATGGCTCTATCCACCTGAGATTTCTGGATTGTGTGGATTTCTTATTTTCCGGACCCGGTTCTTTTGAAATTATAAATCCTAAACTTGTAAAAGTGACAGAAGGTAAAATCCGAGTGATTGTCCTCAATAAAAAAGGACATGAATTTACCATTCAAACTCCGACTAATCAGTTTATAGACTGGGGCACTGAATTTTGTCTCAATGTTCAACAAACGGAGGATGATCTCATAAATATACATGAAGGAGAGGTCGAAGTTATATCTCTTCAGGATAACAACTTCTCGGAAAGGCTAAACCGACACTCCCAAGAATTTCAGAATACCGGGGACAAGACTGTTAAAATAAATAAAAGACTTAATAATAGCACCCCGGGAGGCATGGGAGACTTAAGAAATCAGCAAAGAATAAACACATTAACCGAAGACAAAAATGTTATTGGCGTTTATGACTTCAAGCAATCTCAGAGCAATCTTGATCTTCTCAAACAAAGAACACCTGTGTATTGGACTGCACATTTAGATAGACTGGTATTACCCCGCTATGTTGAAAACTCACACAAAACCAGTGAGGAATGCTCTCACGGAGTCTTTCATGGTGCCAATCGTACAAATGGAAGGTGGGAAAAATCTCGTGCTCTCAACTTATTTTTAAAACATGCACACCTTAGCTTAGATCTGAAAAATGATTACAAAAATTTTTCGCTCGCTATTTGGTTTATGCAAACAGGAAGACTAAAAAAACCATTAAATAACTTAGTTTCCCCATACAAATGGGAAAAATTCGGCAACCTATCGATCCATATTTCAAGATCCGGAAAAATCAGCCAACACTTATGGGGGGAGGCGGATTTACCTGTTAAAACTTACGGTGAATCCAAAATCGAGGAGGGCTGGAATCACATCGTTTACACATTTGGGAAGGAGGAAAAAGAGGTGCAGAGTAAGGTTTTCCTAAATGGAAAATTGGTTAATGAGGCTATGCCGCAGTGGACTCAACATATTTCCTTAAAACAAATGATCATCGGAGCCGGAAAAAGCAAAGAGGGTATGTATTATAATGATATAGGATTTGTACTTGATGAGTTAACCATTTGGAAGAAAACCCTCACTGAGCAAGAAATTTGGAATCAATACCTCGATGGACTTCCGATTTACGACTTAGTAAATAAGAACATCCATGCCTTATCTAAAAAAAGAAATGAATTACGAACAATACACTAAATCATTCAGCACAACCTCATCTTTGAAACAAGTTGCCAGGGGAAAAACGAAAGTTTTGTCAAGTTTCAGTCCAAATTTGTGTTTCAGTAATAGGGTTAGTTTCAAAATTAAAAAAACTAATATCTTTCATCTAATATAGCTTCAAACGGTCAAAAAACTCATTCATGAAAATTAAACGGGTAAATTCGAAATTATCTTAACAAAAAATCAAACCACCTCTGCATGAAATTTATATTTTTTCGTAAGATTTTATTCATTGATGAAGTATTTTGAGGTTCTACCATAATATATATACTATCACTCTTTATATGTGTTTTTTTGTATTGCAAATTTTAATTAAAAGAAGTACCAAGTTATTCATGGAAAAGATTATAAGGTTAAACAATCGAAGCTTTGTTACAAAAACATCAGCTACTCGTCTTTTAGGATTCTCAAACCGTAATTCCATCGACGATTTAGTTCGTCGTAGAAAAATGCAGGAATTCAAAATCCAGGGACTGGCAAAGTCATTAATTTCCCTCGACGAAATAAAATCTCATCCCCGATTCCTCCGACAGGCAGCGAATCAATAGAGCTTGTCCATGAAGTCGTTAAACTTTTTTAGGCACTGCAAAAATGCACACGGACAACTCCAAAGTGGTCGAATCTTATAAGAAACAACCGAATTTCATGCTTAATCTTTGTCAGGCTGCACAGGTCCTGGGTTACAAAGATTACCGGAAAATCGAATCTTTTATAGAATCGGGTCACCTAAGAGCATACACCTTGCCCCATGCGAAAAGGAAAAAAGTTAAATACCATGAGGTTATGAACCTCGCCAAAAAAAATACGGTAACCTGACACTATGAACTTCTCTACGGGATTACATGACAATTACCCTTTCGACCGTTATCTCACCTTTACTGAAGCTTCTGAAATTCTGGGATCGGGTAATCACACTCGGATACGCAATTTGGTCTTAACTGGAAAACTCCCTTCTTACAGAATTCCTGAAGTGAAAAAATTACGGATTAAAAAATCTGAACTCCTCCAACTCCTTAATGAAACAACCCAAGTCGAAAAACTCCCAAAATCAGCTTAAGCCGAACGCCACCATTGAAATTTTTTATAACAACTTAAAAACTATCCACTCTGCAAGGATGAGAAAATATGCAAGGAAGTGTACAACATATCATTCCGAAAGGAGACTTATCAGACTGCCATGAATCAACCATCCTCAGAAAATCTAATTCTGAAGATTTACTTATTTCAAAAGACGAGATTGTAGAACTTTTTCTCGAAGGGAATAACCGCGACTTTCTTAGACCCACAAATAACTCCCCTATCCGTGCAATTCATTCCCCAATTCATGGTAAACCTGCTTATATTTTAAGAGAAGTCATTCCGATTGTAAAAAAATTTTACAGGATGCAAGGTTCTTACTTCTTGGCATAAATATTGTTAAAACGAAGTTATCAATGACAACGAAAGTGCAACACTCATTAATAAAAGAAATTCCTCACACCTTGGTTGTCCGTGATCTAGACCGGTTCGTCAAGATCACGGAAGCAGCCCGGATCTTGGGCTATGCCAGTTTCCAGTCCGTAAAACAATTGGTGGATGAAAAAATACTTACCAGCTATTCCCTACCTGGAACTTCCAGACCCCGGATTCTCCTGAGCGAACTTCTTCAATTAAAAGTCTGGAAAGAAAATAGCCTGAGTAATTCTATATCCTATCGAATTACCGAAAAGCGTGGTCGCCCCAAAAAATACGGCACTAGATAATCACAAATTTAATTTACACTAATTGAAACAAATGGAACAACCATCTTCAGCACTTCCCAAACTCATTAATCTATCCGAAGCCGCCCGCCAGCTTGGCTATCAATCAACGGGGCCAATTAAGAAATTAATTTCTGAAAATAAATTGTCTCCCTATAAACTTCCGGACACCAATAGAATTATGGTCGACCTCTTTGAACTCGAGTCACTCTTGCAAGTGTTTATTCCAGAAAATAAGGAAGAGCAGGATAATTCTGTTTCTCAATAAGGTTTCTTCCACATTTTAATTCGTAAATACTCCTTATTCACGACTAAAATTCAACTTTTTAGGGATTTTCATCCTGAGTTCTTAATCTCGGTAAAAACCTCACTTATTCTTAAATAAGCTGATTGGTCTTCATACACTAATCTTGTTTCGTCAGAAGGTTCTGATTTCTGGTCCGAATGACTGGTCTTCGAAAGATCAAAAAAAATTAAAAAAAGACGTATTTTTTTTCGAATACGCGCTAAAGCATAGTGTAGTAAATAAATATATTAGTATTATATTTGATATTCTATGAAAAAACAACAATTTAATTGGCAACTCTCCCTTTCCTTGCCTTTCGAAATCTGGCGATTTTTATTCATTTGGGGTAATTTTTTTGGGTCAGGAAAAACTTTTTTTCGAAAAAACTTACCTTTTTTTCATGGACTGCACCGATCTCCAAAATTCGTTTTCGGAACTCTCCCCCTATTTCTTTTACTTTTTGGAAGTTCGCTAAATGCACAAACAGTGGTACCGGCCGGGCTCGGACCGATGAGTTCCACGCAACCCGACCGGAACACGGCCATGCTGTCCGGTAATCTGCTCCGCACCGGTGGGCAAAACCCCACCGTAAAAATCGTCTGGGGGGACGAGGATCGCGGGTCGAATGCCTCCGCCCTTTCAACCTGGGATAACACGGTGGTTATCTCCACAAATCAGGTAGTGGGTAGTTTTTCCACCACCATTACCATTCCCAATCAGGAAAAAATTTATTATTTCCGCTCGGTTGCCGAAAATGCGGGAGGCACGGTGGTTTCCCGCTCGCTCGGTGTGCTTAATCCTTCTGCTCCTGTTGGGGCTGCTGATTTGCGGGGGCGCTGGTCTTTTGATGATAGTAATTTCTCGGTGCCCGATAAAGTATCACCTCTAGAAATTTCAGGACTTCAGCTTTGGTTGGATGCAGCCGACGCAAATACCATTCATCACTATTCCAATTCCGTAACTCAATGGGATGACAAAAGTGGAAACGGATATCATGCCACTGCCGCTTCCGGAGAAGAACCCACAACGGGATCCTCCACGATTAATGGCAAAAATGTTTTGTCTTGGAGTCTGGGTAAAAAGATGAAAAGAACAACTCCTTCCGGTGCAAACTGGCAGGATGTATATGTCGTAGGAAAATGGTCTGGGGGAGCCACTTTTGATAATGTACCCGCGATTTTCGGTGGTACCAGTAGTGCAAACTCGGATAATGGTATCCAAGGAGGAGGAAATAATGGAAATGGTCTTTATCTTGCCGGTTGGAATGATAATTTTTACCTGAACGGAACCAGCAATAATGGAAACAGTGTTGTGAGTGCTATGTCTTCCCCTTTTATTATTTCTTTCTCAGAAAACACGGCTGTCTCTATGGTCGGTTATCAAGTCGGTGCAGATCGTACAAATGGCGGAAGAGAATGGAAAGGGGAATTTGGCGAAGTACTCGCTTTCAACACTAAGCTTTCGGATTTGGATAGAAAAAAGGTTCAGACCTACCTTTCCCAGAAGTGGAATATTTCTATACCGAGCGGATCGACAAGCTTTGTCAGTTCGGCCAAGGATTCTTCAGGAAAGAATTATCATGGAATTTTAAGAAAAACATTTTCACCGGCTGCACAGCCTGAACTCAAGCTATGGTTGGACGCAGCAGATACATCCACGATTACCCATTCATCCAACGCCGTCAGTCACTGGAATGATAAAAGTGGAAACAATAATCATGCTACGCAGACAAGTGCAGGTGATAAACCAACTTATTCAAATACTGGAATGAACGGAAAAGCCGGGTTGGATTTTGACAACGATAAATTAAGCATTCCTGAAATTGATATAGTTGGGAAGACATTATTCGCCGTCATTCAACCTGACTCTTCTCAAGTACAACAGGTCCTAAGTCACTCAAGTATTAATGTACAGCTGAGATTATCTGGTTCCAACCAACTCCAATATGCTACTACTTCCCCACTGTATACTAACGGAACCGCAAGCACAGGAACCCTTGCAAACGATCAAATCTCCATCGTTTCTTTCACTCTCGACAATACTCTTGGGTTCTCAATTAATGGTACTTTTCAGGACAGCGGAGTGAGTAAAGGAAGTTCCGGGGCATCCACTTTCAATCAAATTGGCACTCGTGAAACGAGCGATGAAAGATTTAACGGAAAAATGGGCGAAATCATTATCATCGATTCCGTATCCTCCACCACCCGCCAAAAAATTGAGAGCTACCTCGCTCATAAATGGGGACTAACCGTAAACTTGCCCAGCAATCATCCATACAAACTGGCTCACCCTCTCTCAACGGGTAGTCCTGCTTTTATCACCGATACTCCCTTTGGGGATGGCAAGGCAATCGATCTGGCCGATGGTCATGTGGAAATCTCAACCGGTGGAAATGAGGATGTGTTTGATGGAAATGGCTCATTCTCGGTATCCGCATGGGTAAAAGGCTGGCCAAAAACTACGAGTAGTTCGATAGTATCGAAAGCATCTCTTCCCGTTCTTACCCCTGGTTGGAAAGCAAGTCATCTTACAGGTGACTCGGACTCTGGCATTTCGTCAGATCATACCTACACCCATGCGATTAATGTAAACGGTTCGAATAAAACCATCAATGGAGTAACCTTTACGGGAGCATCCGGAACTTCGGGAAATGGCTGGTCTTATCCTGCCGGCTTTACTAGTACCCACAACAGTAATACCTCAACAGTTGGAGGTCAGATGGGCTCCATGCTTTCGAACGGCTTCAGGTACAACGGAAATTCGCAAAAAATTAGACTTACTGGCCTCACCCATGGCAAAGCTTATGTTTTTTCTCTCTACAGCCAGGCTTGGGGTTCAGCAGGCAGAGAATGCGTCTTAACCTGCTCTGATTCAAGTCAAACAATTACAGTTCAGCAAGATCAGTATGGTAGCTCAAGTCAGGATGGGTTACTTGTCGAGTGCACATACATCGCAAGTGGAACAGAAGTTGAGTTTACTGTGGATCCTGTTGGTAGTGATACATGGCACCTATATGCATTCAGTAACCGAGAGCCAGGGTTAAGCGAAGGATGGTCAGTTGGGAGAGGAGACATTTCCAATAATGATTTATCAGTAGTCATTGGCGGCATTGGCGGTTCCAAAACTGCCACCCATTCCGCTGCCTTATCGACCGATAATCAATGGCACCACATCGTATCCACCTACGACGGAGGAGCCCGAAAGATCTATCTTGATGGTACGGAGGTATTCTCAGAATCCGCATCCGGTGGGGTTGCCTCCACCGCAGCAAGTCTGCTGCTCGGTGCATCCGACCTAAATAATACAGCTGGCACAATCGCGGCCGCCCGGCACAGTAGAATTAAGCTGGACGAAGTCCGATTCTACACCAGTGGACTGACACCTTCTCAGGTCTCTGCCCTCTACAATTTTGGTAAGGGGGATATTGGAAACATCGGTGAATTCAGCACCCTGCCTGCGAAAATCAGTGGTACCAAAGGCACTGCCCTCTCCTCCACCGTTACTGCCGGATTCCCCAATGCTTATTATGAAGCGGTTAACCTCACTCCCGAACTGGGCATCAATTCCGCAACGGGTGAAATCTCAGGTGCCCCAACTGTGGGGGGTGTCGGTTCAATTACAGTGATCGCACGTAATGCGGCAGGAAAACGGGCAGTCACCACGATTCCTTATGACAGTAACCCATCAGGACCCGCCTTTTCCTTCCCCACCCTCTCGCCTGGTTCTGATCATGCGGTCATCCTTGGCGAAATCACCCACTCGGGAGGAGAGGAAAATACAGTGGATTTGTTCTGGGGGGATAATGACGGAAATCAGACATTATCGAATTGGGATTCCAATGCCACTCCACTTGGCACGGGCAAAGAGGGATTTTACGGCACAACCATTTCCGGACTCACTGCAGGAGAAACTTATTATTATCGACTTCGCAGTCAGGGACTCCTAAACCCCAAGGGCATTTCCGGCTCTAATCTACAATTATGGTTAGATGCCAGTGAACTAACAACTGAATCTGTAATCTGGGAAGACAAATCAGGTAACGGAAATTCAGCGACCAAACACGGGTCACCAACCGTTACGACAAACGCTCAAAATGGACTATCTGTTATGTATTATAATGGTGGTGGTGATTATCATAAATTTAAATACAACATAGCTGACATACGAACCGTGTTTTGGGTAGTATCAAGAGACACAGGCGTAAGTAACAATTACCGACATTTACTTAGTGGTTCAAATTCAGCACATTTCCACGGACAAAACAATGGAAAATTCTGGACAAACAGTGCACATGCTCATGTGAGAAATGGTTCAACTTGGATGAACGGAAACCTTTTATCAGGTGATACAAATCATCCCACAAACCTATCAATTATTTCGTTAAAAACGGCTGGAAATGTTGAAGCCGATCGCTTTGGCGTGGACCGGGAATACACTGGCTTAAATCGTTATTGGATTGGTAAACTTGGAGAACTCATAATCTACAACTCTGATCTCACCGATACCGAAATTTCAAAGGTGGAAGGTTACCTTGCACATAAGTGGGGGTTAACCAGTAGCATGAACTCATCGCATACATATCAGTCAACATTTCCTACCTCTCAGGTTACCTGGAGCTCGGTTCAATCCTTCACTACCCCAACCAATGTAACCGCACCCATTCTCGGCTCACTTGCGACGGCTAATCTTACTACTACCACAGCCGATCTTGAGTCCACACTGACCGATAACGGCAATGCGGCGACGAACTTGGTATTCTATTGGGGAGTCAATGACGGGGGAACCAATCCCGCATCCTGGGATTCAAATTTCACTTTTTCCAATGCTCAGGAAGGAACCTTACGAAAACCCCTCACTGGTCTTACCGGTGGCACCACTTATTACTTCAGGACTTCCGCCTCCAATTGGAAAGGGAATGTATGGGCAAGCACCACCCGTAGTTTTACGACCGTTACCAGTACGGTACGCGATAACCCCGTTCGAAACAGTGACCTCAAAGGTTGGTGGAAACTGGATGGAGACTTGAAAGACTCCTCGGGTAATAATCATCACGGGGATTCTTCTTTCATAGTAAAACCAAAAAGTTTCAACGGTCTCCAAACATGGCTAGATGCAAGCGAACTAACAACTGAATCTGTAATCTGGAAAGACAAATCAGGTAACGGCAATTCAGCGACTAAACACGGGACTCCAACCGTTACAACAAACGCTCAAAATGGACTCTCTGTTATGTATTATAATGGTGGTGGGGATTATCATACATTTACCAATATAGCAAATATCAGAACAGTGTTTTGGGTAGTATCAAGAGACACAGGCGTAAGTAATAATTACCGACACTTACTTAGCGGTTCAAACTCGGCAGACTTTCATGGTGCAAACAATGGGAAATTTTGGACTGGTGGTGCAAGTTCTTATGTAAAAAATGGTTCCACCCGATTGAATGGAACACTTTTAACCGGAGATGCAAATCATCCCACAAGCCTATCTATCATTTCATTGAGAACAACTGGTAATGTGCGGGCAGACCGCTTTGGTGTAGATCGTGCATACACCAACCTAAATCGTTACTGGATTGGTAAACTTGGAGAACTCATCATCTACAATTCAGCCCTTACCGATGACGAAATTTCAAAGATGGAGGGTTATCTTGCTCACAAATGGGGACTCTCGACTTACCTGCCAAGCGGACATCCTTACAAATTTACAATACCAATCTCGGGCGAAAATCCCTTTTCCGCGAGTGTTGCATCAGGTGCCGGTCAATCCCTCGATCTGTCTGCGGGTACCTTTGCCACCGTGTCCACGGGCGGCACGGAGGATGTTTTTGATGGGGACAATAACTTTTCCATATCCATGTGGGTCAAGGGTTGGCCAAGTGAGGCAAATCAGACCTTGATTACAAAAAGTGATAACATTGGATGGAAAGTAAGTCACCTTACCGGTGACTCGGACTCCGGAATTTCTTCCAATTATACATACACACAAGCTATTAGTGTAAATGGTTCAAATAAAACCATCAACGGAGTAACCTTTACGGGAGCTTCCGGAACTTCAGGCAGTGGGTGGTCTTATCCTGCTGGCTTTGATGCTACGAACAACAGTAATGCCTCGACGGTTGGAGGCCAGATGGGCTCCATGCTTTCCAACGGTATGAGATACAATGGTGATCCGCAAAAAATTAAACTTACGGGGCTTACTTCAGGTAAAGCTTATGTTTTTTCTCTCTACAGTCAGGCATGGGGAGCAGAAGACCGTTCCTGTGTTCTATCCTGTTCAGACTTGAGTGGTTCATTAACTGTAAACCAAAATCAATATAATAGCTCGAGTCAGGATGGGTTGCTTGTGGAGTGTACTTATATCGCTACCGGCAACGAAGCTGAATTTACTGTGGATCCTGTTGGTAGTGCTACATGGCATCTTTATGCTTTCAGCAACCGAGAAAAAGAATCTACTTGGTCTATTGAAAGAGGTCCTTCTGGAGATGATGACCTTACGCTCAACTTGACTGGTGCGGGTGGTAAATTCACTCAAGCCGTTCCCATGAATGATGATTCCTGGCACCATCTCGTTACCACTTTTGGCGGTGGTGCCAAAAAGATTTTTGTCGATGGGCAGGAAGTGGCATCGGCCAGTCAGTCGGGATCGGTAACCGATTCGATTTTCAAACTTGTCTTGGGCGATCCTTATGCCAGCGGATCGAATCAGCCCAAAATTGATGATGTCCGCTTTTACCGGGGTATCCTTTCTGCCGCGGACATCTCTGCTATCTACAACAACGGAACCGGAGATGTGGGTGCACCCAAGTTTGCCATCTCCAGTCCGTCTATAATCCAAGGAGCGAAGGGAAAATCTATTTCCTATCAGATTTTAGCCGATGAAGCATATGGTTTAACCGGTTACAATTCTAGCATCACCTATTCTCTGCTCAATGCTCCCAGTTGGCTGAATGTGGGCAACACATCAGGTACGGTCACCGGCACCCCACCCTCCGCCGGCACCTACTCCTTTGATGTGAAGGCAGTTAATACTCTCGGTTCGAATGTCCAGACCGTTACCCTCTCGGTGTACGATTATTCCGACTGGCAGTATGCCCTGCCGATCACTACTGATTTAAGCAACGGAACCACCCTGACAGACTGGAATATGCTCGTGCGTCTATCCGAGACCGATACCAACGGAACCGGAAACCGCGGATTCCGCTATGCTCAGGCTCGAGCTAACGGGGGCGATCTTCGCTTTATCGATAACTACGGTTCCGAATTAAAGTACGAAATTGCCAGATGGGTTCCATCAGGCGAATCCCATGTCTGGGTCAATGTGCCCACCCTAAAGTCGGATGCCAATATTACGATGTACTGGGGCAACCCGAGTGCCGGCCTGCCCACCTATGCCAATGACGGCAGTGTGTGGAAGGATTATTTCGGAGTGTATCACTTGGAACAGACGAGCGGACCGGCTCAGGATTCAAGCCCGTTAAACAATCATCTCACCGCCCTGAATACGCCGGTATTGGAAAGCTCGGGCTTGGCGGGAACCGGATATTCCACCACTGACAGTGCAAACAATGGTTTTCTTTCCAGTTCCCTCGGTGGTACCAATCGGGCGAAGGAAGGAACCTACACGGTGTGGGCCAAGACTCCCGCTGATCCGGCCAATAATAAAAGCTGGCTCGGATTGGAATATGATTCCAATAACTCGCTCGGTATTGAATTCCGCGCAAACGAGGCCTCTCCTCCCCTCGCCCGTATGTTTGCGAGTGGAAGCACTATTTTATCCACCCCGGATGATAATGTGGGGACTGGAAACTGGCAAATGCTCACCCTGCGTGTAAAAGATGGCTACGCCTCTGCCTATGTCGATGGCGTATTGGACGGAAGCACCGCCTGGTTCCATCCCGGTAAAAATCTTATAACCGGCACCTCCCTCTGTCGGAGCATCACCGCAAGCGGTCCAAACACCACCATAGACGAAGCGACTTTCGCAAAAGTGGGTCGATCCAGCGAGTGGCTTTCCGCCAGTTATCAAAACCAAAAACCAAATTCCAGCTATCTGAATTTCGGCAACCTAACCGGCCCGATCAGTTTGAATGATCCCACGGGAACGGAAGTCTTCGGTAAAAAAGACAGTAATATTGCTTCCTTCACCGTTGGCCATTCAGGCAGTGGTTCCTTCTCTTCCACCGGACTTCCTCCCGGACTGTCCATCAATGCTTCAAACGGTGAGATCAGTGGCTCGACCAGCGTGGTCGGTTCGCAGAATTTCACCATCACCGCAACCGGTACTACTGCTGGGGGTGCAAGTATAACGGTTTCCAAACAGTACAAGATCGTCATCTCCGATCCTGCCTCGTTCCCGTTTTCTGTTAACCTGACCATTCCCGCAAGCCAGGTAAATTCTACGCTTACAGACTTCCCACTGCTCGTATCGCTTAGTTCCTCCATCACCGGGTTTTCCTACAATGCATTCCTCGACTCAGATGGAGATGGCATCCGGACGGGTGGTGATCTTCGCTTTTTTGCCTCCAATGGTAAGGAACTTTCTTATGAACTTGCGGATTGGAACACCACAGGGGTATCTCGGGTGTGGGTGAAAGTTCCAACCATCTCTAGCAGTGTGGATACCGTGATCAATGCGGTATGGGGGAAACCGGGCACTGAGACCACCACTCCGGACTATGCCACCAACGATTCTGTCTGGACCAATGGTTTCCATGGGGTTTGGCACATGGATAAAATGGTAAGCAATTCCCTTTCTGATTCTTCCCCCAATGGCTTTCATGCCACCGCATTTAACGGTGCTCTCAATGGAACAGCACAAATTGGTGGTGGAATCATTCTCGACGGCACCGACGATTATATAAACCTGGGCCGGGAAGCGGGTAATCCCGGTAATGTCGTGGCTGCTTCGTTCTGGGTGAAATTAAATGGTATTGGTGACCGGATACTTTCAAATAAGGAAACATCCAGTGGAACCACAGGCTGGGAAATTTTTCGCGGTACTTCCCCAACAAATTTGAATTTTTACGGAAGTGGAAGTCAGCAACGTAACAAAAATTCAGTCTCCAATTGGTCAGCATCAAATTGGCATCATGTGAATGCCGGTTTTCACGCGGATGGCAGTCTCAGCCTTCAGGTCGACGGCGTAAATAAAACTTTCTCCAGTATCCAAACTGTAGAAAGCGTTGTTTCATCAACTTATGACCTTATTCTAGGCAACGCAGCCCATAATGTGACTGAATGGAATGGTGCTTTTGATGAAGTCCGCATCTCCAATGTGGTCCGCTCGGCAGACTGGGCAAAGGCGGAGTATGATAACCAAAAGAGCTCTCAAAGTCTGGTAACTTACGGAAGTGTGACCGGTCCCCGTATCGTGACCTCCCCTCTTATTGCCTCAGCCACGGTTGGAACATCCTTTAGTTATAATATTACTGCTTCCACGGCCGGTGGAGCCCCGACCAGTTTCGCAGCCATCGATCTTCCCGCCGGCCTTTCTTTCACCGCATCTTCAGGTGCAATTACCGGAACTCCCACCCTCGCCGGTGCCTTCTCTATTCCGCTGGTCGTAAGCTATGGAAATGACGATGGTAATGTGACCGATTTGGATGGTGCCAATGATCAACTCGGTGCACTTTCTGAACCCGTTGATCTAGGCGACCCCGAGCAAGTTTTGTTCAATCTAAGTGTACAGGCACTCCCTCCATCGGTGGCAACTTTGGCAGCCACTTCAGTCAGTGCCACACAGGCAACCCTTGAGGGGAATGTTACTTCCTCGGGAGGAGATGCACCTGCTATTACCATTTATTATGGAACAAGCGATGGAGTGAACAATGCGGCCAATTGGGCAAACTCCATCGAAATCGGACAGCTTGGGGCGGGTACTTTCTCCTACCCACTTGGAGACCTTACCCCATCCACCGCTTATCACTACCGGATACAGGCAGTCAATTCTGCTGCTTTGCAGGGTGTCTGGGCGAGTTCTTCTCAGTCATTCACCACCCCTGCTTCAACCAATCCCGTGGTGGCAAATGGTGCGGTACTTAATGCCTCCGGTTCTCAGGTAACTCTGCTTGGAAAGGTAATCAGTCCTGGTAATGGTACTATAAATCAGGGTTCTGCCAGTTTCACTGCCAACCGCTACGACAGCCTGATGCTATGGCTTGATGCAAATGATACATCGACTTTAGACAAAGGCTTCGGAGCAGGAAATGAAGGTGTACCTAGTAATACAAATAATGTCGGATTCTGGAGCGATAAAAGCGGGAAAGGATACCACGCGGTCGCAAACCGAAATTTAAGTGACAGAAGGCCACAATACCTCAGTGCAGGCTTGAACAGTAAACCCACCCTTAAATTTGATGGTTCATCTGATGTGATGAAAATTAATGGAAGTGAAACTGCCTTTGATCAGTGGGATGAAATGAGTATATTCATCGTATTCCAAGGAAGAAGTATTGGAACATGGGATCATATTATTAATAAAGGATGGAACCTAAGACATAAAAGTAATAAAGGTTATTTCGAAATTTATGGGACTAGTGGATCAGATTCAAAAAACTATTCTCTGACCAATACCCAATGGAATAGCCCACATATTATAAACTTGCTATATGGAAAAGGTACACGAAAGGCATACTTTAATGGAGTTGAAAAATTCTCCCTTAATGATACAGGCACATTTTCTCCAAGTACAAGACCATTGGCTTTGGGTGGAAGAATCAATTCCACCACAGGAGATGATGATGAAGAATCAGAAATCAATTTATCGGAACTTCTCATATTCCAAAACCGTCTTGCCCTACCCGATCAGAGAAAAATTGAGGGATTCCTTGCCCACAAATGGGGTCTGACTGGTGATTTGGAATCTTCCCACCCACATAAGACTTCCGCACCATCTTTCGACGACCCAATTTCCGCGGTTGATCTGACTCTCTATTGGGGCCCCAATGATGGGGGGACCAATCCCGCAATCTGGGAAAATAATGTCAGTCTCGGTAGATTTTATGGCGAGGAAAAAGTTGATGGTTTTTCCGCCAAAGCCTACGAGATTCCAACCTCGCTGGATAAAACGCAGGCTGCTACTGATTACTTTGCCGATATCAACCAATTGCTTGCCCTGACTCCCTCAGGAAGTACAGTTATTCAGGGAGAACCAGGTAACCCAACAGGGGATGGCATGTGGCTCAGCGGTGATGCCGACTTTCAGTTTTTTGAAATGGGAATCGATGTGGGAGCGGACCGTTTCATGATAATACTGGAAACCGACTTTCTCGCTCCATCGACTGGTAGTTACACTTTCCGCAGTGAAATTAATAATGATAAATCGATGCTCTGGGTCGACCTTGATCAAAACGGAAAATATGAGCGGATTGGAAAAGCCGGTGCTGAACGATTGTCACCCAGTAATTTACCCGGAGACATTACTTTTGATTCTGTAACCCTAACTGCCGGACAATCCTACCGTCTGGCTTTTATGCTTGCAGGTATTGGTGGAACCCATCAATGGGAACTCAAATATCAAACCCCAGGCATGGGCTCCTTGGCCAGAATTAAACCCCTTCAGTCATCACAGGACGGACTATTTACCACCACCCGGCTTTCCAACCAGTCAATCGGAGATCTTCAGACCAAACTTGAGGCCAATGCAACAGGCTTGGTTGCCGGGAATACATACTATTACCGAATCATGGGGATCAATTCCTCAAGTGATTGGGCCGACGCGACCGGAACTTTTGTGGCTGAGTCTGCCATTTCCCAAACCACCGGTTCCCTCACATTCGATACTGATGGACCCACCCCGAGATGGTCATCTTCCGACGGGCGTAGCGGTACCGGGCAGATTATTACCACCACTTATCTTGACAGTCAGTCAAACAGTATTTCCTACAAGACGGCTAGGTTTGACTTCAATAGCCTGTCCATCGGGGATGGAGTGCAGGTTCACCTGCTGGGATCAAATCCTCTTCATCTTCAAGTATCCGGGGATGCCACGATTTCTGGAACCCTCGATCTTAATGGTACCAGTGCACTGAATAACGGTGGGTCTCATTATCCTTTTGAGACGATTGGACGACTCGGCGGAGGAACAGGCGGAAAAAACATCAACTGGAACAGCCTCGGAGTACCTGGTCGCGGACCCGCCCACCTGACTAATCCCGGGCAGTTCAATTCCGGCGGTAAACCCTACCCTGGTAGCGGGGACTACCGGGCAAGCGGACTGGTGGCGGGCAATGCCGCCGGGGGAGGAAGCTATGGTGGAATCGGTGGACGTCCTGAACCCACCGGAGGTGCGGGTGAAAACAACACCCCTATTCCTTCATCGGGTAAGACCTACGGTACAACTGAACTCACTCATCTGCTTGCCGGTTCCGGGGGCGGAGGCGGTTCAAAAAGGGCTGGCGGATCCGGAGCAGGGGCAATCAAAATTGTTGCCACCGGTACCCTGACGATTGGCGGTGATATTTGGGCCGTGGGCGGACAGGGTGGACCGGCAACTGACGCGGCCAGCTCCGGTGGATCCGGCTCGGGTGGTGCCATTTTCCTTAAGGCCCCCAACTTGGTCATTCAGTCAGGAGTTACGATTACTGCAAACGGGGGTGCCGGTGCGGATGGAGTAACTAGTGGTGGTTCAAATTCATCTGATGGTGGCGAAGCAGGAGCCGCGGCTGGTGGTGGTGGGCGTATCTATTTGGAAGCCAGTCAATCCTTGGTTAACCATGCCAGTGTCACCCACTCGAACCTGACTGCTTCCGGTGGTCAGAGTGCCGGGGCAAGGCATGGAACAGACGGGACTGTCAAAATTATTCGCCCACAGGTCAGTTCCCTTACTTTTACTACAGGTACTCTGACCATTGATACTGATAATGCAGAGATCAATCATAGTGATGGATCCTTCCTTGCAGGCACTTTAGAAGATAAGTCAGTGACCTTGGCAGACAGTACTGTCCTCGCTTACAAAGTTTGCGTATTTACTGCTGACTCCATCAATCTTGGATCCGGCGTAATCGTAAATTTAGTGGGTAGGAATGCTCTGTCTTTGCGGACCCGAAATAATGGAAACCTAACTCTTGGTACTCAATTCATTGCTAATGGTGGAAGCGTACTGGATCGTCTCATACCTGCAATAGGCAAACTTGGAGGGTTTGATGGTGGAGCTAGAGATGCTGATGGCATGGGACCAGGGGGAGGCCTTGCCAAGTACAATAGTGAAAGGGGTGGATCCGCGGGCTATGGTGGCATGGGCTTCAGTAACGGAGATGCCACCAGAGGGAATCCATACGGTGATGCTGAACTTACACACCTTCTCGGCGGATCTGGTGGCGGTGGGGGTGATACCAGAACTGGAGGAGCTGGTGGAGGAGCCATTGAATTGATTGCCCACGGAGATGGCGTGCTCACACTGACTACGAGTGCCAAAATTTCAGTGAATGGCGGTGATGCGGATATAGATCATTATCTATCAGGAGGTGCCGGTTCTGGTGGTGCTATTCGACTTGAGGGTGGTTCGATCAGTTGTTTGGGAACATTGGAAGCCAAGTCCTCGCCGGCTTTTGCCCTGCATGCAGGCGGTGGTGGCCGCATTGCGATACAGACAAATGGCAATCTTCTACTCGGTAGCATTGACTTGTCTGGATACCGTCCGGGCACGCTTCACATTTCCGGTGCCACCGCTACTTCATCCCTGAATTTCTCAAGCGGAACCCTCACCTTTGATACCACTCATGGGTACTGGCACCACACAACAGGGGTTCATGGCACGGGAGTTTTGGAACAAAAAGAAGACAGTGGTATCCAGTATAAAACAAATACCTTCACCTTTAATACGATCAATCTGGCATCCGGATTAACCGTAAAGTTGCAGGGAGAAAATTCTCTTATCCTCAAGACCCGCAATCATGGTAATATCACGGTCGGCACCAACCTGAATGCAAATGGGGGAGATTCTGAAGTCACTCCATCGGGCTACTCTTCCTCTCTTTCCTATGGTCTCAGCAGACTTGGCGGGTATGATGGAGGGGACAAAAATTCGACTGCCAATGGCAATGGGTCAGGCACCGGTGGCGGAAAATATCTCGGTGGTGGAGTCACCAACAACTTTGTCGGAGGTGGCGGTGGATACGGTTCTTCCGGACAATACCACTCTAATGACACGGCCTTCGGAAAATCATACGGCTCAACTGCCCTCACTCACCTGCACGGAGGTTCCGGCGGGGGTGGTGCATCCAGTACGGGCGGAGGTGCTGGTGGGGGTGCTATCTCGCTGGAAGCAGATGGAAATGGTACCCTTACCATTCAAGCAGGTGCCACGATCTCTGCCAATGGTGGAGGAATTGCCAGCACATCAGGCAACGCGGGTGGTGGTGGATCCGGTGGATCAATCAGACTGGCAGGAAAATCAATCACCAACAATGGATCTATTCAGGCAAAAGGCGGTACGCCTCCCAGCACTTCTTCCACCTATGACGGAGGAATCGGCGGAGGTGGTAGGGTCGCTTTCAATTACTCGACCAACTTGGTCGAGGGAACGGTCGATGTTGGGAGCGGTGCCTATGTCGGTACCAAGGCTGAAAATACTCCACCCACGATTAGTTCAGCACTAATCGCGAGTATTACTTATTCCAATGATAAGTACCGTAAACGCTCCACCGTTCGTTATGATGATTTGGTATTCTGGTACCCCTTGGATGAAACCAGTGGTTCCATCGCTGAGGACTATTCCACTCACGAACGGAATGCCACCCTGATGAATATGTCCGGTTCCAATCGGATTGCCGGTAAATCGGGCGGAGCCTTATCATTTACAACCATGCCCCTTGATCTCTCAACCCAACAAACAAATGGACAGTATCTGGACCTGGGCGACTGGTCATTTGGTGGCGACTTCACCTTCTCCAGCTGGGTACGGGTTGATTACAGTGATTTAGGTGAAATGACCTTAATGGCATTAAGCAATGGACCCAAAGTCGATGATATTATGCTTAAGCATTCTGACACAGGCCAGGTAAATTTGAAATTATTCGACACGGCAGAGGGCACAGAGGAAACAGTTTCTAACCCATTCTACACAGTTGGGCAATGGATTCATCTAATTGTGACGATGAACGATGGGGGAGCCAACGCAAGTACGGTTAAGTTTTACAAAGATGGATCCCTTTTCCAGACCAGTGCTGCTGATCTCTCCCCTCCCCTTGTGAAAACGCGAACCGAGCAATTTATTGGCCGTTCGAAAATTAATTTGAAATATTTTCAGGGCGACCTGGATGACCTTCGACTCTATGATGTGGTGCTTACCGATTCGGAAATCTCTTCCCTGTATGGCGAAGCTGCTACCGGTATACACTACCAGGCACAGGCACTTAATAACCCAACCGGATTCTCGGCTACCGGCTTGCCGACAGGCCTATCCATGAACCCGAGCACAGGTGCGATTACCGGACTGACCACTGCGGTGGGTGATCATAATATTACCCTGACTGCGTCGAACTTATCCGGAACCTCACCAGCCAAAAATCTTATCCTTACGGTGGCTCCGGAAAAACCTTTGTTTTCAACTTCAGAAGTTGCCAACCCAGCCAACCTTAGCGGGTTGAAATTATGGTTGGATAGCCGTGAATCTACTTCAATCTTTTCTGATACTGCTCTTTCTTCATTGTCAACATCTTCGGTCGGTGGATGGAAAGACAAAAGTGGAAACAATAATCACGCTATTCAATCAACTTCAGCTAACCAACCAACGATTACATTAAGTGGCATACAATTCGACGGAAGCAATGACGGCTTCAATCTTACTAATGATATCAGCGAGGCAAATTTAAATCTCTTCCTAGTTTTACAGGGTTATGGGTATGTATTTGCAAATAATGGTACCGACCGAGCCCTATTTCTTAATTCGAACCAAAATTTATATTGGACATTCAACTCCTCAACTACATTCGATAATATCGCCATAAGTGCTTATTCATCCTCTTCATCACAGTTGCTCGAATTCAGCTTAAACTCAGGGACTGCGAAGCTTAGACTCAATGGTTCGGTAGCTTCAAGCCAGGGAAGTGTGAGTGGTAATTTTAAAATCGACCGTATCGGTCTGAAATGGGATGAAACGACTGGACAGCCCACTTGGACAGGCAAAATCATGGAAATTGTCGCGATCGATACAAATTCTGAACGAATCGGCATCGAGAGTTACCTTGCTCGCAAATGGGGACTTGTAGCATCCTTGCCAAGTAGTCATCCATGCAATGAGAATCGAGGAATCACAGTATCAGCCATCGGTACCAATTCAGCTAATATTACTGCTGACCTAATCGATTTGGGTGGCGCATCCACCTCTCTTAAAGTCATGTTTGCCGAGGCCAATGGTACCGTTTTGGAAACACCGGAAACCATTTCGTCTCTTCAGCTTTGGTTGGATGCTGTTGATTCCTCCACCATCGCTCACACTTCCAATTCAGTTTCTCAATGGAACGATAAAAGTGGAAACGGATACCATGCGACAGCCGCTTCGGGACAGGAACCCACCACTGGATCCTCCACGATTAATGGTAAAAATGTTTTGACTTGGAGTCTTGGTAAAAAGATGAAAAGAACAACTCCCTCCAGTGCAAACTGGCAGGATGTATATGTCGTGGGCCAATGGACAGGCGGATCAACTTTTGACAATGTTCCCGGTATTTTCGGAGGTACAACAAGTGCAGGCTCAGACAATGGGGTTGTTGGCGGAAATAACAGCGGGGCTGGTCTTTGGTTTTCCAATTGGACTGATAATTTTTACCTGAACGGAACCAGCAATAATGGAAGCAGTGTGTTGAGTTCTATGTCTTCCCCATTTCTCATTTCTTTTTCAAAAAATAGTGCCGTATCCATAAACGGTTATCAAGTCGGTGCCGACCGTACGAATAACGGAAGAGAATGGAAAGGCACCTTTGGAGAAGTCCTTGCCTTCAATTCCAAGCTCTCTGATGCGGACAGGCAGAAGATTGAGGCTTACCTGGCATATAAATGGGGAATTAATGGCAACCTTCCGTCCACTCACCCCTATGTGGCGAGTATGCCTGGTTCTTTTGGAAATGTAAGCCTTGGGCAGACCACCATGGGTCTGACCGGACTGACTGCGTCCACAACTTATAATATTCGAGTGCAAGCGACCAACTCTGGTGGTTCACGACTGTCGGACTTAGTATCCTTCACCACCGGCTCCACCCCCACCCCCCCTGGCCTCTCCGTTTCCAATCCAACGGAGGTGGGTACGACAACCGCAACCACAAAAGGAAACCTGTTATCATTTGACGGTACTACCAACCCCACAGTTACCCTGTACTACGGCACATCGGATGGTAACCAGACACCGGCAAACTGGACGGCATCTCCAGCCAGCCTGAGCACCAAGCCCGTTGGCCCACTTGATCACAACCTTACCGGACTAAGCACAGGCACCACCTATTACTACCGCTACTTTGCAACAACAACAATTGGTGGAACCGCCTACTCAACTTACTCGGATCTTGGCACCTTTACCACCCTGGCCCCACCCACGGTGCAAACCCTTGCTGTATCCCCAATCGACAAGACCAAAGCCACTCTTAATGCCAAGCCCACTCTTTCCGGAAATGATACCGCAAGTATTACTTTTTTCTGGGGTGATAATAATGGAAGCAACAGCGGAAGCCATAGCCAATGGGATCACAACTTTACGGTTAGCGGAACGCACAGCTCCGGTACTGTGATCTCACACCCGATTACCGGGCTGACGACCGGTACGACCTACTACGCGGTCGCCAAGGTTACCAACTCTCTGAACACATCCGCCTATGGCTCGATGGTCTCATTCAAGGCAGCTGACCTCACCTTCACCAAGCACTCCATTCCGGGACTCGTCCTCTGGCTCGATGCTACAGATGTCGACGGAAACGGAAACCCCGATTCCCTCGGAGACGGAAGCTCAGTCTCCGCCTGGATCGACAAATCAACCAAGGGGGTAACCGTCAACCAGACCAATTCAGGTAACCAACCCGTTTACAAATCAACATCATTCGGGTCCAAACCCGCCGTAAGATTCGATGGAATTGATGATGTGCTCAACCTCACCCCCATCCGTTCGACTGCTGGAGGTTACTCACTTTATGTTGCAACCCGAAGACATGATACTCTTGGTGACACCAACGCTCATATCATCGACGAAGCGGGATGGAATCTGATTGCGGATGCAAACAATCAGCCCTACGGTGCAAAAATTCTTGCTCAGTCTGCGGCATCCCATGCCACCCTGACCAATCTCAAGATAGGTAAAGATGCAGGCGGAACCAATAATGACTTTGGTGGTGATATTGGCGAAATTCTTATCTTCGATCGCCAACTATCTTCTACGGAAGAGGCTAAGGTCTTGGAGCATTTGGCTTACAAATGGGGAGTTCCTGCTACAACAATTTTCTATCCATCGAGATTACCTAGCCTGGAGCTATGGCTGGATGCGGCAGATTCATCGACCATCTTTTCTGGTACCACACTTTCTACATTGTCGACATCTTCTGTTGGCGGTTGGAAGGACAAGAGCGGAAATGCAAACCATGCGACTCAGAGTAATTCAGGTGATCAACCCACCTTCACGAGTAACGGAATGAGCGGAAAAGCCGGGTTGAATTTTGATGCTGACAAATTAAGCATCCCGGCAATCAATATGGATGGAAAGACTCTATTCGCAGTCATCCAACCCGACACCGCAAGGACTCAGCAGATCCTAAGTCATTCAAGTATTAATGTACAGCTGAGATTATCTGGTTCCAACCAACTCCAATATGCTACTACTTCCCCACTGTATACCAATGCAACCGCAAGTACGGGAACTATTCCAAATAATCAGACCTCCATCATTTCATTCACTCTCGACAATACCCTGGGATTTTCGATCAACGGAACTTTTCAGGACAGCGGAGTAAACAAAGGAAACTCCGGTGCTTCCACTTTCAATCAAATTGGCACTCGTGAAACGAGTGATAACAGATTTGATGGAAAAATGAGTGAAATCATAATTATCGATTCCGTATCCTCCACCGATCGACAAAAAATCGAGGGCTACCTCGCACACAAATGGGGTATAACTCTATCCGAAAATCAACCACTCACTTACATCGATGTGCCTCCCCTATTTGATAACACGCCTAAATTTGTCGAAAAGCCTTACATCAGTGGGTACACAATCAACTTCTCACCCAGTGAACTAAGCAACCTCTCTTATTGGTTGGATGCACAGGATTCCTCCACCATCACCAAGGACGGATCCAATAAGGTGAGTGCATGGAATGATAAAAGTGGAAATGCCAAACATGCGACGATGGCGACCGCCAGTCGTCAACCAACTTTTGTGGCCAGCGATCCCGTTCTTAATGGCAAACCTTCAGTGAAAAGTTCTTCTAGTAGTGGAAAAATTGGTCTTTCTATTGCATCCGCAGCTAAACGGGAGAAGTTCATAGTAGCCTACTTTAACGACGGAGTTGATAATAACTTTGGTGGTTATTTGTCTCTTTTCTCAGGACCTGGTACGGATGGTCAATATAGAATGATGGGTCAAACTGCCGCTGATTATTTACACATCAGCAGAAACTTTGATACTAATCCTCAAATAAACGGTCATGCCGACTCTGCACAAGTACTGCCGATGCCTGCAACGGTGCTTCGACTAAGATCATCAAGCACACGCACGGAGGCAACCAACTTGCTCTTTGCACACAATAAAAATGACCGTGGCTGGGTCGGCGGAATTGGTGAGATGATTGTTTTGTCCAGTACCGCAACTTTGGAAGAGGCAAAAAAGATTGAGGGTTATCTGGCCCACAAGTGGGGTACTGCCCACAAACTGATTTCATCCCATCCTTATTATAATCGTATCGATGGTGAAGTGGGTACTACTCTTTCCTTTCAATTGGAGGCAATTCAGGGACCTGAAATCTGGACCGCAGACAGCACTCTCGCGGCAAAGGGACTAAGCCTGAACTCATCGACCGGTCTGATTACTGGCACTCCCAATGCTGAGGGCAATTTCACCACTGCCATAACCGTGGCCAATTCTGGTGGTTCTGAACAGCGAAATGTATTTTTCAATATCACCAAGGGTACCCGCGTGATCGACTGGAATCAGACTTTTTCCGGTATCACCTATGGAGACAACAACTTTTCCCTATCCGGATCAGCCACGGGATCGAGCAATCTGTATTACTCATCCAGTGATTCAAGTATTCTGGAAATTAATGGATCCAGCATTGAATATCCCGTAGTATCCAACGGACTGGTGAGCTGGTGGAGATTTGATGAAAACAGTGGTACCACTGCCTCCCCTTCTATCGGTTCTCATAACGGGACACTTACCAGCCCAGCCAGTTTTGGAAGTGGTAAATTTGGAAATGCGCTAATTTTTACTGGAGCAGAGAATAGTAAAGCAAACTTCCCAGCTGCTGCCGGAAATCTTGGAAAAACATTTAGTGCATCCCTGTGGGTAAAATGGAGCGACTCAAGCAATAATCCGAATTACAAGGGAATTATCGGTAACAAACCAAGCAGTGGTGCAAATACTGGATGGAGAATATATTCAAGAGATAATGCGACTCACTTAAAAGCAAGAGGATCTGGAACACTCGAAACAAATAGGCCCGTAACTTCAGATTGGACGAATGGAAATTGGATACATCTTGTGGTTGCGTTTAATAATGGAGTAGGTAGCACCTATGCCGATGGTACCTATATCGGAAAGGATGACATACAACCAGTAGCTGATTCCACCATGAATTTAAGGGTTGGTGAGCAGGCCTCCGGAGGTTCCAGATGGAACGGCGCGGTGGATGATCTTCGGCTATACGACCGCCCGCTGACTCAGGCAGAAGTAAACACCATCTACGGTGGAGGCAACGGCGACTTTGTAAGTGTAAGAACCGGAGACTCCGTTTCCATTAAGAAGGCAGGCTCAGTCACTCTCACTGCCCATGCACCTTCAACAGCATCCATGAATGCGGCCACCTTGGTTAACCAAACAGTTACCGTATCCAAGGCACCTCTGACCATCACCGGTGATAGCTTGACGATGAATCAGGGGGGAAGTGTTCCCTCGCTGACCTATCAAATTACGGGATATAAATATAGCGATAATGAATCGAGCGCTCTATCCACCGGAGTCACCATGACTACCGATGCCACCAGCTCGAGTGTTGCCGGTAATTACTACATCCGTCCGGGTGCCGCCACATCGGATAAATATTTTATTAATTTTGTCGATGGTGTGCTTGTGGTCACTTCCAAGACCCCGCAGTCCATATCCTGGGGACAGGACTTTTCAAATGCTTCGATCAATCAGTTCATTGATCTTAATGCCACCGCCAGCTCGGGCTTGCCTGTGGTCTATTCCGTGGACCAACCGAGCGTGGCGGACTTGGCGGTGACCAACCAAAGCAGCCTGGATGCCTGGTGGAAGATGAACGAAAGTGCATCATCTCCCTCCCCCGGACAGGCGGCTGATTCCTCCGGAAATGGTCGCACTGCCCTTCTTCAGGGAATTACCGGAACCAGCCACTGGGTGGCAGGAAAATTTGGTAATGCCCTTTCTCTTGATGGATCCAACGACTATGGCTTCACCTTAAATTACAAGGGTATCACCGGAAATGCCCGTCGTACGATTGCCCTGTGGTTCAAAACATCTACGTCAAACAAACCCATTCTGCAATACGGTGCCAGTGGTACGGCTACCCTGTTTAAGCTTTCCTTAAACTCTGCCGGAGCGGCGATGCTCGACTTGGGAGGCACTTCAATAACCAGCTCAAGCACCGGACATGCCGATGGCAACTGGCATCACCTGGCCGTGGCCATCCCTGCCAATGGAAATACCGGGGATGCCAAGATCTATATCGATGGCACCGCTACTTCAGGTTCCGGATCCACTGCGATTAACACGGACAATAATAATGACCTCACCATTGGAACCGATGGATCTGCTTACTTCAATGGACAAATCGATGATCTTCGTTTCTACGGGGCTGAGCTTAATTCAACGGTCATTGGACAGCTCTATGGAAATGGAAACGGAGACTTTAACCGCCTGAAAGTCGTCAGTGCCGGTACCGTCACCGTGACCGCCAACCAGCCGGGCAATGGTACTTACGCAGTGGCCCCCGCCCTTACCTCTACCATCACCATCGGTAAATCCGACCAAACTATAGCGTTCAATCAGATCTCGGATAAATCGGTGGGAGACTTTGACTTCTCCCCCGTTGCAGTGGCAAGTTCCGGATTGGATGTAAGTTTCACCAGTTCCGATAGCCTGGTGGCAGAAGTTCAGGGAACCGTCCCCAATCAGACAATCAAGATCCGGGCAGCAGGAACGGCGACCATCACCGCCAGTCAGGCGGGTAATGGATCCTTTAACCCGGCTTCCAGCGTGACCCAGACGGTTACGGTTGGACACTTCAACCTGCAGGCAAACTCCTTCCCGGGAATCCGTCTATGGGTGGATGCTAATAATGTCGACGGAGACACGATTGCGGACAACCTGAGCAATGGATCATTGGTAACCCAATGGATTGATCAGTCGGGTAATACCAACCACCCAGGAGCCTCAACCAACAAGCCAACCTACACGGCATCCAGTTTGAATGGAAAAGGCGTGCTTACCTTCACTCAGGCTCAAAGTATGGACATCACGGGTGACTCCACTATCCGGGTCATGGCAGCTGTGCTCAAACAAGGTGCATCACAAACCGCGGCAACCAAACCCTTTGGAAATGATCAGACTCTGACCAACTCATCACAGAAGTTCAGCCTTGGTGCAATGGATTCAGGAATATCCACTACGAGCTTCAGGGTGGTAGTTTGGCAGATGTCACCCGGTGCCTACTCACTTCATGTGGACGGTACCAATAAGGGAACAGGATCGAGCTCCCTTACCCCAACAACCTTTAGCAAGGTGGGTAATGACTTTGCCGGATCGATTGCCGAGGTGATTGCATATGATCGTGGTTTGAGTGACGGAGTTCGTCAAAAGTTAGAAGGCTACCTGGCCCACAAGTGGGGACTAGAAAGTAGTCTGTCCTCCACCCACGCCTATGCAGTGGGCAAGCCCGCATTTGGTGGTACCCAAGTCCTCACCTTCCAACCAATATCAGATAAACAAGCAGGACAAAGCGTAACTCTGGATGTCACATCTGACTCGGGACTGAGTGCCTTCACCTTTGACAGTAATGACAGCAGTGTTGTCTCCTTCTCTGGTAATAGCGCCACTGCCCTTAAGGTAGGTAAGGTGACTATTACCGCGTCGCAGGCTGGACAGGCACCCTGGTTATCGGCAACTGCCAGCCAGCCCTTTATCGTGACCGCCACCCCACGGGTGGACCAGACGATCACATTTGCGGACATCCCCAACAAGACGGTCCAGTCGGCCAACTTCAATCTCAGTGCAACCGCCAGCTCAGGCCTCCCGGTCAGCTTTGCGGTGGTCTCCGGAACCAGTGCCACGGTGGAGAGTAATGGAACCGTGACCATAACCGGAGCCGGTGTCACCACCATCCGTGCCTCTCAGGATGGTAACGGAAGCTACAACCCGGCCCCCACAGTGGAGAAGACCTTGACCGTAAATAAGGTCGGCCAAACCATCACCTTTGGTGCCCTCAGTAATGCCAGTCTGACTGCAGGAACTTATCAGTTGAGTGCCACCGCATCTTCGGGTCTAGCCGTTAGCTTTGCCAGCAGTGACAATGCCGTCGCCGAAGTCAGTGGTACAACCCTCACCCTGAAGCAAGGTGGATCGATTATTATCACCGCCAGTCAGGGAGGAAATGGTACCTACCTGGCCGCACCCGATGTGACCCAACCCCTTACCGTGATCGATGATACCCAGCAGGCCCAGACCATTAGCTGGACTCAAACCTTGGGCAGTCGCGCTTTTGGGGTGGCGGATCTCAACCTGACCGCCAGCACAAACTCAGGTCTTCCAATCACTTATTTAAGCTCCGATTCCAGCGTGGCATCCATCATCAACAGCACCTACCTCAGAGTGGTCGGTGCGGGCACCGCCACGATCACGGCAACCCAGGCAGGTAACGGCCAGTATCAGGCCGCCAGCCCCGTCGCCAAGAGTGTAACCGTGACCAAGGCAAATCAGGAAATCGTCACCAATGGCGGATCCACCACCCTGCCTGCTCTGACCAAAGACAATGGGGACTTTGAATTCGTTCCGGCCGTCAAGTCACGCAACTCCTCGACCCTTGCCGATACTGGACTTGCCCTGACTTATTCCAGTTCCAATTCCGCAGTGGTAGAAGTAACCGGCAGTGGAGCCAAGCTCACCCCCAGGGGTCCGGGATCAGCAACGATCACGGTAAGCCAGGCTGGAGATGCCACTTACAACCCGGCGAGCAATGCCACCTTCAGCATATCTGTGACCGAGAACAGCCCCTACAGTGATTCCCTCTCCGACCTAGAATTATGGCTCGACGGCAAGGATATTAACGGCGACCAGTTGCCGGAATCCCCGGGCAGTTTCCTCGCAAATGCCAAGGTCAGCACCTGGGCCGACCGTTCGGGGAATGGTAACACCCTCGCCCAGTCGCAAACATTAAATCATCCCACTTATGAGAGTTCCGGCGGGCTCACTTTTGACGGCAATGACTTCTTAAGTGCAGCCCTGCCATCCGAACTCCAGGGAAATCCGGCAATAACCGTCTTTCTTGTGGCCGACTCGCAGTTTGCCGGAGGACGGATGTTCCAGCTTGGAAGTAATACCGGAACAGCCAATCAAGTCTTTGGCCTGCATGAATCCGGCAGTGTGCTCTACAATGATGGCAACCAGACTGCCTCCCAAAACTTCAACCCTTCCCCGACCCTCGGAGCATGGAGAAGAAGCAGTGGGGCGACCAAGGCAGAAACGGAATTCTTCCGATTTGGTAACTCCGCTCACTTAAATTCACCGAGCACCGCCAACGCCCTCGCCCTCCCTTCCTCCAACTCCAATATCTCTCTCGGTAATGGTCACACGGGATCCGGTAATGATTTCTTCCGGGGAGTGGTCCGTGAGGTTATGATTTTCTCCAAGGCTTTGGATAATTACAATCTTCAGCGCATCGAAGGATACCTTGCCCACAAGTGGGGAGCGGCGGCCAGCCTTCCTTCTGATCATCAGTTTAAATCGGTGGCCCCAACCTTTGGCGGTTCTCAGACCATCACCGTGGCCCATACCAACTTCAGCACCAGTGACGGGTTGCCATGTATGTCCGTCTTTGATCCGCCGTTCATCCCGGAAGGTTCCTACGCCAGTTCAGGCCTTACCCTCACCTATGAGACCAATAATAGCTCCATCCTGACGGTGAATGCGCAGGGCTTACTCCAACCGGTCGCTCCCGGAAGAGTACAGGTCACCCTGAAACAAGCCGGCAATTCTCACTTCTCTGCCGCATCCAATCAAACCCTGAATATGAAAATTCTCGGTAAACGGTCCCAGACCATCACCTTTGCATCCATTCCCGATAAGCAACCCGGTGGAGCCAACTTCAATGTCACCGCAACCGCCAGTTCCGGACTGCCCGTTACCTTCACCAGCGAGGATAATAGTACCGCTACCGTTTCGGGAAACACGGTTACGATAGTCGCAGCCGGAACCGCCACCATCCGGGCAACTCAGGCAGGCAACGACACTTATGCACCGGCTGCTCAGGTGGAACATTCTTTTATGATTGGGGACGCGATGAGCGTTTCCTTTGAACCGGTTGGAACCATGGGCAATAACCAGTCCTTCAAGGTACGGGCATGGGCCTACGATGCCACTAATGGCATGTTACTCAACGGAAAGAATGGGATCACCATGACCTACGCCCGAGTATCCGGACCAGCCACTGTTTCCGGAAACACCGTGTCCACTAATTCATCCGGATCAGGAGAGGTGAAAATTAAGGTTACTGTTACTGGTCTAAATTATGCACCGGGTACCGCCAACTTAACCTTTCCTGTAGATGGTTCCAAACAGGGCCAGACCATCACCTTCCTCCGTGGGGAAAAGGGAGGTCTCGGCAACCTGCAACTTTCCAATCGACCGGTTGCCCTTGGAAGAATGGCATCCGCAAACTCCAACCTGCCCATCACCTTTGAACTGATCAATAATCCTAATAAAATTGCCAAGATTATTGGCTCCGGTCCCAAAACCCAATTGGTCCTGGCTCCCAAAGATGCCAGCTCCTCGGAAAAATTCTCCGGCTTTGGCGGAGGGAAGGAACTGACCATCAAAATCCGGGCAAAACAGGCAGGCGATTCTTCCAACTGGCATGCTGCCCTCTCGGTCGATCATGAAATCAAAATCAAAAAGCCCGGCAAGAGTGCCTTCTACGAAGCAAGAAAACTCGATGAACGATTCGACACCAAGAAGGCAGCCTTCGATACCCGGATGGCCAGGCTCGGCAAATCCGGTGATAAAGCCGCTTACCTATTTAATCGGGACGATCAGGATTCCGATGGTGATGGTTTAACCAACCTGGAAGAACGGGCCTTTGGTGGGGATTCCCTGATGGGAGACAAACGCACGGCCAAACCCCGGGCTGTCCGTAAGAACGATGGGTATGAATACATTACCTTCAAAAGATATCAGGATGATTACAATACAGGAGATGAGAGAATCGAATACATCGTTGAAACCAGTCGGGATCTTCGTACCTGGTATCCGAACACGGATTCAACCAATGGTCCCATTCAAATTGGAAATTCTATCGATTTGGGTGGAGGTATGGAAAAAGTTGTTTTTAGAACCAAGCAAACCCGCACTCATAATGGCGGCAAACAACAATTCATCCGGGTACGCGTAAAATCCAAGTAGAGATACGATTTTCATTTATTTAATATTATGCAAAAAAACAAAGTTTCAGATTTGATAGGTATTTCTGAAGCTGCCCACATCCTAGGATTTAAGCAGCGTAAAAAAATTGATCAATTAATCGCAGACAAGTTTTTGAGAACTTTTTCCAAAAAAGACAGCAAGCTAATTTGGTTATCTAAGAAAGAAGTCTATGAGTTACCCGTAGCTTTGCCGGTTCCACCAACCAAAGATATGCTAGATCGGAGAAAATAATGATGTGGGTATATTGAACAAACCTACTGCCTTAAAATTTAAAATTTAGTATCCTAAACCTTGCCTTCTATTGATTTTTAAAAAAGGTATTGGAATGTTCAAACTTAGGTTTTACCGTTCTGCTATTATTTTTATCATCGGAGTCACAAGTCTTCATTGCAATGCAGAGAACTCACTGACCCCTGAAGACCCCCAGGATCGGGAAGGTCCCGGAATAGTGGGGTTTTTCGACCGCGAGGACTCAGCCCCTTTCTACCAAGCGACCCGAAATCATATGCATGTTGGATTTCGATGGCAACCCTACCGCAAACAACCCAAAAATTCTGAAACCGATATTAAGCGCGAACTCGCAAAAGTGGGTAGCTACGCCAGCTTTTGGTATATGTCGTTACATACTCTTCCAGAGAAAAAAAACCTCGATTACGCTAATCATCCATCCGACACAGCCCTTGCGATCAAACATGCAGTAAAACTTTGCAAGGAACGCGGCATCAAGACGGAATTGGTCATTTGGCAGGTCCCCTTATGGATCAATGGCGGAAAGGTCTATGATGACTTCAACAAAATACCGCCTGATGATCAGGCGATTTATGATATGGTGAAGGCAACTGTCGAATGGTTTGGCGAGGATGTCGATTACTATGGCATTTTTCACGAAGCCAATCACCCCAAGTACTGGGATGGCAACTGGGATGACTTGATGGATTTATTCATTCTGCCCGCCACCCGTGCAATTCGAGACTATGAAAAGGAAACCGGAGACAAGAAAGTCATTTCCACCGCTGGCTTGTCACCGTCCAGAAATTGCAAGGAGTGGTACGATGTACAACTAAAGTCAAAAGAACTCATGGGCATGATTGATAACTTCGCTCTCAACCTGAGTGATTTTAATAATGGCTGGGGGGGCGGACTCCTCACCTGGGTAGGTTCGGTATGGAGCCAAATGGAATACATGGATAAACGCCTCCGTGAGGAAGGATATGCCGATAAAGGAATCGTCGCGGCTGAAAGCTGGATCTGCTGGGACGGTAGAAAAACCACCCATGGCCCCGAAGGAAGCGGAGATACGGTTGAATCGACCCTGCGAATTTTCGGTGAATGCCTTCAACGTGGGCTAAGCTTGGCTAATCTCCCTTGGGCTGACAATAACAGTGCGTGGACCATGGGACTGACCAAGCGGCTTGACTATAATGGTCGACTGGCTGTGTTGGGCGAAAAACTAAATCCGAATTTCACGGGAGGCCCCGCCATCGCAACCCGTAAATTGAACCTCTTAGGATCAGATGAGAAGTTTACAATCAATAACGATGTGCCTGCAATCTCCCGTAATAAGTTTGGGGCTCCTTACGCTGTGCCTGATGACCCGAACCATACGCACTATTATGTTTGGCGTTGGTATGCTCAATTATCAGCCGGACAGAACGAGTGTATTCACCATGCCATTGCCGGCGAGGAAAGAAATGATATCACATTAAGTGAAGTGAAGGACCAGGACTTCATGCGTATGAGTTCTTACGATCGTACAGAGGACAGATTCATCGTTTTGGTTGCACGGAGGAAAGCAAATAGAGATCCTCAGGATTTCACGATCTCCATACCGGCAACAATACAGAGAGGAAAACGTTATAACCGCGACGAACAATTTGTTGGCGAAGGGTTCAAAGAAGGCGAGAAGGTTCGAGTGGTATGGACCACCGAAGATGTCGAACCCAAGACTGGGTATCGGAAGAATAAAACAAGTGGAGAAAGTTCTGTCATAGTGGTTACCAATGGGCAGTTAACCTTTAGGGTTCCTCAAACCCATCGACTGACCTCTGTTATTTTTGAATCGTTACGCTGATTTTCAAAACGATTTAACCTGCTTCATTATCCCGTAAATCGTGGTTGAAGAACTTTTCACCCAAGATTCAAAGAGTACTTTTTGATCAACGATCATCCCTAACGAATCGATTAGATTCTCCCTTTCATTAACCTTACCCCAATCGTTAGTTGCCTTATTTCTAATTCTTCTTTCTTGCCTGACAGTAAGAATTGAGACTCCATATAGTAAACTTTCTTTTGTATGTCCATGCCATTTATTCTTTTACTCGTTGGAATTCTCACCGTAGTCGGGGGAATTATTTGGTTACGATTGCATGCTTTTCTTGCCCTCACACTCGCTGCACTTTTAGTGGGAATCCTTACCCCAGTTACCT
>Ga0233432_10000642_pt1 | contig 33432 bp, 13 predicted proteins | sample SI_122_August201_6_FD_179870 | JGI IMG/M metagenome (GOLD analysis project Ga0233432, IMG submission 179870) | Seawater microbial communities from Saanich Inlet, British Columbia, Canada - SI_122_August2016_10_MG | ecosystem: Environmental > Aquatic > Marine > Inlet | place: Canada: British... | reverse complement strand
CAAAAATCACTAGAGTCTAAAGTTACGTCTATAAATAAAGGTGCAACGGTCCATGATGATCTCATGTCGTTTCACAATCTTACAAATCGCAATCTAGGAATATAATGGGGTTCAAAATACCTTTTGGTGATAAGATCCAAGACATTGGTAGTGGATTAGCAAACTTTGCTTCTCCTTTGAAATCCTTTTTTGCTGACTCTACTCCTTCTGAACCAAAGTCCAACCTATTGCTACCAATCAATCCTCTATTGAAGGATTATAACATTGGCAAAGACTTATTCAGAGTAAAATTATCTTCAAGGGGATGGAAGTCAACAGAAGTACAAAAGACAGGAGAACAGAAGGCAGATAAGGATAATGGAAGAAAGAACTTTGAAATGGAACTTTTGTATGCAGCTCCAAGTCTTTCAGTATCCCATAGTTTTGATTGGTCAAACTCATTCGTAGGTGAAGTGTTAGAGGGTGCTAATCAAGCAACTAGGGCATTCTCAAGGATAAAGAATACATTACAAACAGGTAACGTATTTCAAGGAGCACAAACAGGTTTTGGAGGGTTGGATGTTGCACCAATATTCAAAGGATCATCTAGACCAAGTTTTACTTTTAATTTCATATTACTCGCACATACTGATCCATTCCTTGAAGTTGTATTACCTGCTCAATTCTTGACTTACCTTGCATATCCTCAGATAAAACCAGAGAACAAAGACTCACTAGTAGATATGCTGAATGGTCATAGTAATTCTTTTCCACAAACTGACGCACCAAATATCTCACCCACTGCAATGGAAAATCTATCTAGTCCAGGCAAAAAGGGTGATGGTAAAGACACTAAAGAACAACCTGCTGAGTCTGCTGAGGGTATTCTTGATGAATTGGGTAAAGCATTTGGGTCGGATGGTGGTAATAACTGGAGATACCAAACAGGTTCACAACCAAACTTCTGGTCTGTTGAAACATCATCTGGTGTTATGAACATGAAATATGCTCATATATCTTCACTCGATATTACATATCACTCACCATGGGTTTCCCCTGTTAGAGAATATGAGGGCAAGTACGCAAAATCACTTCAGTTTGCAAATGCAGTAAAATCAATAGTTGGTAGTGGTGCACAGGGAGGAGAGTCTGGAGTAGGTTCAATGGTGAAATCAATTTTCCCAAACGCATTAGACTTCGGTAAATCTGCAATATCTAGTATTGGTTCAGCACTTCCAGGTTCATTAGGTGAAGGACTTGCTGACTTCTCTGGTGAAACAGATCCTAGTTTTGAAGGTGGTTACCCATCATATGCTGAAGTGTCTATAACCCTAACGTCAAATTATGAAAAGATATTTGGAGAAGATTGGTTAGTTCGACCAGAAAGGGAGAAAATCAATGTATCTAAAGGTACAGCTGCGAGTGGCATATTTGATGCAGCTAATTCAGTGATCAAGAATGTCTTCTAGGGGTATAAGATGGCAAAGTATAATGATATAAGCATCTTATTCCCAAAAACAGAAATAAATGCAAAGACTGTCTTGGATGTTTGGAACGCATTCACCATAACTGAAGAGTTCATAAAGAACTCCATTGCATATACAGTATATCAAGTAGAAGGTAACGAAACTTGGTCAACCATCGCACACAAAATATATGGTGAGAGAAGACTATGGTGGGCAATAGCATTATATAACAATGTGGAAGATCCTTTCCAATTATTCTATGATAATGGAGTTCCGCAGAAGATCCAAGAGGTTCGTTTGTTAAATCAATCTTACATCCTTGACCTAATTAGGGAAATCAACAAGAGAATTGAAACTCTTGACTTTGAAAGTTTAGATGAGTAGACAAAAAGATTATATATTTCAAGGTGCTTTTCTATGGTTAAATGGTAAAGGTGAAGTAACCCCTTACGTGCCATCAAAATTGATGATGGTAGAAGATATTAATGACTATAGTAGAACATGGGTACTTGACTTCTTAGATGATCAAGGAACAAATGAGTTTATAGGTCTTTGGAAGAAACAAGAAGATCAGACCTTCCTATATGGAAACCATAATAGTCCACAAGATGCACTAAATGTTTGCGTGGTTCGTATTCAAGATGTTAAGGTAAAAAACATATACACCGAGGATACTAAATACAAGGGTATTCGTGTGAAGTGTGTTGAGGTATTTGATAATTTTCTATCGGTTGGTTTCAAGACAAAGAAGGCATACAAGAATAAAACTGCACAAGATATTTTCAAAGATGTATTTTCAACACTAGAAGGTGGTTTCAATATTGAAGCACCAGATTATGGAAACCCTATAAACATCCCATTACTTTTGAATCCCTACTGGACAAAGAGAAAATTACTGAAGTATGTTATGGATAACTATGTATTTGGTGGTCCAGGGAAAATGATTATCTCTTATGAGAACGAGGGATCTAAAATATCAAAAGTAAATGTTGGTATGTATCCTTTACAATACATCATGTTGGGTTTATATGGTATCGGGAAACCATTAAAGGTCGAACCAGATGATACTTACACTAATGGTATAAAGACTGATTATTATATACATGGTCCAAGTCGTGCCGATAGAGTTTACAAAGATTACAAGGATCAAGGGTTGTATGTATTCAACGATATGAAGGGAATCGAACCTAACGCACTAGACATGGACGATTTCGTTGGGAATGAGATAGGTCCATTGTTTGATGATAACAGTGAACGTGGTTATACCAATCCATTCTTTACAACTGTTTCCAAGAATGCTGAGGTGACTCCTAAACTTGGTGATATACTCCACGAAAAGGATACAGAAAGAGGCATATCGACTACTAACATGAAATTGGACTGCGAACCGAAACCTATTGTACAGCACAAGGTTCTAAGTAGATTCTATCAATACCAAACCCAGAACTTTGTTATGGAATGTACAGTAGCACCTAGTCCAAATCTAAAACTTGGTTACCGATACCATATTAGACTCCCTTCAAGGAATCAGCAAAATAGTGTTGGTATTGCTGACGAAACGTTGAGTGGTAATTGGGTACTAAGTAGAATAGAGCATGACCTATATCAAAATGGTGATAGGTATGAGTATAGACCTCGTTGCTTTTTTATCCGAACAGGACTTGAGAATGCTCCCGATGGTGGTCCTCCTGCACAGAAGGCAACTGATAAATCATTGGAAGAGAAGAAAGTTAAGGCAAATAAATCTCCAAGTGATAAAATCTCCAATGCTAAGTCGGACGCTCAAGCAAAAATCAAAGATGCTAAGAAAGGAGTTACTGATAAGGTTGCAGGTGCTACTGAGAAAGCAACCTCAGTAGTATCGGGTTCGTTGGATAAGGTAAAAGGTAGTATCGGTGCGGATAACTTATCCAGTGGTGCTTCATCAATAGCAGATAAAGCAAAAGGACTTGCATCAAGTGCAGGAGCAGGGCTATCAAATATTGCATCCTCAGCAACAGGAGCAGTATCGGGAATAGCATCAAATGTTGGGGCAGGTCTGGGTGCTGTCGGTAAGAAAATAGGAACTTCTATAAGTTCAGTATCAACTAAACTTGTGGGTGGAAAAGCAGGAGTTGCAGGGTTTGCCCCATTGAGCAATATAGTATCTAAGGCAAAAGATGCAAACCTAACAAAACTAGCATCTAGTAGTGGTAATGTCAAACTTATTGATGGTACAATGGAGATTGATGGTGTTACAGGTAGAGTAAATGGTTTGGTTAAAGGTGGAATGAAAGGTGGTGTTGTATCGGGTGGTAATATGTTAGCAAACTTCAATGATGGTTCTGGTAACAAGATCCTTGAAGGTAAGATAGATGGTGCATATGACGAAGAAACCACTTCAGTTAGTGCATCTTTTGATGGTGATGTTATTTCTGATCGAACAGATGAGCAAATAACAGACTCGGTTCGTGTTGGTGACCCTGTGGCAGAAAGGTGGTTGGTATGAAGAATAATCTAGATAATCAAGAAGAAGAGTTCAGATATGATGGAATATATCGTGCAATAGTAGTTGCTAATGAAGATCCAAGAGATATTGGTAGAATCAAGGTCCATGTTCCTGCTGTATATCCAGACAACATGGAGATTGGTCTTTATCCTTGGGCAAAACCTGCGGTGAGTCCTTATAATTCTGGAGGTGAGAATAAAATTGATCCTAATGTACTTACAGAGAAGGGAAAAACTAAAAGTTATGAAGATGAAAAGTTTGATAAACCTTATAATGAATTAGGAACTGGAGGAATATTCACTGTTCCTAATAAGGGAAACACCGTATTCGTATGGTTTGACCAAGGTAATCACATGTACCCTTACTACTTTGCAATGGAACCTAAAGAAGGTGACTGGTTACAACAGAAGGTATCCATAAAAGATAAGATCAATGAAAAGATTGTTAATATTACATCATTTATCAAAAAGTTTGTGCCCGAACATGGTTCAAAGGGAGAGAATGGGACAGATTGGGCAGACGGTGCTTATGTCAATACTCGACAGAAAGTTTCTTCTAAGGGAGAAACACTTGGAGGAAGAACAACTAGTGAAAACTTGGGTGATGAGAGGATAAAGGGTGGTGATTATAAACCAACAAAGGTAAACCATTCCAATGCTGATAAAGATGGACAAACAACCGAAAATATGAAGAAGGTTGTAGAGAGAGCAAGGTCTAACACTCCAACATTGGATGTAAAACCATTATTTGATAAAGAAGATGGTCAGATTACGAGAAAGGTAGTAAAGGAGGCAAAGGATGTAGACTATGACAAGAACCCTCACGTTTACTCTCAAGATTGGACAGTGGATGATACTATTGACAACGAGAGAAACATAAACAGATACGTTACTTCAATCATGACAGAGGGAGGCACTTCGATTATCATTGATCATAGGGAAGGACAAGAAAACTATTACTTCATTCATAAAGGATATATGCAGAATGTTGACCAACATGGATCTGTAAAAGAATATGTTGGTACTCACACCAATGATGATGGGACTGAGGAAAGATGTGACAAGGAATTGGGAGTAGAAGGTGATAATAAGATCCATGTTCTTGGTAACTTCGTGACATATGTAAAGGGAAACAAACTTACACAGATTGATAAGAATCTTCAGATTGACGTAAATGATTCATGCGGTATTCGTATGAAGAAGGGTGACTTTGATATTGTCTTGAATGGTGAGAAAGCAAGTGATCGAGATGATAACAAGGATTCCAAAAGAGAAGAGGGTAAGGAAGAACAATATGGTGACTTGAACATTGATATACAAAATGGTAACATGGATGTTCATGTAAAGAATAATTGCAATATACATGTTGAGGGAAACACAAACTTGAAGGTAGATGGTAGTATGAAGATGGATGTTGCTAAAGACTTTAGTTTGAAGGTAGGAGGTAAGGCACACTTGGTTATAGGTGGTGGTTTATTTGTAGACTCATCATTGGATATTAGCAAGGCAGTTAAGATGGGTCAGAGTCTTGATGTTGGTGGAGGCATCAAAGCAGCTTCCGATGTTACCACTGGTAAAGTATCTCTCAATAGTCACGTTCATGAGTATTCTTGGAACTGGAAGCATGGTGGTGGATCTTCTAGTCGTAGATCTGATCCTGCACAGTCTGGTGGATCATCTCCATCAAGTCCTACAGATGCCAGTCCAGAAGATGCAACAAGAGAGCATAACAATAGATAAAGGTTATAAATACCAGTATGGAAACATTATATAAAGACATAGACCTCAACTTCACCTTGGATGCTAAGGGTGATATAGATATTGTTGAAGATGTTGATGCAATAAATCAAGGTCTAAGGGTTCTTATTGAGACTATAACAGGTTTCAGACCAGGACCAGGAAATGAAACATTTGGTTTGAATCTAAGACAATATCTATTTAGTGAATTATCTTATCCAGTAGCAGAAAGCATAGGTAGTGAGGTATATGAGCAAGTAAAACGATTTGAACCGAGAATAACTATAAAAAATATTGATGTGCAAATACATGAAGAAGAAAGAGCATATCTTATTGAACTATGGTACACTTTGGTAAATACTGGTAAGACAGGTTCTTTCAGAATGGTAGTTGCTGTACAATAGTGTTATAAATAGAATAAAAGGGTATTCATTATGGCAGATATAGATTTTTCGATTGTAAATCAAGAGGATGTAAGGGAAGAACTAATTGAACTTCTCAAACTGACTCCTACGTTCAAGAATGCTGACTTTGAAGCAACCAACATGAATGGTTTGCTCAATCTTATGTCATATAATGCCGAATTGTTTGGATATTACGTAAACCAAATTGCTAATGAACCCTACATTGATTCTGCAAAACTCTACAAGAATATCAATCGTGTTGCAAATAATCTTGGATATAATCCTATTGGGAAGGGTTCATCGCAAGTAGAATTAGTCAGCAACATTTCTAGAGATTATTCCATGTCCAATGAAGAAGGGTATATTGAGATCCCTGCTTACTCTAAGTTCACATCATCTAAAACAACTGCAAATGGTGATGACCTATTCTTTACTAACACTAAACCACTATTGGTTCAGATCCTTCAATTTGGTACAAGACCAGTCAAAGAATCGGACTTTCTCTATAATGGGTTGGTTGGTGATGATGGATCTGTAAGTTCTTCCAAGATGCGTATTGAAGCAACCGAAGAGAGATCCCTTTATATTATGCAAAATGGAGCAGTTGATTCTACCCTAGAAAAGTCCATAAGTATTATTGAGAACTCATCGGTTACAAACTTTCAAATAAATGTTGAATATAGTTTGGTAATGAAGTTCGTATCAAATGAGTGGATTCTTGAAATCAATGAGAAGAATGAAACCCCCACCACTAACGAGATTGCAGTATTCTTTATCAATGCGAGTGGTGAGATAAAATTCCAAAGAACAACCTCCTCTGGAGTTATGGCAATTGGACGTTTGGGTTATCGTAACCTTGACAGAGTAAGTTTCTCTGGAACAGGAACAATAGCAAAACCAAACATTCTATCACGATTGCAACTAACAATACCACAATATTCTCCAACAGTACAGATCATGTTCAATGGTGAGATCATATCCTTCGATTCGCAAGACGCAGAGGTGGTTATTCAGTCCGATTCAATACCAGGAAACAACTTCAGAAAGAATACTGATGTATTTGTCACATTAGAACTTACTGATCGTAGAGCAAGTAATTTTGGAGCAAAACTAAACATAAAAACTAGTGAAGAGTTAGTTGATTCTGATGTTGTCATTCTAATTCTACCAATAAATGATGATACCTTTGATGAAGTATCTAATGGTGTTGGTGATTTCAAACTATCGCAAAACATATTCCCCACAGCAGACATAAACAATACTACAAGTGTTATCAAGAATGGTTCAGTGTCATTCAGTGCAGATCAGACACGTAGAAGAGTAGTGTTTGATGAACCATACAACTTTGGTTTGAGAACCTCCACAATCCCATTTGATTCTGACCAAGATTATTCTATTGCACTTACTCCAAATGCTAATGTAAAGATATTCCCAACAGACAAGACCACTAATGGTTTCATTATTGAAGTTGATGCTGATTCAAACTTTGAAGGAGATATTATTTGGAAGACTGTATCGTATGGGAAAGAGACTACTGAAGAACGTGTTGTAAATGTAAATGAACTTTCTCAACTTGTAAATATTGAGCAAGGTTATACAGCAATCATTCAACCAAACCAAAACGTCAATGCTTGGGTATCTCAAGTTACTGAAGGGTTGAAGATTGTATCAGACACATCATTCTTTGGTGAGGTGGATTACTTGATTATACCTTCTGATAGTGAGGTTGCACTGAACTCCTTCGAGCAAGCAGGTGAAGTATATGTCCCAAATGGTGCTGAAGAAATTGAAGTAATCTTTGATAATAGAACCAAGACAAACGAATACAGACTATTTCTCCAAGCAGATGCAAATGTGAAAGTATGGTTTGAGAGAAAGACCACAGAAGGATTCATTCTTAGAATCCAAAAGGAAACTGGTTATGAGGGTGTTGTGACTTGGCAATCTCATGAGGGTGTTTTATCTGGAACTATTGAGTTTCGTGGTGGTGAACTTGTCAAGAACTTTGATATAGAGAAGAATATTCAAGATATTACTGAGAAGCAACAACTAGGATTCATGGTTGAAGGTGAACCTCAAATCTCATTGATCAACCAAGGTGGATTTATTGAAGACAATGTGAATGGTTTGTCATTGGACTATGATTCCGATCTAACCATAAATCCTGGTCTATCGGTTATTTGTACTCGCAGTGATATTTCTTACACATTCATTAGAGTATTTGTGAAGATTGACAGTGATTGGGTAGAGTTCACCGAAGCAAAGAACTTCACCGATGACATTGGACCAACCAGTAAAGTATTCTATGTTAGAGTGGATAAAAGTCAGAATATTTCTATCAAGTTTGGTAGCAATGATCATAGAGGACTTGATGTGATAGACAACAATGTTGCAGTTGTAGGACTGAAGACTTTTGGTGCTGAAGGAAATATCGGTGAAAATGTTCTATTGCAAACTATTGATCCCGACCTAAACTTCAACCTAAATAATGTAGATCCTAATCTAATTGAAGCAGGACTATATTCCAAACTAAGAATCTTCACTTCTAATGGACAAGCAGTAGAGGAAAGAGTAGTAAAAGATAATCAAGGCAGAGTATTGACAGAGAATGATATAACTGGTATTCAAATTGGACAGGGTATCTTCGGAACTGAACCAGAAGGTGTTGAGGATATTCGTAAGAATGCTAAATCATCTTACATCTCTCAAGATCGTATTGTTAGTAATACCGACTATAGAAACAAAATCATGGGAGAGTTCTCTGAGTTCATCGTGGATGTTCAAGTATTCAACTATCTCGAAGCACAGGAAAGTGGGTTGATCACTCAAGAAGAGGTTGCTAAATATTACTTCAACTCATTGTTCATCATGGCAATCCCATCATTCGGAACTTCTTTCAGTACAAACCAAAAGAGTCTGATCAAAGATTTCATTGACAATCGTATGAAGAAACAAGCAACCATTGAGACACTTATTCTTGAACCAACATTCATCCCTGTTGATGTTATTGGAACATACAGAGTATCCTTTGATGCTTCTCCATTGGAAATCCAGAACAATATCGTGAAGGGTGTTACTGATTACTTTGACAGACGTAATCGTTCATTGGGTGAAACTATTGAGACATTCAGTTTGAAGGACAGTATTGATACAACTGGTATTACTTCACTCGAATTGAAAATGTACAAAGATGCTGATGATAAATATTCAAGGTCTGACTATGATATTGACATTAAACTTGACCAATATCAAGATCGTTTCCAAGACATACAAGATGATAATTTGAAGAACCTTTTGAACTCCGAACTGAAGAATCTTATTGATAAGGGACTTGTTACTGTGAACCAACCATTGTTTGATTATACTGACGAAGGTGGCAACAGACAGTATCCTTATAGTGATGATCTAAGTTTCGGTAGGTTCGAGTTCCCAATCATGGGTGATCTTTCACTTGAACGTAAAATATGAGTGACCTAATCCAGATATTTCAAGGTGAATTGTTAGAAGGGGAAACCGTAGAGTTATATGCGGATTTCTCTTGTAATAATCTATCGAACTTCTTCACCAAGAAGAGATGGTTAGTTCTCGGTGAAAAGGATCTTCAATTCAATCCACTCACCCAGACTTACTACAATGATGTTGGAAAGAAGAATATCTTTGAGAATGTAGGTGATGATTATATCACAATGACCGAGTTGAAGGTTGGTCGATACTTGGCAGTGTTTTCCTATACTGACCTTAGAGGTAATGTTGTTGAAGAACAGCAAATGTTTACAGTGTTCCCAAGATTTGAACTAATATTCGATAGAGATATTACTGAAGGAGATACAAAGAATGTAAATGTATCCACAACTCTACTGAATACCACTTCAACTGTAGTATTTGGTGATGATGGTGGTAGTATAACAATTGATGAAACGTCCGTAGATAGAACTTTCCCTTTGAATGGGTATCATACTGCAACTGTAACCAATGAATACAGTGAAGCACAATATGACGAAGTTGGAGAACCAGAAGTTATATGGTTATCCTTCCCTAGTGATAGACTAGTAACAGGTGGTAAATATGGTGGAGCAACCAAAGTTGATGGTAGTTTCACTAATGATATTGAGGTTCCCTATCTAACCAAACTGAAGATCACATCTGAGAGTTTGTCAGATAAGATAAACGTAAACGTATCAGTTGGTTTCAATGGTACTGAAGCATTCGCACCAATAACAATGTATGTGACTGACTTGACAAACTACTTCACATTGAGTGGAGATCAAAAACAATATTGGGATTATACAAAGAACTTTCCCACCGATAGTTATGTACCACGTATTAGTGGTAGTGATGATATTGACACCGACTTCTTCCTCCCACTCGATGAAGCATTCGAGGGAGATAATAGGATTGACTATACTGAGATATTCTTTGGTGATGGACAAGTTGTTCGTGGTAGAAATATTGATTTTACTTATGAGAAAACATACTACAAGAGTGGTAAGTATGAATTGGTTTACAACATATATACTCGACAATACATTGATCTAACAGTAGAAGATGAGAATACTTTATCATCAGGTTTGATAAAGGATGTTGAGGATGGTAGACTATATTACACCAACAAGATTGAATATATTGAAAGGTTTGAGGTAGGAGCATTCTTTACCAAATGGTTGAGAGAGCATGTTACCACATCACTGTATAACAATGATGGTTTCAATGACATTACAGTGGGAGTAGGTAAGCAACTAGACAGACTCTACAACGAGGGGCAGTCTATCATTGAATCTATTGATGTTGAGACAATAAATGATAAGTTTATTGCACATTACTTTGAGACATATGGTGATTTCAAAGATATTGCAAAGAAAGTAGGATTCTTGGGATTCACTAAAGATAGGGAAGACATTTATGATTTCTTTCAAGATTACAACTTCTTTGATCGGGTAGAAAGTGGAAAGGTTACCGATGAAGAGAAGGCAGAGTTCTTGACATATGTAAGAACTACCCAAGCAAGACTACAAACAAAGGGAACTCCTGCATCCATCGAAAGAGAATTGGCACAGTTTGGTATTATTGCACAGGTTGTTGAACTATGGACAGATAACATGGACAGAGTATCCAGTGATGCTGACCTATTAGACGAGGTATTTAGTGGCAAGAGTCAACCTTATGAGACTGGTCTGACCTATGAGGCAAGTTCCACTCCCGTGTCCGATAACACCGAATCCTTGATTGCTAACAGTAGTGATAATGCTTACATTGAAATCAACTCAAGGAATATCATCCAAAGATCATACTATACTAAAGATACACCAATCTCTCAAATTGATTGTAGAAAGTATGCAGTATTTGACGAGGCAGTATCCAAAGCAGAAGTGCTTGACTATGTATTTGAAACATTGTTTGATAAATGGGCAGATAGTTGCATAGGTGAGGGCCTCTGGGCAAGAAAATATAAATCAACTTTCGAAACCTTCAAAAGTTTTACTTGGATACAGTTGCAGGGAACGACATGGGGCGAAGATGTAATTGATACATTGAACTCCATAGGAACCAATGAGTTATACAAAGAGTTCGTTACACGTTTCGGTGAAATGGGTGCTTTGATATGGGAAGATTTCAATCTAGAAACATGGGCAACTGAAATCGAAGCACTAACAACTTTCGTTCAAGGTGTATCTGGTGATACTGTATTGAGTTTGCAAAGTGGTGAGGTTGTATTCGGAGATTACTCTGAAACTTCTTTTGATGTAGGAACTATTCTATACTTCAATACCACTGGTAAACTAACAAGTGCCTACATCAAGGATGTTCATGGTGTACAGGAAGACTTCGAGTGCGTTGTAGAAGGTGTAAGTGGTGCTGAATGGGGAACAACTCTTGCTGATGCTATAACATATGGTGATGGTAAGTTTCACTATAGAGTCACTATACCTAGCAAGACAGAATACTACAAGGGTTGGGTATTCAACAAGGATGATGGTGTAGTATTCACCACTGATGCACAGTTTAGATTGGAATGTGATGAAGTTGACATATTGACTGTTACTTTTGAAGAGGAAGTTGAAGAGGTTGTAGAGGTAGTCAGCAATCTAAACACCTTCAAGGAAGCAAACTTTAGATGCGAACCTATTATTCCGACTAACCCAGAAGATGCTAACACAATCCTCTCCCAAGAGTTTGCTGATAATACAGAGTCATCTCGCATGGAAGTTCTTGTTGGGGTTATTGATAATGCTTCAACTATCTCAGCATTCAACAAATGTGTTCAAATCGGTGATCGCACTAGAAGAGCTACTGCACTGTCTGAAGGTGAATATGCTTACTTCGGAACTGATCAGAAATTGACAAGGGCATCTGTCAAGGATATTCAAGATAATGAAATGTCACTTGAATATTATGATGGAACAAACTTTAGACTTGCTGATGATAACACTGACTTTGCAAATGTGGTTGACCATGGTGGAGTATTCTTCTATCGTTGGAGAGTGCCAAGTGATAACTTCATCTTCAGTGAGACAGAAGCATTCACATTCAAGTCTACTAAAAACTTCAATGTTACTATCTACAACCAAAGTATTTTCGATACTCTTGTTGCTCAAGCAAACTGGACCAACACAAATAATATCGAATGGGGACAAACAGAAAGGTTGACTTGGGAAGACTTATTCCAAGGTGATCAGTTTGGAAACATCATTTACATTACATAACTTATAAATACAGATAAACCAGATAGGAGTATTCAAAAATGTCAGATCTTGAACTAACGGACAAACTTAGTGATTTTCCCACACAATACAATGCGGATATTGATGCGATCAATAGTGAATTGCATTTCAAAACTGATGGTGCGGATTCTATTAAATACACGGGAACCGCAACAATCTCTGGTGATCTTGATGTAACTGGGAATGTAACTGGTAACTGGGTAGGAAACCTTGACGCAAGCACTGTATATCTATCTGGTGGTGACAGTGTTCAAGATGTGTTGTCTGTACTGAACAACGAAACAACTGCTATCCTTGATCAAGCAAGAGATTTCGAAAGAAATGCAGAAGAAGTTAGAAGAAAAACTCCTAGTGGTTTTAGTAAAGAAGGCACATATACTGACCAGAACGATCTTTCATCTTTGGGTGGATTGGTACAAGTTACCACTGATGCAAATAAAATAAGACTGGGACATAGTGGAAATGGTCCCCTCCCAGAGGTTGTTGTAAATGGTTATAATATCATTATCAGTGGACTTGGAGACAATATTACAAATGTTATAGATCTTCCAGACGCACCTGCAACAGGAACTCGACAAGATTTGGTATTCATTGAAGTATGGAAAGAAGAAGTAGACAAAGATAATGGTCTATTGTTCCCATATGGTAACACACAATTCTCACCTTCTGCTGATGTAGATGGTTCAACACTATCGGAAACACACTCTGGTTATACTGGTTCAGCATACTTCACACCAACTGATGGGATATATGCTGTTCGTAGTAATACTGCCACTGAAGCATTCCTTTCAAACCCAGATCACAATATTAGTGTGACTGATTCTGGTAAATATATCCAAGTAAGATATAGAATTAGAGTTGAGGCAGGAGTTAATCCGAGTTCAATTGGAGCATTAAATAATTCAGCATTATATGACACAAATGTGGATTACTTTACACCTCAAGGTCAATTATCAATAGCACCAACTCAAGGTGCTATTACATCTACTAATGGTATATTTCAACCTCAAACAGGTGAAGTGCAAGCAAAGAATACTATTAATGATAAGACACTTTATTTGGGTGGTAAATATACGGATGACAGCACTATAATTGACAATATCTCTGGTCTATCCTACGATGGTTTCAGTTATGCCATTCCAGTATGTGCAATTAGCAGACGTAATAAGGGTGTGTATAGTAATAACAACCAAAATGGTACTGCTTATGATAATGCTTGGACCGTTGCAGGAGATACTGATTTTGCATCTGGACAATTTGCATATCATGGTTTCGGTGGACAAACACTGGTAACTGTGGGGACTTCTACCTTCAAGATTGTTGGTTCTACAGGTTCGTCACCAGATTATGTTGCAAAACTTGTTAGAATATTTGGTTCCGAAACTCCTTCTGGTAGTGCAACATGGGACTTTGCAGGTTCAACTAGAACAGCAAGTCTAACAATTATTTCTGTTGATGTAGGAGAATACGCAGGAAACGATTCTCCTTATGCTTCACCAAGATCTGATGGACTATATTCAGACACTATCGACAGAAGAGATGTTCTTGATCTACGTCATAAGGTCGGCAAGATGAACGAAGATGTTATGTATCAAGAAACTTTTGATCTTGTAATGAAAGGTGAGTATCGTCAAGAGTGGGAAAAACAAGTTGACTATGATTATGATGGTGATGAAAATAATTTGACCACCAACAACATCCATGGTAACGTATTGCTTGAGTCTCTCGGTCTTGGACAATCTGTTCCTAGTGGAGATGCTAACACAAACATTACTAAACTAAAAGAAAACAATAATGGAACACTTACTGGTTTCATGGGTGCAAGAACTTTGTATTCTGATCAAGAAGGAAATGAGGACTACACTATAGTGGTCCCAGACCAATCTAATCCAGATGTTCTTGATTCTCAGAAAATTGATCTTGCTACTTTCAATGAAGTAAGTAATATCATAACCATTGACTTGACTGAACATGATAGTTATATCAACGATTTGGACAAAGATCCAACTTTCCTAGCAGGACATGCTCCTGTTGTGAAGTGGGGAAATGGTGCTAATGTTGCAGGAGAATGGACCAATACTGATGACTACAACTGGAGTTTCGAAGTCAAGGAATATGGAGCAGTTGAAGTAACACCCTCTTCTTCTGTAAATACTATAACCGATACTGTTTACTCTGATTCTGGTACTACCAAACAATGGATTGTGGAAATAGATAATACAGGAACATCCGTATGGGTTCGACCAGATTACACATCTGGTAATGACGGAGATGTTTTACCTTCTGGTACACTAACACTAGTATCGGGCACGGGTGATAGTCCAATTACCATAAACAGTACAAGTAGGGTAACTGATACAACAACCTCTTCTTCTTTAGGATATTCAAATACCGAACATGGAGTATCACTAACAGAGTCTATTTTCCTAACCTTCAAACTCAATTATAAAGCAGGATCATCTTGCTTGCCAGAGTTGCCATATGGTGATGACATGATTGTGAAGGGTGCAACACTGCATATTGATGGTGGAGAAGCAGTAACAATGCCAGAAAGTGTAAGACCTATGAAAGGTTGGAACAAAGAAACCAAGACACTTCAACTAAATGGTTTCGCAGGAAGACAACCTGTGATCCAAAATGGTGGAACTGGTGAGTTTGATAGTGCAAACGCATATCGTGGTTCAGTAGTCAAAGATGGATCAACATATAAGATGTGGTATTCTGGATCAAATAGTTCATATCTTAGTATTGGATATGCAACTTCGGTAGATGGTCTGAACTGGGAAAAACAAGGTAGAGTTCTTGATGTAGCACCTGCAACATTCTATGCAGACTCTCTATTTTCACCAACTGTAATCAAAGATGGATCAACATACAAGATGTGGTTCGCAGGACTTAGCAGTAGTGTATGGAGAATTGGTTATGCTACTTCTACAGATGGTATTGCTTGGACGGTAGTAACTGGTGCAGAAACGAATGGCAGTGTTCTTGATATAGGTTCCGCAAGTGATTTTGATGAGCAATTTGTTCACTACCCTAACGTAATCAAAGATGGTGCAACATACAAGATGTGGTACACAGGAACCGATACCAATGGATCTGGACAAAATACTATTGGTTATGCTACGTCTAGTGATGGAGAGACTTGGGCAAAACAAGGACAAGTTCTTGGGAATGGTCCTAACTCTGAAGACTTTGATGATTTTCATACTGAGTCTGGAAATGTCATCAAAGATGGTGATGTTTACAAGATGTTCTATACTGGATACAATCAAGCAACCACTACATATGCTATTGGTTACGCACTTTCTACTGATGGTGAGAACTGGATCAAGAAAGGAACTATTCTTGAAAATAGTGCGGATGCTGTCTGGGATAGTTCAGTTTATAGTGCTTCGGTAATCAAGGATGGTAAGTCATACAAAATGTGGTACACTGGGCAAACCTCCGAGGGTGTTATTGGTTATGCTGTATTGGGAATGACACATTACTACAATCCAATTGCTCCTCCTTATAATACTGAGGAGAGAACTCTTGGAACATACATCAACACCGATCCTTCAGTAAACTTTGGTTTCAAGTCTCTTGATAGTATTGTGTTAAACTATGATAGGAAATCAAAACAAACTTATGGTGATTCTATATCTGGTAGAGTATATCCAAAATATGTTGTGCAAGTGGAAAATAATATTCCTGCCTTTTATGACTTTGGAAGTGGTTATTCAGACTTTGATACTCTATACAATGCAACATCTAGTGTAAATCTATCTGGAGCAAATTTTGGACTCGACCAATCAAAAAGATCTTTGAGGGGTGATTACAAAAATGTATCTCTCATAGTTCCTTTTACAAAGTTAGACTCTGGACTGCCAGAATCTCTAAGTATGTCTTTTGTGACTGAATCTGGTAGCAACCTTTCATCGTTGGGAAATTCTCAACATAAAGTGGATGTTTCTAACTCAGAATCTACATATTTGGTATCGGAGTACATATTCTCGTCATCATCGGATAAATTGGTCAATCAGTTACGTTCGTTTAGTATGATTATCGAAGATAATGGTACACCAAGAATATTGGTTTCTCCTATTGTTGCTGAAAATAAAACCACGGAAGATATATATGGTGCTACTTCGAACTCATTCTTCCTAATTGGCAGACCTTCTGTTAAATAAATAGGAGGTAAAGTGACAGAAAAACCTTTCTATAAGTCCAAGAAATGGTGGATGACAATGCTTGCTGTTGCCATCCCCTTTGGACTTACTAAGGTAGGTGTCAATCTGACTCCCGACCAACAACAGGCAATCATCATGCCGATGATAGCATATGTAATAGGTCAAGGGGTTGCTGATGCAGGAAAACATAAAGTAAAAGGAGAATAAGATGAGTGATCAAATAAACTATGAAGACATTCCACTAAACGTTGTTGTAGACGATGAGGGATTTGATCAAGCAGAGCAAGTGCCAGATTCACTCGTATATGGTGATACTGAAGGACGAAGCAAAACCACTTCACTCCCTCAAGAATTCTCAAGACCATTGGCAGTCCCAGTATTCAGTCAAGGATCTATTGGATCATGCGTAGGAGCATCTGGAAAGGTAGTCACTACTGACAGACATTATCCTAAAGACAATCTCTCAGCATTGTGGATTTACAAAGAAGCAAAGAAACATGATGCTTGGAAAGGTGAGAACTATTCTGGAACATCTATCTCTGGTGCATGTAAAGCAATCATTGGTAATGGTGTTTGTCTTGAGAAGTTCTATCCCTACGTTTCTGATGAGAGTGCAGTGCCCAAGTCTGGAGCAGTCGCAGACGCATCCACACGAAGGTTCTCAAAGTATTATGCTTTGCCACTCAAGGATGCTGATAAACTCAAGAGACTGATTATGCAAGAAACCCTTTGGACCTCTTTCCATGTTCATAAAGAGTTCTACACAGTAAGTAGAGATGGTTTCATGAAGAATGAAGCAGGATACCTAAGCACACCAAGAAGTGGTGGACATGCAATGGCATTGGTAGGATGGAAGACAGTAGAAGGAAAACTATTCCTAAAGTTCCAAAACTCTTGGGGAAAATATTGGGGAAATAATGGATTCGTTTACATTTCTCACGAACTCTATAGTAAGGTATCTAAGGGAGTATTCATGGTTGATTCTCAAACAGAAGCACCAACTGATCCTTCCATTGCTGATCCTATGAATAAGAAACCAAAGAATCTTATTTTACAGATCCTTGAGTTCCCTATTAGCATCGTCAAAGCAATCATTGGCATATTCAAGAAGAAAAAGTAAGATACTCCTATAAATAGTAGTAAACGGTATTTTACGAGATAACCATTGTCAGAAATAACAAAATTTGAACCACTAGGAACCTATATTGACGAAAACAAGATAGAGGGTTCTGAGTGGGTATATGATGATGGTGATCTCCTTATCCCTGTAAACAGGATCAAACCAGGAGAAGCACTAACTATTGTTCATTCCGAAGTAAAGGAAGAAGCAAACAATGCAACTCTCCTATCTCTAAACCACAAGAATCTTTACAAGGATCTTGAGGTAACTGCTGAACTTGAGTTTGTAAATGTAAACTCACACTCTAATCAAACAGTTGAGATCATTACAAGAGCAGTATCAAAGTATGATAAACGTTTCTCTGCTGATGAATACTATGCAATGGGTTATCGTAATGGAGCATTCTACTTTGCTAAATATTCATACTTTGTGGAGAATGGTAAAGCATTAGTTTACACAGTCTTGTATAATCTTGCAGACGAAGGACAGACACGTTATTTCGTTGACTTTACAGACGAGCAAAAGGATGCACTATTCATTGGTGAAGAACTAAACTATAATGAGAAATACTTGTTTAGATTCTCAATCGTAGGTGACTTTATCACACTAGACATGAAGAGAAGAGGACCAGTAGTATCCCAAGGTGCTGAATATGGTTGGGTAAATATTATCAGTAACGTGAACATTGGTTCGGAGAACGATACCAGTTATAGAGACTCTGATCTCAGCAAGGTTGTTGCAATACCAGTGAATCCAACCAACCTAGATAACAAAGGATTATTCGGTATCAACGTCCCCAACTCTCACTTGAGATTATATAGAGTAAGGGTAAGACCATTTGATACCAACTCGAACATAAACTTGTTTGATGATAAAGAATACTCAAGAGAAGTAGCAACAGAGTTCAACTTCACTTTCAAGAATAGTAGTAGAGTATTGCTGAACTCTAGTGTAGGACCATTCCAAAACGATTCTAACATATTGGAATTGCATAGGACACAAGATGTGATTCTAGATAGAAGAAACGTCAGTGATATTAGCAAGGATGATATTGAGAAGATCCAAGTAAACAACTATGATCTGAATGATTCGCAATATATTAGCAACTTCATCAACATTAGATCACCATTGGAAGACGATTTCTTGGGATCTGAAGTAAATGCTTTCGTATCTGATGAGAAGAGTTTGTTTGGACAATATGAGGAATACTTCACACCTATCTCCATCAACGAGTCAAACACTTTCAACTTCAGCACAAATGACTATGCAACGATAAAGAATGCTCCTAATGGTGAGATTGCAGACGTATTGGTTGAACTACCATCAAATGTGATTTGGGACGAATCCCCAAACTTTACCACAAACACAGTTGGTATTATCTCGCAAGACAAGGAAAACTTCATTACAGAGGATGAGATTATAACCACTTATGGTGGCAGAAGATTCTTTATTGAATGTGATTTCAGAGGTGAGAGAAGAGTATTCGAATTGGGTTATATTGAAGATGGTAAGACCACCTTCGAGATAGACGAAGAGTTCCTAAATGTATCATCCTCTTATGAAGGTGTCTGGAAGTATAACATAGCATACTGGATTGACGAACTTGCAGATACTACAACAGCAGGAGGATTGACAGCAACTAAGTCCACGGGTTATGGTTATCATTGTCTCAAGTATAGTGATCAGATTGTAAAGGATGTTGATAGTCGTTTGACAGAAGCATATGATATTGTCCATACTGGTGATTATCCAACCATTTCTGATTACTTCACAGACATTGAGGAATATGCTAGAACTAATGATGTATTCGTAGAAGAGTTAGAAGAGATTGCCAAAGCACTTATTTATTTCAACCAATCAGATACAAGATACAAAGAACTTGTATTGGACGTTATCACTAAGAACACAGAGTTCAACTCATTGTTTATCAACATACGAAGTGAAGTTCCCTTTAGTAATGATGTGGAATATCATGACCAATTCATTTCGTTTAGAGATGCTTGGTTACGTCAAGCAGAGAAGTATAGACAAATATCCTTGTCTAACAGACAATATTATATTGGACTAAAGGAAGAGGAATATGCACTTGACTTGGTAAACAATACGTTAGACATTGACACTATTACTCAATATGGTGACAAGGAAGTTCGTCTTAGAATGTGGAGAGATAATAACATAAACCTTACTGAAACATACGATTCAGATGTTGAATATTATGATGTATCACAGAACATAAAAGATCTTTACAATGAGACTGATGGTGAGGTTGCTCCTAACGAACTATATGGGGTATTAGAGGCAGATAAGATCCTAACAGTAGAGAATGGGTCTATTACTTATGCAATCGTCCCTAACACCTACCTTGGACCTAATAACGACAGGGATTTGTTTGCTGACATTGAAGTATCCTCTCCCTTCCCCGAAAAGTCAGAGAAGGTAAGAAGAAAGATCAAAGCACCACTCACAAGAATATCAGAGTTGATGGACTTTGATTTTGAGACAAGAAAAGGTGGCACAGAATACTCATACATTGAAGACGCACCTATTTCGGGATCACATAATAGAATATTGGACCTCATTGATTATGAGTTTGAGACACAATATTACTATGATGGTGTTCAATATTTCCCCAATCCTACAGGTGGATATGAAAAGGTCCAAGCATATACTCCTCCTGTATCTGGAAGTTTCGAAACAATAGAGGATCTCGAAACATACTTGGAAGATAATGACATTGACGTTACTGCTGAACAGTGGATCTACTCAGAGATTGAAAAAGTTGGGTTTTGGACTGCAATAAACTCCACATTGTTGTATCCATATGCAATATCAGAAACCTTTGTAAACAAGATACTTGATGTTGGTAATTGGTTCAATCTCAACGATACGAAACTTGGTGATTACTATAGGCAAGTATTGTTGAACATCATTGAGACAAAGAACAAGAATAAAATATTAGGAGAGCAATCTTACAAGGACGATCCATTTGAACTTGATAGTTGGTTTGACGGTTTCTACACAGGGACCAGAGGTAAGATGAATATTGACTTTGGAGATCCAGAGTACAATGATTCTACCACACCATTCAATGATGGTAACTATAACACAGGTACGGATACTCCACTATACAGCATCGACTCCAATGCAACCCCAGTAGGTTCTCATCCTTACTACTATGCCTTCAATGGTGATAAGGGAAACACTGAATCATGGGAAGCAACCTTCGCAAGTGAAGACCTTTGGATCTCAATCAAGAACAAGAATGAAAATGAGAAGTTGGTTGTAAACAAATATAGAATCTATGTGCAAAGTACAAACGAACCTTCACACTGGATACTCCAAGCAAGAGTGATCGGTGGTGACTGGGTAGACTTGGACGAAAGAGACATTGATGTGAATGATTGGACAGCTGAAGGTGTTGCTTCTAATCATAATGGGACTGAATACTGGACATTCTACAACAAGACTGCGTATGATGAATACAGGTTCCTTTTCCCACTTGATACAGGGACTATAGTGATCAACGATATTGACCTAATTGCAGTTGAGACTGTTGATACCGACATAAAACCTTGGGGAACGCAGAACTCAAGAAAAGAAATGATTGCTCAGTTGAGAGATACAACTTCAAATAAGTTCCCTAACCATAGCATCTTCTTTGTTGACATGGCAAACCTTGTGTCCGATAATAACTTGGGATTCGATTCTAACTATGTTGATGCTACTCAATATCCAGTAGGATTGAATGAAGAGTTCATCGACAATCCATATGTGAACACTATTGCACTATCTGGTTATGCTTGGACAGGAGCAGAATATGATCTCTCTGAACTGATCATAACTGATGATAACGATGTTGTTATCTCAGACGAAACCGATTTCTCTTTCGTGCCTATTGAAAATGAGTTCAAGGAAGAGAATAGAGAATCATACACAAATCTATCTAATCTAACCTTTGATATAAAAGATGTTATCTTCGAGATAAAGAATAATGAGGACATTATCTGGGGATATGATAACTCTATTCTATTCACAGGACTACCAAAGGGAATAGAGGTAAATGCTGAGTTTGAATATATAAAAACTGCCACAAGCAGACCTGTGTATAGTAAAACTAACCTTGGTACTACGGATGGTAGTGGAGAGGACATTATCCCATTACCAAACAAGAACTATATCTCAGATGTGTCCGATGTGAATATCGTTAGAATCTGGTTGGATAAAGTTGAGATTGATGATTACAACTTGGAAAGGGTGGATGAGAATCTAATCAGAGTTGTCTTCAATGATTTCGTATTCAACAATGATCCAAACATTTCTATCAGATATAGAACAGACAAACTATCCGATACTACATTCTCCAATTCTTTCATAGATAATTTCTCTGATAAAAGACAGATCAAATGGACAACCTTGACTAAGGATAAGTTTGGTTACTCAAGAATCAAGAATAATTATGTTGGGTTTATCAGAGAAGAGAGAGACAATAAGAGAGTCTTCCGAAAAGGTGATATGACAAAAGAAGGTGATAATTATTCATATACCACAGGAGGCACTACGACAGGTCGTGTTAAAGTGCGTGGTGTATCGGTTGGTAAAGAGAACGAGGATGTTATTGCGGTTTCCGATATTGAGAGAAAGAATAATTTTGAGTTCAAAACAAACTTAGAGTTTGATGATAATCTTGATAGAAGTCTGATGAAAACATCCTTCATGTTCAGAGGTAAGTTCAACTTGATTGACGATTTTCAATATCTCTCAGATTATTATGAAGTGGTATTGAATCTTGCAGAGAATAGTGTTGCACTTGTTCAGAATTATTACGATGAAGGTGAACTACAAACAAACATACTTGCAACAATATCTGATAATAATTCAGTCATTCAACGTGGTACTGCATATACATTGAGATATTCTGTTATCAAAGATGTGTTCAAGGTTTACTTGAATAAGAAGAATCAAAAGAAACAATTCTTGTTTGAGTATGATTTGGCAACTGGACCAACCAATGATAATCTTTTCACAAAGGTTGAAGCAGTCAGAGGATCACTTGGAGTAAACTTCTTTCCAGTATCAAGATTGAACAGTCAAGGAAGCAAACTGGGTATCACAACTATTACAGACCAAGTTTACTTCTCTGATGTAAAGATCACTACATTCGTGCCAAATAATCTAACTTTCGGTGATACATTCATCTCAAGAAGTTTGGATCAGGAAATATTACAACTAAAATCAACATACCATATACAGGGCAAGGTTAGTCAAATAGGCAAGTCGGATGATAATGTGACGTATGTGTTGATTGGAACTAAAATGTTTGCTAGAAGGGGTGATTCTGGAGGTTGGACGAGACTTGGTAGGAACGTAAAAGACTTTACCATCTCTGGAGTATATGTTTATGTGAATGAGTTCCTTCCAAACCTAAACACATTGTTCAATACTTATCGTGGACTATTTCAACTACAAGAGACTATATTATCAGATAGTGACTCTTTGAATGCTCAAGTTGGCAAGGAAGATACCGTTGTAAATAAGGTTTTCAATTACAGTGGAAATGTTGTTCTTGAGATTGCAGACGAGCATGAATATCAAGATATTAGTTGGGAAGACGAGGATAAGAAATCTATTGGAGATGATCATGTTCTATGGGATGTGTTTGATACCGATTGACACTTATAAATACAAGTGAGAATCTAAAGGAACCATAGATAGATGCCAAACACAATAAACCTATTACCGATCAGTACGGAGAGACTACAATCGGACTTTCCTAGTTTGCACAACGCAAACATTGTTCAAATACGAGATGCGGTTAATTATTTATTTGAACTTGCTGATCAAGATCAAACAACACTATCTGCCCTCTCTGGTTCATTGGCAGATGATATTGATACACTAAGAAGTGATACACTTGTTACTACGAATTCTCTCCAAGGGCAAATTGGACAGATCACTATCAATTATGCTACCAATACATTTGTTCAAGATATATCCTCTGATCTCCAAACAAACATAGACGCAGTTGATGCCAAGGCAGATGCTATCAGTGCAGGTTTAGCAGGAATAATAGGCAATGACTTAGACATAGTACAGATACATACAGATATTGACGCAATCTCTGGACATATTGATAATTATGTATTTGATTTGAACACAACAATTACTTCTGTATCTGGTGACGTAGTTACATTGGGTAATGATGTTCAACAAATAAGAGATGAATACTCAACACTGTCATTGGTAGCAGAAATATCTGGAGGTCTTGACACTAGAATGACCCAAGTTGAGCAAGAACTGGCAAGTGTTGCTACTAGTGCAAACATTGAAAAGATCAGAACCGATATTAGTAGTATATCTGGACAGGTACAAACAAATACAGGTGATATAGTTGCTATTAGTGGACAATTGCTAAACAGACCAACTTTCTCTGAAGTTATTGACACTATCAACGAGATTGGTGGAGTTGCTCTAACTGGACCTACTGTAACAACCTCAGAGATCATAACAGAATACAATCTAACAAGAGCAATAGATCTAAGTGACGATGAGGTTATCATCCTCGCAGGAACCCCAGAAGAGGGTGACAGAGCAATTTTCTATGATGCTAGTGATAATGCTTACACTAACTCAGCAACCATCTCAGCAGGATCATTTACCTATGTTCTCAATGATAATAGTGGTGCTGTCCAACTTGAATATAGAAATAGTCAATGGACTGCAATGCACGATCTTGATACCAAGTTTGAGTATGATGAAAATGGTGACATAGTAACTGATCCAGAGACAGGAATCGTTGCTCCTAAACTTCGAGCAGGACATTTCACCAAAGAATATAATTTCAATTTGGATTCGTTGTATGATGATATTGAGACTAATGTTGAGCAAACTTCTGGATATTTCACAAATACATTTGCTCCCGAAATAACTCCATTCAATCAAGGCAACTATCAGACTGATGAGGATGATCCATTTGTCATCACTGCAATTAGTCACGATACAAGCAACTATCCTTGGAAGGCATTTGATGGTGATACTGGATCTGGATGGGTATCTGATAATCTTGAATCCGATTCTATCACTATTGACCTTGGTGTTGCTAACCAGAAACAATTCACTGGTTTTCGTTTCTTCAATGGTTCAGTTAGTGCTGACCGACCACTTGACTTCGCAATCCAAGCATCTAACGATCACCTTGTATGGCAAGACCTTCTTGTAGTGGATGGTGACAATACCACAACAAGTCAATGGTCTACTCTCTACAATATCTTCAACTTTGGTAACTACCGATTCTATAGAATGAATATCTTTGATACCAACACAGGTGGAAAGGTTAGAGTCAATGAGATTGAGTTCAGAGAAGGTCTACAAGCACAAACCGATAATGCAATAGTTGCAACTGTATATGAAGATACTAACCCAGTTGGTATTTCACCTCTTACTCTTCAAGTCTATGACGAGAACTTTACCAACATCATTGGTGAAAATAAGGTTCAAGTTGCATATGCGGTAAATGGAAATGCGTTTAGTTCATTCTATGATCTAGAAGATTTCAGAAAGTTGTCATCCGTTGAAGGTGTTATCAAGTTTGAAATAAAGATCAAAATGGTTGGAGTCCAGAAATATACTGGTTTCAAAATTGAACAATCTTCTTCATTCGTTGAAAGTAATTCACAAGAGTTCAGAATCGTCAGTGATGGTAACGAGGTTATCAAAGGTAAGGCAGATGGAACCATTGTTGCTAAGTCTACTGAGTTCGGAACGCAAGGTGAAGTATTCTCTAAGGGAACTTTGGATTTCTACAATGCAGGATCTAACATAAACCAAAACCTATCTGGTTGGGAATCGGTTGCAACAAGTGGTGCTAACACATTTGATGTTGATATTCACACAGGTGATCCTACTGGTTTCGGTCAAGGATCATTGGAGATACTTGACGAGAACAATCAAGAGATCTTGGATACTTCAGTAAGTGTTCAATATAACCTCAATGGTGCAGGTTTCGGAACCACCTCTTATACTATAAGTGAGTTCAAAGACCTTGATCCTAATATCTTTGTAAGTTGTAATACACTATCACTACGACTAATTCTCAGTTCGGGAACTATAGTCACTAAAGTAAACATCAAAACCACAGATAACATAATCAAAGTTTATCCCTCTGGAGATTTCGTTCTTGAGAGAGGTGGAGACAAAGCATTTGAGATTAGATCTGATGGACGAATCTTCTCTGATAGTGGAACCTTTGGTATTCGTGGAGATCTATTAGTAAATACTTCACTATCTGACTTTGATAATCCAGAAGCAAATGTTGACCAAGGATTTGAAAGTTGGGGAAATGTTTTCTCAACTGGATATGCTACAACAAACAATACCTTTACTACAACACTCCACAATGGTAGTGCAACATCATTCAGCAATAGTTCAGTAGTATTCAGAGATGAAGATGGAGAGGTAATCACAACTGACACTGTGAACGTTGACTATGCACTGAATGGTGGAGCATATCAAGGTTCGTTGCTTGCTCAGAGTGCTTTCAAACTTCTTGATCCTTCTATATTCGAAGGAATCACTCAACTTGATATAAAACTTCAAGCAGTCGGAGCACAGAGAATCAAAAGTATTGAGATGAACCAAGCAGACACTCTTGTTGAGTTGACCGATGAAGGTTACTTGCAAGTTCTTGATTCTGGTAAACCAGTAGTAAGGGTAAACAAAGATGGTTTATTTGCTGATGTAAATGGACAATGGATACCAAATACCTTTACAACAGTGGAAGCAGAGGTAAATGGAAATGGAATCGTTATAGATACTATAGATGAAACTTTAGGTAATAGTGCTGAATGGAGTGCATTTGTGAGTGATGGGACTAATATGGTAGCATTCAAGATCATGGTGATCTGGGACGGAAATGGTAATGTAAACTTCAATGAAGTTCGCACACCAAAGATTGGTAATGTGTCACCATTAGATTTCTATGTAGATGAAAGTGCTAACCAAATCAGACTCATCGGAGATGCTTCATCGGGAACTTGGAATGTACGTGCTAAAAGGACATTTATCTAATGGCAAAAGAATTTGATATAAACAGTTCACTAAATGTTTCTGGTGACGTAAGTGCTGTCAACATTAGTGCTAGTAAATTCTATGGGGATGGTTCAAACCTCACCAGTCTTGGAGGTGATGGATCTAACATCACCAATCTTGGTGGTGGAACAGTATTAGGTGATCTAGTAGTAGCAGGGGACTTCTCAGTTGGAGGAACTTCTACAACTATCAATACTGAAAACCTTACAGTGCAAGACAATATAATTACTTTAAATTCTGGACTTACTGGAAGTTTGACACCTATAGATGATGCAGGTATAGAAGTTTTAAGAGGTTCCGAACCGAAAGGGATTCTTCAATTTAACGAAACTACGAATACTTGGCAGGTTGGAGTTTCGGGTAATGTTGGAAATGTGCTAACAGTAAAAGGAGATTATAGTCCTAACCAATTTGCTGTATTTTCTTCAGAAGATGGTTCTATATCTGGATCTCCAAATCTAACACTAAATGATAACTTGTTTACCATGCAAGGATCTATTAGTGCGAGTGTATTATTTGGAGATGGTTCAAAACTGACTGGTATAACCGATAGATTATTTGAGGTAAATGAGCAAACCTTAAACTTTGAAAGAATTCAAGATGGGGCGTTGAATACTTCTACTACCCCATTCAACATTGGTCTTCCAAAGAATACCTTCCCCGTTGATGCAAGTAGTGTTGAAGCAGGTTGGGATAAGTATGCTATATTTGATGGTGATACTTCAACATGGAATGGTGGATGGGAATCTGAAGAAAGTTCTAGTCTCCCACAGTGGATCAGTGTAAAAGTTCTAATGTCTGTAAATAAATACAGATTCTTTACCTTTTCATCTAACTATGGACCAACTGATTGGGAACTGCAAGGTAGATATAAAGGTGGTTCATGGCAAACATTAGATACTAGAGCAACTCAAACAACTGTAAGTGGATGGACACCTTATTATACATTCGTAAATGATGCTGACTATGATGAACATCGTCTGTATATTACTGGTATTGATCCTGCAAGTCCATTTGGAACTGTAAGAATCCATGAACTTGAACTTATTGATAATAAGAAAGTTCTTGATGTAAAATCTTCTGAGTTTGATAGAGATTTCATCCCTGCTATTAGTGGAGCATATGATCTAGGATCAGTAACACATCCTTGGAAAGATCTTTACTTAACAGATAATAGTATCTATCTTGGGGATGACATTATTTCTGTATCTGGAGGAGAACTTCAAGTAAACGGTCAAAAGGTGATAACTGAAAATGATTCTAATATTGCCACAACTGGGAACATTAGTGCAGGAGCATTCTATGGTGATGGTTCAAATTTAACTGGAGTCTCCATAGCAGCTGAAGAATGGTTCCCTGCTAATGTAAATGTTGGTATAAGTGGCCAAGGTGCACCAGGAACCGATGATGAATGGAGAGATATTGCTTATGGTAATGGACAATTTGTTGCGATTGGTTCTAGTGCTGTAGCAACCTCTGTTGATGGGGTTATATGGGACCAAGGAACTATTTCTAATGGGTCTTGGGTTGCTCTTGCTTTTGGTGATGGTCTGTTTATGACTGTAAAACCTCTCACACCTATTGAGATAGGGAAATCTACCAATGGTATAAACTGGGACGTAACTACACCTTCTGAGTTCCCCACAAACACTTCAGCAAGAGATATTGCTTACGGTCAAGGAAAGTTTGTTATGGTATTTGAAGACCAAAACAAACCAAACCTTGCAGTTAGTGAAGACTTAGGGGAAACTTGGACAACATATAATTTTGGTACAAATACATTTAGAAAAGTTATTTATGCTAATGGTATATGGATGGCAGTCGGTTTAGATTATAGTACATTTCAGTTCATATCTTATACTTCTACTGACGCAGTTACATGGTCAAGGAATGTTTTAAATGAAAATGGAGATACTTTCCAACCACAAGGGTTAGCATATGGAAAGGGAAAATTTGTTTGCAGTGCTAACCAAGTAAGTGATTATTATCTAGCATCTTCAGAAGATGGAATTAACTGGACTTACCATGACCAATTAGACAATAATGACAATTATCGAGGACTCTTTTATGGTGGAGGAAAGTTCGTTGCTACTGGCCAGGATTCTGATACCATTGCCATTTCAGATGATGGAGAAGTTTGGACCCGACCCAACACTAGTGCGTTAAATGCTAGTTCCGATTGGACTTCTGGGGTTTATGAGGATGGAATTTGGGTTGTTGTTGGTACTCTAGGAACCAGATTAGCATACTCAGGTGCAAAAAATAAAATATCGAATCAAGACAGGAATATAAATGAACAGTTTAATAGAGATGTTTTAGTTAAGGGTAATATCTCTGGATCAGCATTCTTCGGTGATGGTAGTAATCTATCTAATGTGATTCCAGACACGGACGATGTAACAATAGAATTAGCAAGTGATATATTGAGAGTAAAGGATGGTGGTATCTCCACTGATAAACTTGCTTCAGATGTTGACGTAATCACAACTGGAAACATAACTGCAAATACCATCCAAGGTGATGGGTCTAATATCACTGGGATCATAAGCACGGAAGATCGTGAGTTCTTAGACCTCAAAGATTGGCCAACTATAGCATCATATGAAATAGCACTATCTGGATCAGGTTCTTATATTGTTCCAGCTGGTGTTTACTTCATCGAAGCAGTTGCCTTCGGTGGTGGTGGTGGAGGTGGTGGAGCTGCACACGGAAACTACAGTTGTATAGGAGGTGGAGGAGGAGCTGCAGGACAATGGAATTGGAAAACTTTCGAAGTAACACCTGGTCAAAGTATTTCTTATTCTTGCGGAACGGGGGGAAATGGAGGAACATCAAGTACGGGGTTTGTTACAGGAAGTTTCGATGTTCCAGGGATGGATGGACAGAATGGAAGCAACACAACCTTTAGTTCACTTACTGCATTAGGAGGAGAGGGGGGTGTTGGAGCAGGTGCATGGGGATCTCCATCCCTCAACAGGAGCACAGTATATGGTGTATCACAACACATTGGTCCTTGGGAAGGAAAAGGTCTAAACTGGCACGCCGGTCGAGGTGGAGGACAAAGTGCTAATTACGTAACGAATGCTAATGGTACAGATGCTACATATACAAATATCGGTTCTGTTCAAGGGAGTTATGGTGGGAATGGTGAATTAAAAAGAGATTCTTCAGTTTCTCTCGTTATACCTAGATCAGGAACTTCTAAATATCCAGATGGATACTCTCTCACTCAAGGTCAAAATGGAACCATTAGTGGAGGATCTTTCTGTTCTGGTGGTGGGGGAGGAAGTCCTGCAACATTCGCAAGACTCGGACAAAATTCACTAGGACAAGGAGGGAATGGTGGATTTGGTATTGATGGTACTGATGGTATTGGTTACGCATCGGGTGGTGGAGGAGGAGGGAGCAATGGTTCGTCTATTGGTCGAGCAGGGGGACAAGGCAGTGATGGTGTAATTTTACTCAGATTATACTGAACCACCTATAAATACTACTGACTCCAAATAGTTGTGGTATGACCTTAGTAGCAAATCAAATTATCTCCAAGAAATCTCCCTTCCTTTCGCAGGATTTTATAGATTTATCGTCCTATGACGTAATAGATCTATTCTTCCAAGGAACGACAGGGAAACTCTTCGTAAGGAATACTGATGGAACAATCAGTTATGGTGAGTATGTAGAAGGATTGACTGGATGGGATGGAACCCTAACTTTGGTATCGACCAATGCTTACTTCCCCACATCCGATGAGATCTTCGTTGTAGAAAATACATACAATGATGATGAATTGTTCATGTTTTATAATATAGATGGACAAGTCAAGTTCCGAACATTCAATTCCGCACAAGGATATTTCTCTTTAGAAAACACACTGGACGAGGAGCATACAGTAAGGCAGATCCAAAGGGTATTTGAGAACATCATTTTCGTGTTGGAGAACACTGCCTCTGAGGACGTTTACAAATATGTTCCCACGTTACCTAACAAGCAACTCAAACTTGCTTTCTTGTTTACTTCAGAGATTGAGAAATGGAATAGGACAGGAAACAAACCACTATTTCAGATCATCGAATCTCCCTTCGGACAGATCAACGAGACTGCATACACAGTAGACAACTTGGCAGGTGAAGGTTTCATGTATATCAAGGGAGAGAAGACCTTGGGTGAGTTTGATGCTAGGGCATTGAATGGTGGAGTGGTAAAGAAGTTCGAGGAGATCCATACAAGAATGGCAGGTATTGACAATTATACTTTGACCATGCGTTTCAATCCTGCCCCAACAACTGAGGAAGTAACTCTTGTAACAACAAACAATTATGCGATCAAATATGATGGTTCTAAGATCATATTGGAAACCGATCAAGAGCAACTAACTGAGTTTATTGCGGTAACCACTGATGCTCCTTGTGAGTTGGAGGAGACACTTATCTCAAACCAACTAACACCACAACGTCAAGAATTATCGGTAGACATTGATGATTATGGGTTGATCCTCATTACCAACACGTATAACAATGGTATAAACATCATCACTCTATATATGAATGGTCAAGAGGTCGTAATAACCAGAGATCATCGTGGTATAACTGATTATACTTCAGATGTTTACCTCAAACTTGAAAACATATTCTCTATGGATTATATGTCACAGCAAAAGTACGCACTGAATAGAGCACAGGTGTTGACCATGCAGGATGTGTTCACCAATGGGGCAAATACACCCAATACAACGAAGAAAAAGATCTATTCATACATTGACACCAATCGTCTATTGTTTGAGGATAGTGATGCTATTTTGATCGAATCGACAATGAATGAGAAGATCACCAATGTATCGGTAACCAGTTCATTGACAAACCCAGTACAATTTGAGTTCAATGGGGAGAATTATCTTTACAGTGAAGTTGGAGACATTGAGGGAAGTGGTAAACTCAAGTTGGTTCAAAATGATCCAACACAATCCCTTCATGGTAAGATCACCATCGAATATGAACTTGAACCAGAAGTACATGACATTGTTTATACTTCTAATCATAAGTTGAATAGTGCTTACAAATATAAGTTTGGGAAGTATCTCCCGATCAACAACGATATTGACAAGACTCTATTGAGAGGCACAGTAGTACCATATAAGATCAGTGATACTTCAGAGATCCCCAGAGTAATCTTTGCTGATCCTAAGAGAGAGTTTCGTGTTGGTAACTCAACAAGTCAGATCTTTGATCGTGTTCCATTTGTCATAGAAGATCGTTATGAGACAGGAGACTACATTGTTTGGGTATCCTTGGATAATTTTGGAGACAAAGGTATTCCAGTTCAATATGGACTATTAGAGCAAGATGTTATGGATTCCCACACTTATTCTAAATATGATACATTGAGTGGTGGAACATACAATCCTAATGATTATTATTTTGCATATCACTTCTCCAACCTCCGAAGCAACAACAACATTCTCCTAAAGGAACTGTATGTTAGAGACTCGGGAGAACTCTTTATCGTAGGAACCACATACAAGAATGATTACGTTAGAGAGATCAGAGAGATCAGATTCATGGACATTCCGAAGAAGTATAAGACCAACTTTTTCAGAGTTGACATTGATTCTACCCAAGAAGACAAAGAATCGTTTATAAATAACAATGTAGAGATTAGAAGAGTCGCAAGAGATATTATAGATGAATGGAAACCTGCACATACAAACCTTATTGATATTCAAGAGTCTAACGCAATAATTATGTCAACATTACTTTCAGATGAGTTTGCACAAGTGTTAGTTGGGTTCACTCCCAATGCTAACGTAAACTCCTATTATGTCCGATCCGCAGAGTCGGGAGAACTTGATATTTACACTTCAAGTGGACGTTTCGATGAGTCTATTGACTGGTTGGCAATTGGTCGTTTGGATTCTCCTTATGTCAAGGCAGGAGTAACCAAAGTCAATACTCCTGCAAAACAATTCAAGATATTCTTTGAGAGTCGTTTTGCTAATAGTGATTATCGTGTCTTCGTTTTCAATCCTAACAACTCGAAGTATTATGTTCCTGCAAAGGATCAAGATGGATTCATCGTTGAATCATCTTACTTGGTCGAGGACGAGGTATCTTGGATTGCTGTAAACTCTAATCAAGTGATCAATGGTACACTTGTATGGAGAAAAGGTATTCCCGAAGACGAGCAAAGAGTATCCAACCTTGATCGTGTTACAGAGATCGGAATCAACTCTCATAAATACACGTTGAACTTCAATGACTTTGGATTTGA
>Ga0233432_10000640_pt1 | contig 33543 bp, 39 predicted proteins | sample SI_122_August201_6_FD_179870 | JGI IMG/M metagenome (GOLD analysis project Ga0233432, IMG submission 179870) | Seawater microbial communities from Saanich Inlet, British Columbia, Canada - SI_122_August2016_10_MG | ecosystem: Environmental > Aquatic > Marine > Inlet | place: Canada: British... | reverse complement strand
ACGGTTGCACCGAATGTGAATGTGGTATCCTCATCGACCTTGGATAGCTTGTATAGGATTGTGGATTTTGTCGTTGCGACACGCTCACCCACTTGAACCCATCCAATTCCCTGCACGGCTCCGTTAGCCACTGTCACACCATTTACAGCATACCCACCAGAGGATGCCGCATCGTTCACAGTCAGATAAACCGTGTTCTTGATCGTGAACCACGGGGTACTTCCTGATGTTTCATATGGTGGTGAATTGTAGACTTCACATGCGCGTGTCTTAACCAATCCACCATCAGCTATCGTTCCTTGACCAATGCCCCCACCTGCGTCATAGGCAGTCCATCCCGTAGCGTCAGCAGGGTGAACAGTAGAGGCACATGGGTCTGATTGAAAGTAAACATATGATTGGTAGGCTATGTACCACCTAGAGCCAGTATGGTATATATAAGCATTATAAGCCCCATTATCATCCCTGATAAACATACCATCGGCTTCATGCCAGAAAAAAGCACCAGAAAGAGCGTTGCCTCCATCGGAAGTAGAACTTCTTGGATTGCCATCACTAGAAACAATAAAGCCACGTTTAATGTCTGGTAGTGGTGATGGTGGTAGTTGCTCAATGCGTCCACCCTCGCCAACGATCTTAACCTGCTGACCGTCTGGCAGGTTGGTTAGGAGGATTTTCTCGTCGTTGTCATAGACTAGGATTGTGCCGTCATGCTTCCAGTTGCGGGGTTCATTACGTGTGACTGAATCAATCGTTCCTGTCGCTCCACTAAGGGCAGTCCACGCTGTAACATCTGCAGGGTGAGCTTCACCCCCAGCAGACTCAAAGGCTTGCATAGACCCCTTAATGATCCACTTGCCAGATTCGTAAGTGACTGACATATTGTTACCGCCACTGTTCTCATTGCAGTAAAACCCTAGATAGCCTACATCGGATGAGGGTGGACTATTCTGCCCAACCGTATCGGCAGAATAAGTCCCCGCCAAAGTCACTCCCATCATGCCTGCGGCATTTCCGACGATAACGAAGTCGGCAGCGAGATCGAGCTTTGCTGCCCGTTCAAGAATCTGCCCCGTGTCCTCGGTCTTATAAACCGTGCCAGCGGCTACACCTGTCAGGGCATAGGCGGCTTCTTTGTTGGCGATAAGGTTTATATTCGCTGAGTCCTTATTTTCTTTTATATTTCTTGTATGATCTGCCATTATTTTTAATATGTTATGTTATGCTGGGAATGACACAGAGACTACATCTACACTTGCAACCCATCTAATTGTATCAGTAGAGGATATTGAAGATACTTCAATTAGAACTTGGTCGTTTGTAGTGTCAGCTGTTACGCGAACATCATAGTCGGTTGCATCACTATCGTAAATTGTGGTGATTGAACTCGATAATATTGATGTAGTTCCACCGTCGTTTTCTGCAACAAAAAGAATCTCAAATCCAAACGATTTTGTACACCCCTGCGTTGTCCCAGAGATTAGTGCTTTACCAGTATAAACAGTATCGGTTGGAATAGTTAATCTATTTTCCGATGATGAAACTGGGTTAACACCTTTTAGACCTAAACCATACCACGTATTAGCGGTGTGTGTAATCTGCCGACGCATAACAAAAGCCATTCTTTGAGCGTCTCCATTTGTTAAAAATTTGCCACCAGAATGAGCGTGTTCTGCATGTCTATCACTGATAGCTTCAAGCCCTTGTGCATGAGAATAGTTTCCACTTGCAGTTGTATCGTCACCTTGCGCATGAGAACTTTCTCCACTTGCTGTAGTATCCCGTCCTTCCGCATGAGAATAATCTCCACTTGCTGTTGTAGTGTGGCCTTGCGCGTGGGAAGGATTTCCACTTGCAATCGTATTAACACCTTCGGCATGTGACCAATCACCGCTTGCGGTTGTGCCAAGGCCTTCTGCATGAGATTGGGCTCCACTTGCGATCGTGTTTTTACCTTGTGCAAAAGCGTCCGTGCCACTCTCTGTTACGTTAGTACCTATGGTATCTTGCTTTTCACTAAGGTCAGCTGATGATGCAGCACCAAGGTTGCTTCGAGCATCTGCATTGTCTGAACTTCGGAGAAAAGTATCAATGTCGGTTGTTACTGTTACGTCGGGCATATTAGTATTTATATCAAATGTTTAAGTTATTATGCGAATTTATATCTGGAAATTCCATCGGGTTGTAGGTAAACCGAATCAGTATCGGGGCCTCTATAATTATTCGTATCAACGAACCCGTCGATATCAACGCTAGGTTGAGGTGCAGCCGCGTCATCAATTAATTCAGAAATTGTTGTAGAGGCTATGCCTAAATTGGCGAGAGGTTCTACATCATCCCAATATCCTCGATTGTAATAATGATCACGGTTTATCTTATCAGCAGTAATAGTCGAAGTAACTAATAACTGCGTAACTAAACTAACAATTCGATCACGATTTAAATTTATGCCCGCGGCTGTGGTTGTATCATATAGGTTTTCCGCTAGGCTTTCAATAAATTGAGCGATAGATGACTGTAACCAACCAAGCTGATATCGGGGAGTGTGATAACCTAGCGAAGGTGGACGCAAATCGTTTAACCAACCTTCTGGATTTGATATGGTCGACTCGTAATTAAGCTTATCAAACCATTTGTTTCGAAAACTAGCAGTGACAATAACTAACGCAAATAACTTCATACCTGCAGGATGAACTAATCGACTAAACGCATCAAACCATCGCTGAGAAGTAATTTCGGATTTAATTTGATAACTATACTTTTGCCAAAATTCACCGTCTTGGATTTTATCAGTGCTCGATAAGAATCCGCTTTTATCACTCCACAAATTAGTCGTTTCTGAGTAATCACCTGCTGACAATTTTAAAAGATGATCTCCAGGATAAAATATTTCAACGATAGTGTCAAACATCATTTGGAAAAATACTTCAACACTTTCAGGAGTACCTTTAATGCGATAATAGTGCACGATCCTCTTATAAAGCGTGGTCCTATCCATGACAGAAGAGTTTGGAACAATCTTCGCTATTTCTGATTGTATTGAATCAAGATATTTCGCTGAAGTAGTGTCAATATCGTTTTCAGAAATTACATGGTCAAGTTCATATGAGGCGAAATTTTCCCTGTTAAGATAGTTGTAATATTCTTCCATGAAAGAAATGAGATTCACAGCTGACTCTCTCAAGTAATCTGGGATCAGCTCACGTACCCTATCTCTTTCATGATTTAAAGGTTTACTATTTGCAATAGACTCGTGCATTATCTTTCGCGGGGAGTGGTTGTGTATTCAATCGCGCCAGCAGAACCTCTTGTAGCAAGTGTGTCAATCTGAGAACTGATCACAGTATTTTCTATGTCAACTTCAAGAATCTGGTTTCTTTTAGGAACAACGTCGTTTGACTCAGGACGTGCAAATATATTAATCGCGGTATCAGCGGTCACGTTGAAATCTTTAATTTGCGCCATACCAGTATCTGTATCGACAGTACCAACGAATTGTTCATCTACAATTTCAGATCCGCTCGAGTTAATATAGTAACGATATATATTTCGAATGTTATCAACCGAAGATGGTTCGTCTTTAAAGTAATATTTTACACCATCGTTAACGTAAGCGCTCGATGTAATAAGTGATTCAGTAGGATCTTCCGGCACAGCGAGCGGGAAGTTAAAGTTAACTTGGTAAGAGCTTGTGTTTGTATTAAGCGCAGTAAAGCTTTTTAAACAGAAGACTCGTACATAAGCACTCGTAATTGCATTATCGAGATTTGTGATATAATTTAACAAATCTGAATATCTAAACATCTTATCAAACTTTTCAAGTTCATCATCACTGAATGTCTCAATTCCTGATCGTACAAGCGCTGATACACCAGCTGAGCCTAAGTTAGTAAGTGAAGAGTTATATTTTGTGAAAATGTCAAAATACAAATAAGTGATATCGGGATCGACAAATTCAGGCTTGACAGTAAGAATACCTTTTGAATTAAGTATTGGCATAAGTCGAGTTTTTTCCTCATCGCTTAAAGTAACACCTTCATGAGGCTTCGCAGATATAAAGACTGAGCCATACACTGGAGGGTTATTATCTTCTCCTCCCCAAACTGAAATAGAACTTACACTCGTGTTTTTACGAACAAGTGCAATATAGTCGTCAACCGTCACTGCTCTATTCTGAGATACGAATTGAAGAGGAGCGTTTGAACGAATACTTTCGAGTGCTTCCTTTGCACTTCCTCCTGTCGTTGCGCCGGTCGAGGTGATGGTTGGTTTATTCACACCGTTGAATATCGGATCAGCTGTAGTGAATGATGATAGACCATTTGCCGCAGCACCATTCGTAGTTAAATACTTAATAGTGATAATTGAACCTGCATCAGGTTTCTTACCAAGTACACCGTCACCAAAGGAAATTTCAAATTTCCCATTTGGGTTTTCATTAATAAAATAAACTGTTGAGTTAGAATCGACACCAGGAAGCTCATAGAATTTTGTGTAAATATCCTGTTGAGTACTTGCCGCAGATTGTCTCACTGACACCACAATCTTTGTTGTATCGATATTTTCGTGAGGAATTTCAAATCTTAAATTGGAAATGCTATTATCAAAAACATACGAGCTTGTTCTGATCGAACCTTCATGTATAACAAATGGTTTGTCCGGCTCTCCAATTTCTTCAAACGTAACAAAGCTATACGTTGAATTGTTAACTGAATCGGTTGTATTGAATATCGTACCTTCAGGAATCGATAAAATAGAAGAATCAAGATTTGAAAGAGTAATTTCTGTTTCTGCTGAAGATGTACCATGCGGATTATAACCAAGTGTCTTCGCTCGAGCAACGACGTTCTTTCTTAGTTGCGCCGAGGAAAGAAAAGATTCATTCGCTGTGAGGTGTGCAAGAACAGCATTATAGTGCGTGTTATACGCTAACATGTCAAGAATCATGTTCATACCCGAACCATCAAAGTCAAAATCCTTAAATGGTCCTTCTTCTCTTTGATAGTAATCCTTAATCGCTTCCTTAATATCAGCGAAATCTAAGTCTGTTACATTTATTTGTTTAATTGGCATGATCTTATCTGATTCTATCGAGATAGAATTCTACCTCTGCGTTTTCGTTAGTTAATTTAATTTGAAATAGTATTGTCACAAGCAACCTGTTATTATCTGTATCAAGATCAACAGTTACCTGAACATTTTTAATTCTCGGTTCATGCAATTGTAATACACGTACAATCTCATCTCGAATCGCGATCGCAGTAAACTGATCAACGTTTTCGAAAAGGTATGCAGTTACTCTACACCCAAGCTCTGGTTGAAATGGGCGTTCGTGTGTTTTTGTAAGTACAAGATTTTTAACAGCTTGTCGAATTGCACGAATATCTGTAATTGGGCGGATGTCCTTTGTGTCAGGGTGTTTAACAAATTGCATTGGGATATCAGCATACAACGCATTCTTTCCTCCCGAATAATCGATAGGAGCTTTTTCGTCGACGTTGTAATCTGATTGCAAAGGCATACTCTATTCTATTTATATCGAAATCACACCACTTATCACAGGAAGCTTACTTGTTCGATGAATATATTTCTCATACAATCGAATCGCGTGAGTTATATTTGTGCGAGGCTTGAAAAGATCTGTATTCTTTACAACATTCACTGTCTTTGGATCTATACTAAACAGGCCAAGCCGACGAGTCTCGATCAATTTTCCTGCTGAAGAATAGGACCGAACTGTCTTATCAAAGAGAGCATTCATCTTTGCAGAACTCTGAACTTGTCGAATTAAGTAATCTGCGTACTCTTCTGGCTTGCCTTCAATCACACCAAGCTGTGCACCATTTGATGGTACATACCCGTTCAGTGTGCTTTTACGCATCTCTTCGACAAGAACATATCGAAGATACTTCTCTCTTACTTTCCCGTTTGTGTCTATATTAAGTATATCTTTCATGTTTAAATTTTAAATGCTTTTCTTAACCAGTTGGGAGAAGAACCATAGCCATGTGTATTTCCCCAAACAGCGCTTGGCGAACTCGAAGGACCGGATGATGCAATATCAATATGTAAATTACCATTCATATAAAGCGGATGTGCACCAATCGATTCTACTCCGTTTTCCCTAAGGGTTTTCACAATCTTCTCGAGTTCAGGTATATCCTTCGATCTTGTTGCTGTAAGACGACGACCATCTTTATTATAAATGCGTACATCGGCCGCGTATCCATTATTGTGTCGTAAAGAACCCGTTCGTCTACCTTTCGCTGGTTGTCCTCCTGAATATATGTGTATTGTTAAATCGTGCTGTATCGCGGTATTCTCAAGAATATCGAAGAGCCGTGGCTGAATAGGTTGATTACGGATAGTGCCCTTCTCATAAGCATAACTCACCTTACCTGAACTTCCATCCTTCACAGCACCTCCAATTTCATTCGATTTCTTTTCTCCTTCACTTTCAAAGGTTGCATCCCCGATTTCTTCATCTGATGCAGGTGTTTCTATATTCTTTACATGTTCGCTTGGCGCTGCGACAGAAAGTCTATTCAGTGATAGAATAAGCTCTTCAGTAAGGATATACTCACGAATAGCCTTTAATATTTCATCTCTTATTTCATTCCTTTTATCCAAATCCTCTTGAGTATATACCGACCATATTACACCCGGTGCATGCATCTTCGTTCCCAATAGCTGAGGTGCATCTTGCCAGAGTTTTGGTGATGTCTTCACAAGATCTCGCGGATCAGTGTCGGATGTAATATCAGGTCTCTTCTGATCTTTGAACCTTTGATATATTTGCTGACGCGCACGTGATAACACAAGAGAAATATACGTGAGAAGGTAGTGATCCTGCGCCCATTTCTTCTCCATCTCCTCAAGACGAGAATTACTCGGTGCAGGAAGACCCATGACAACCACACCCTGTATTGCTTGATACTCCTCATCATCCCTTAATTGCTGACCGAGCTCGACAACATTTATTTTCTTCTCACCTACACTCGATGTATAATCACCAATGATAGCCACATCATACAACTTCTTCCACGCATACTCGTATTGCTCTTCAATCGACTTTATCGTATTCGGTGCAATACCCTCTTTCTTCTGTATATTTGTTTGAGGTATATTACCATTTGTAATAGGAACAATATGTGTTTTCTTCGAAGGTTCAATCGGATCAATCGGAGTATCTTCCATCTCTGGCTTCTTAATAAGTACACCATTCTTATCAACCTTTGCAACAACATCAACAAGAGAACATATGTCAACTTTATCTAAATTCTCAAGAATATCTTCGATATTATCAACAACACCCGACCACTTCTCCTTCAATGAATCAATCGCCTCTGTATCAAGAGGATTAATCTTCGATAGTGCCTCAGAAAAGTTCTCAGTCAACTTCTCACCGACTGTACTTAACTCATCTTCTAAGGCGCCCTTTACCCCCTCAGCCTTTTCCACGATTTCCAGAATGCCTGCTGAGCCTTTACTAATAGCAGATCCGATAGTGTCTTTCATTTCATTCGCCTTCGCACCTATACTCTTGACAAACTCCGGCACTGGTAGATTACCTAGATTAAGATCGAAATCATATCCGCATTTCGTAACATCGAGCCTTTGTGTTATTTCATCAGCGATCGCGATACCTGCAATTGTTTTAACTACATCCTTAACAGGCGTATCATCAACACCATCCTGATTTACATCACCTTTTACATTAATAAAGTATTGATTACTTAAAGGCCCATCGAATTGGAATGGATAGTAATAAGTTCGACCATCAGCGTTTTCAGCTTGGAACGCATCATCATCTGCCCATCGTACTGATTGATTAGCATGACCCGCCGGTGCTTCGAACATCCACTGAGTACCATCAGGCTCGCACCAGTCTGATTGCTTACCATAAAGAGTTTCAAATTGTTTCTTTGTTCCAAATGGCGCGAATAAACTAATCTTATCTGTGATTGCCGGCGGTGTTGGCGAATCAGGGTCTTGTATAAGATCAACTCGCTCACCCCATCCTGAAATTCGAATTTCATTATTGTGACCTTTCACGATTCGCGCGCTTGACCAATTTGGTTGAAAGGAAGGATATATCTTTTCAAAATTATAGCTTGCTGAATAGAATAATCCTCCAATATTATTACTCGTGTTATACCCTGTAACTGTAACAGGTAGAGTATAATAGGGTTTAAGTGTTGTCAATTCGAAATTAGTATTGCCATCATTCGTTATATTCTCATCATCATCCGGATTAATCTGTATCTGATCGAGTGAAGTGCTCATCTCATTCGTAATCTGAGGATACGCAACATTACTTCCAAGGCGATAAGGATCTGCTGGGTCAGGAACAACATCAATCAGTGTCCACCAGGTATAATATTTAGAGCCCGTGAGTGCTGCAAGACAATAAACAAAGTTACCAACACGAACAACTGATGGAAATGATTCCCATCGAGTCCATGATTCAAGATGCGCGAGGTTTGTTAAATTCGTATAAAAGAGCGTATACTCATTCGTACCTCTTGCTATTACTTCTGCTGATCCAAACTGTGTTGGTGTTTGTATTAAGTGATTCATGATCCTACTCCTGTTCCAGCGGTTGGTGCTAATGTATCTGCACCAGCACCAGCATCATTACCTGCTTGCTGTAAGTGAGAATGTGTTATAAGTGATACACCTGCATTACCTGCGATTATATCTCCCGATACTTCAAGCACTGGGGATGATAAATTCGTTTTTTGCGGGCATGTTATTTTTAAATTACTACTCGAGTATATAGAGTGTCCTAAATCGCCGAATGTAACATCATTACGATTACCAGTAACACTTAAATCGAAATCTTCTCCCACATTATGAATATCTTTTAACCCGATATTCGCGTTCCTATTCGTTTTTATGTTAATTACCTGACCTCCAGTAAGTGTTTCGAATTTCGCGTCGTCGGTGATACTAATATTCTGAGACTCTCCGACTTTTAAAGTATCGCCCTTACTAATATGTATATTTCGCTTTCCGATAATTTCTGATTCGCAGTCGGCGCTAATCTTCGTCTTCCTGTTTCCGTGTATAAGCGTATTCATATCACCTTCTACTTCTAGATCATAGTTACCACCTACGAGTGTTTTCATGTCTCCATCTACAGTGATATTGCAATTTCCGACTATATAGACATTGTTTTCTCCTGCTACTATCTTATACCCATTACCAACGATGGTATGTATACTTGTTCCGTCAGCTATGATCTCTTGTGAGGTTCCAGACCTATGGGTTTGGGATATTCTTTCCTTTCCGGGTGTATCATCGTATTCTTGTGTATGTCCTGACTCTGATTGTATTACTTTATTATAAGGATAGACTGGTTGTGCGTACTCTTGAGCATCTGGAGTTGAGTATTTTTTACTTTCAGGTGCGGAGTCTTCAGTAATTGTAGATAGATGAGGTTGAGTGGCAACAGGTATATCTTCGTATCGATTGTTTATTTTATACTGGTAACTTGAAGATTGTTCAGCTTCGGTTTGTGTAAGAGCTGGTGCATCAGATCGAGTTGATAGTGGATATATTTCAGAAGGGTCACGAAAGCCAATGTTTGGATCATATACCTCTTGATGTGTTGATTCAGATGCAAGGGATCCAAGTATAAGTCCTTGTTGATTTTCGGGATCAATAAATATACCAAATACCCATGATCCAAGAAGTAAACCATGAGAACCTGATCCTATACTCGACATAGAAGCAGATGTAACAGGAAAGGTTACATTCATCCAGGGAAGTGATTCCGTGGGTAGTTTTGTAAGATCTTCAGTATGGTGTCCTAGTACACGACAGCGAACACGATTTGATTCTCTGGGATCTTGTATATCCTCAATTACACCGAGGAAGAAGTTTGGATTCTTTATCATAATGTTTATTCGACTTCGAGGCCGAGTGGAACGAGTGCATCGGTCTTAACAGTCATTTGTGTTTCGTATTTTCCTTCTTGAAAGGTATGAGTTGTTTCAAAGATAAGATATGGTCCGGAAAGTAGATGATCGTATAGATTTGTTTCTGACTTACCAGTATATTTCTTATATACAGAAGGATCAGTTGCTTTTGGAAATTTGAGTTGAATTGTTCGTGCAGGATTCAAGAATGTATCACCCATAACAGTAAATTTATGAGAGCATGAATCATAGTTTGATAGATATGCTCGTGATGTGTTTGAATGTTGTTCTTGTGTTTGTGAAGGTGTGGTTGCTTCTACATTATTGGTGTTAATATATCTATACTCGTCTTTTGCAGTCGGTGTTCGAGTTTGACCAAATTTATATTGATCAGACGAAGGATTTTCTTTTGACAATAGAGTATTCGCAAGACCAACGAGAGGATGAATTAAATTTAAAGCAGCGGTAGAAGCATTCTTTTTTGCTTTTGCGTGGAGTTCTGCCTGTATACGTTGTAGTGTTGGTATACCGTATGTTGTTGAGGGTAAAGCCTTCGCAGTTGTAAAATCTTTATTAATAGCAATGTCAGCAAAGAAAGCATTTCTTCGTATTTGTTTATTTGAAATATCGATAAATGTATTGTTTGTTGCAACGCCTCCATCCGCAGTTCTTATCGAAGGTGCCATCCCAATATTTGACGTGATATTCAACATTTGAGTTGATCTTTCAGCATATTCGTTATCACCATCATCCGACGATAAGATTTGTTTATTTACAAATGTTTTATAAATTGGATTTTCTTCTCTATCAGTAACGTAACTTAAAGGTACTAAATTTATATTTGTCGAAAGATCCTGATAAAGAACATAAGGAGTGTTATTAACATCAGCCGCGTGATTTAATATCTTAAGAGACTCTTTCAGAGGATTTGCGAGGTTATGTGTACCAGTGTATTCGGTTGCACAATTTCCTTGAGTTATGAGCAATGCCTTATGATCTTTACCCGTAGTATCAAGTTCATTCTTAAATATGTTTTCAATTACACTCGTCGTTGTACCAAATGCAGTACCTGAATAGTTAATAAGAGGTGCGATATAAGCATGTTCTGATACAGCAATAAGTGTATATGCTTGTATCTGATTGTTTTCCGCGCTTCGAGCATAATCATTATACTCTCGTACATAGAACGTATAATTTAACTCACGTTTCTGGCCGAAGTTGTTTATCTCAATTTCAAGTTCGATAAGTTCATTACCCGTGATGTTAAACTCTTCAAGGAAGTTAGACTCATCACGAATACCAATTTCACATATTAGTGCAGCTGAAAATATACTTTCATGAATTCGTGTATAACCAACCATGTTATGTATATCCTTTTCTTCACCATCGGAATTCACCATGATGCATTTTAAAATCTTATAGGAAGATTGTTTGGATGACTTTCCTTCCTCACCCGCGTATGATCTATTTAGTTCACTCATTTAGCAATTTTTTATATTCTCTTGCGAATTGGTCAATGTATGAAGGTGAGACAACTACTATTTCCTTTTTGGAATTGTTATCTTCAATCATATCATCACGGTATGTTATATAGTTAGGTGATGAAAAATCAAATGTTTCATATTCAGTAATCTCATTTTCGGGATTAGCGGAATCATAATAATGAGCAGGTGCGAGTGAGGAATCTTTCCAATATTGCGTAGGATACAAGTCATGAAGTAGCATTAAAGATTTATCGTCAACTGTTTCAGGGTCATCATCAACCCATTTGTCACCGTAGAATTTGGTGATCGCATCACGTATATATTTGACATACTCTTCTCTTAGAATATTAACCTCGGGTGTTTCGTCGGATTGGAAAAATATGTTAAACTCCATGGAGATATTTTCAACACTATTCTGTGATTCAAATACTTGTTTCGCGAGGTTGGTCCATAATGTATCAACATATCCGCCATCTCCAACCTGATTTTCAAAGGACTGTGATTCAGGAGTTGTCCAAGTAATACTTGACGAGTCAATCCAAATTTGAGAAAGATTTGGTTTATAGTCAACTATTTTAACTTTTGCATAAACCTTTTTAGGATCGCCACCAGGACCTGGTGCAGAAGGAGTTGATGCAATAGGAGTAAGAAGATATAGATATGGCAAATACTTAGGATTGTTAATAGGTAATCCCGTTATAGTTTCGATTACACCGTCTTGTCGAGTATCATTAAATGGAAATCTATATACACTTAAGTTCTTAAATTCATTCGAAATAAATTGATTAATCTCGTTATCACCTTTAGGCCATGCAGATAACCCGTTTTTCAATGTATCATTCGCAATAAAGAATGTCCAATAGTAATCATTGGTGCCGTATAACCGTTTTGACATTGTGTCGGGCCTTTCAGAATCAATAATCTGTTCCTTTTTATATGAATAAAAGTTCTGTGATGACCGTTCAATGACATCAACATACCTAAAATGGTCTGCTATTTCTTGTTGTATAGCATCGTTTTTAACACTATATGTCGTTTTTGGAAATTGTTTAAAGAACATTATTGATATTTTCTATTTTGGTTTTGCCAGACCTTTTGCAAAATTTTGTAATTTATTTGCTGCAGCATCAGCTAATGATTTTACATTTTCACCAAGTGCAGCTCGATCATCGGCTTCTCTATTTGTACGATCACCATTTTCCAATCTTTGTATTTCATTCCTTGTGAGAATTTTAGTTTCTTGAAAGGCAAGATCAATAGTAAGTTCGTATGGAGAGTTATCAGTTCGGAAACGAGGTGAACTAGGGTTGACTGCAACACTACACGATGTAAGATATGATGTGTATATCTTTGGAATATAATCTAGTTCTTTTCCAGGTTCGTTAGGTGAAAAGAATTTAATTTGCCATTGGTTTGGATATTTGAGTAAAAGCTTTTCGTTGTCCAATTCAGACGCATAAACCTGATTACGAAAAGTGTTCTGTATATCATCGATAGCATTAACTTCGCTTTTATCTCTACCAATAAGTGTAAATTTAAATCCAAATTGCCTTAAGTTGTTTCCAGAAAACGATACGTTTGTTCGAGGGTTAACAACCATTTTACCTGCGAATGAAGCTGCATCGGCCAAATCATTTAAGCCCATTTTTTTCGATAAAAGAATAGCAGCACCAATTCCACCTCCTGAAAATGTTTGCTTCCCAATGTCCTTTGCCATAGCCATTGCAACATCTCCAGCACCGCCTCCTCCAGTAAATTTATCCACGCCAGCTCTCGCTGTTTGTGCAAGAGCCGACATTGTGGCGATATTGATAGTAGAATAATCACCTCCATCGGCTATTGTAATTCCCGCGGGCATTGGTAAAAATATGCTTCTACCTTCTTCCATGCATGAAAATTGGACAAATGGTCGACCCAATTCTTCGAGATCTCGTGGAAAACTAATAATAGGTTTTGTAGAATCAGCTGAGTCCGCAGTTGACCCTTCTGTTAGCGCATTCTCAACGAACTTTTTCGTGGTATTAAACTGTTCTTCCATTATTAGTTATTTATAATAAATTATGTGATTAAGATATTTATATTATAGTGTCTTTTGAAACAAACTAAGATTAGAGATATAAATATTTATAGAGAATGAAGTTTTATAAAGGAAAATACAAAGTCAAACACCCTTCTAAGTATGAAGGTGATTTCAATAATGTTGTTTATCGTTCAATGTGGGAAAGGCAGGCGTTCAAGTGGTTGGATGAAACACCTTCGGTGATCGGTTGGAGTTCAGAACAAGTGGTGGTCCCATATCGTTGTAAAACAGATGGAAAGATTCATAGATATTTTGTTGACCTTTTTATTCGTATGAAAAACGGAAAACTATATTTAATAGAAATTAAACCAGATAAACAAACACAGCCTCCAAAACAATCTCGTCGAAAAACAAAGAAGTATTTAAGGGAGGTGATGACATATGCTAAAAACCAATCTAAGTGGGAAGCAGCTGCAGCTTTTGCCCATAAACACGATATGGAGTTTAGAATTTGGACAGAACACACACTTAAATCTATGGGCATAAAGATTCTGTAAATGTATAAATACTTATATGCCAAATACCTTTTTGAATAGGCTCGAAACCAGATCATCCGCAGCTGGAATAGAGAAGGGTACGCGCGAAGCGCTTGATTGGTTTAGAAAAGAAATAAAAACTATTCGAGCACCTAGATATATGAAGCAGGTTCTGCGGGATGACAATCTTATAAGAAAATCATTACCACAGAAAAGATCATGGATAGGTAGGATGTTTTTTTACACATATGATCCTAAGGGAAAAGAAACATTACCATACTATGATAGATTTCCACTCATATTTTTAATAGGAGAAGCTAAAGGTGGTTTTTATGGCATAAATTTGCATTACCTTCCACCAAAAATAAGAGCTATCTTTTTCGATAGATTGACAGAATATACCAATAATGATGACTATGATGAAACTACACGTTTAAGGTTACGATATAGTTTTTTAAAAAGAAACTCACAACTTCGATACTTTAAACCATGTTTTAAACACTATCTTGGAAAGCACGTTACATCACGTATCGTTGAAGTTCCATCAAAGCATTGGGAATCAGTTTTATTCTTACCGCACGAGCCAAAACAATTTGCTAAAGTACCTTCAAGTAAAGTTTGGCAAGATTCTAAAAAATACTACACATAAAAAACATGGGACTTATAGATGACGTAAAAAATACAATCAATCCAGTTACGATTGATCAATTAAAGGCCACGATTGGAAAAAGAGGAGGTATTGCAAGAGGTAATCGTTTTGCAGTAACAATCACTCCTCCTACTCAAAGCCTATTAAATTTGGATCTACAATCTGCTGCAGCTTCTGCCTTAAGTGGGACATTTAGTTTAGGTGGATTAGTAAATGATCCACGCGATATCAATATTCTATGCGAATCGTGTTCACTACCTGGTCGAATTATTCAAACAACTGACTACGACCCGTATGATCGTGCAACAAGAAAAAAACCTAACACAGTCGTTAACGAAGATGTGACATTTAGTTTTTTACTCACAAATGATTACTACGTAAAAAAATTCTTTGACAAATGGATGGAATCAATCATTGATCCAGATTCACACATGGTTTCTTATGATAGTGAGTATAAGACAGACGTTTTTATTCAACAACTTGATCAAAAGAACACACCAATTTACGGAGTTAGACTTCTGGATGCATTCCCAGTAAGTGTCAACAGTGTTGAACTATCTAATGCATCTTCCGAAACAATTAAGATTGATGTTGTAATGACGTACGATACATTCAACGTAGAAGGTGCTATCAAATCTATAATAAATAGTACTAAAGACAAACTTAAAGTCTTTAAGAAATTAATCTAAATTATAAAAACAAAAATTATTATGTTACCAACAATTGAAACGCCAAAGTATACTCTCACTGTTCCATCTACAAAGGAAACCGTTGAGTTTAGACCATTCCTCGTAAAAGAAGAAAAGATCTTAATGATCGCACAAGAAGCTAACACAAGTTCAAGCTTACTGTCAGCTATGAAAGATGTAATTAAGTCTTGTACATTCGGTAAAGTTGATCTATACAATTTGGCGATGTATGACCTTGAGTACATTCTTCTACAAATTAGATCAAAAAGTGTAGGTGAAACATCCGATATTAATGTAAAATGCGATGGTTGCGATGAATATGTGGAGACTCAAATCGATCTATCAGCCATTGATGTTAATGTTAACGAAAGTAATCATGACAACAATATTAAATTAACTGATGAGATTGGTGTTATACTTAAAGAGCCTGGATTAAAGGATGCTGAAAAATCAGCTAGAGGGAAGAATGCAAATGATTTGACATCTGCGATTTCTACTGTAATCGAAAGTGTGTTCGATGGAGATAACGTTTATCCGTTTTCTGAAGCTTCAACAAAAGAGATTAACGATTTTATTGATTCATTAAGTTCTGAGCAGGTGCTAAAAATTAACGAATGGGTGAATACAATCCCTTCTCTTAAGCATGACATTGAATATACATGTCCACACTGTAATCATTCAAATAAGAAAACATTAGCTGGTTTAGCTGATTTTTTCGAATAAGCCTTTCTCACAATAACTTAGAAAACTATTATTATGTCCAGTTTTCTTTGTTACAACATCACAAATATAGCTTAACAGAGCTTGATAATATGATACCGTGGGAAAGGGAAATTTATTTAACTTTATTAAAGAATCATTTGGAAGAAGAGAAGTTAAGAGCTGAACAAAACTAAAAATGGCTGATCCTAATAACTATTTTATTGAAGAAGATAATATTATCTTTCAAATGATATGTAAGGCATGCAATACGTCAATGAAATGGCTTTTGATTGAATTATTTGAAAAGGATAATCGAAAACATTCTCAAATTGCGTCCAACCCATCATTAAAATGGAAGATGTTAGACACTAAAGAATTCTCTAATAATTCTTTAGTCATCGGATTTTCTCGTCACCCAGAAGATCGCTTAATAAGTTGTTGGAAAGACAAAGTAAATGGCGTGAGATATCATAAAGGATTTGATCGTCGTCACCCCAATATGTTTAAACATAAGATGTCATTTGATGAGTTTATTAAATCAGTTAGCAAAATAAAAGATGGACCTGGTTTGGAATGTGATCAACATTTTAGATCCCAAACATTTGATTTGGATTTAAATAGATTAAATTACATAATTAGATTTGAACACATTAGGTATGATTGGGGAAATTGTCAAGAGATAATCGAAAACCATTGTGGGCGAGTGTATCCTGATATACCCCACCGAAATTCAAGTGGATCATTTTCTAAACCGCAAATTGATAATAAAACACGATTATTAATTGAAGAAAGATATTCAAACGATTACGATTTATTAAATTATGAACGTCGTAGTACACTTTAAATAAAACACTTACCATTCTTCTTTTAGTATAAATAGAAATATGCCTGACGGTGATTACATAACAAAAAAAGATCTTGCTGATGTTACTCAAAAGGTCATGATCGTAAACAACGAAGAAGGGGCCATTGATAAACTTATCGATGAGCAAAAGAAAAACGATCTTAAACAGCTTGAAGAAAACATTGAGCAAAAGTCGCTATTTCAAGATATTGCTGATGGTATCAATGGGCTTTCTACATCATTAGTCGATGGTTTGTCTTCTGCTTTAAAATCGCTTATACCTAAGACAGATGGTGGACTTAGTAAGCTATTAGGTATAGGGTTCGGTTTATTATTGGCTCCTTTCGTAACGTTTTTTGCCTTTATTGGCCAGTTAGGTGTTGAACTAAATTTCCTTACGAGAGGTGGATTTGGCAAATTGATTGATAAGATGTTTAAGCCAATCCGTGATTTTTTTAAGAATAATAAATTTATTAGTAAGATCTTTGCTGGAAAAGGCGGGGCATTCAGTAAGATTTTTGATGTGTTTAAGCGTATTGCTGATTTTGTAAAGTCCGGACCATTTAAGTCTATTATGAAGGTAGCAAGTAGTATTGGAAGAGTACTTGGAAAGATATTTTTACCAATCACAATTCTTTTCGGCGTAATTGACTTCGTCAAAGGGTTTATGAAAGGCTACGAGGAAGGTGGAATAATTGAAGGCATCAAGCAGGGGATTATGGAAGTGTTTGATGGATTGGTTGGTGGCTTACTTCGTATATTAGCGTGGATACCGACTAAGCTCGCCGAATGGCTTGGTCTTGATAATATAGCAGAAGAAATAGGTAAACAAACAGAAGTAATTATTCAAAGCGTTAAAGATGTCTTTGGTGGATTAGTCGATTTAGTAGTTGGTATATTCACGTGGGATACCGATAAAATGATGGGAGGTTTACAAAAGATTTGGGATGGAATAGTTGGGGCTGTCATGATTCCTTTTAATATGCTAGGTGCACTCATAAAGGACACTTTTGGTGCTGATACTCTTGATAAGATAAAAATAACATTAAAGAAAATTGGTTTATCAATTGCATCATTCTTCCTATTTTTACAACAAGGAATTACTGGTCTTCTTAAAAAGGTCCCAAAGATTCTTTTACCTGAGTCTGCAGAGAACTTCATCGATGATCTCGACGCGCAAACAAACGCGGCAAAAAGAAGAGTTGATTTGGAACTTAAATCTATCAAAAAATTGGAAGAAGGTCTTGAAGCAACTCGTGGTATAAACGAATTTGGAGGTAGTGGAAATAGACCTGCCGGTCCAGCAAACGTTTCTTCAACAAACACCACAATAAACGCACCAAATAATACGCAGTATAATGTCATCGGAGAAAGTGGTCTTAGATCAAAAACGATAGCAGGTGTTTATGGCGGTGGATATTGGCAAGGATAATAAAAGGGCAATAGCTTTCACTATTGCCCTTTACTATATTATGTATGTATGTTTATTTGTATATTAGCTATTTGCTAAGCGTGCGAAATAACTTAAAGAGTCTTCATCTCCCGTGTCTCCATCTGATGTGGATGATACAGGTTCTGAAACTGTTTGTGGTGCAGGTGCATCAACAATCGGTTCTTTAGTTGTATTCATCTCCACTGTTTGAACAGGTGAAAATGTATTTGCTACATCAGCTTCGCCAATAACTTCAAAGAGTTTCTTTTGAAGTTCAGCATAAGACTTATAGTATTCTGGATCGGTAAATTCATCCAATTTGTATAGGTTATTGTAGATTTCCTCTAGTCGAGTTTCATCATCATCGTATAGTTTTGTGGATGCATCAAACTCTGACTTATCGTAATTGCGATATCCTTCAACATTGCGAATTTTAAGTTTAAAGTTTGCTCCATTCCAAAAATCAAATGGGTTGATTGGTGTTTCATCAGCAAACTGTGGCTGCATAACATCCATGATCTTATCCATGATTTTTTTACCATATTCATAAAGGAAGACTTTGCCTTCATTTTCTGGATTAGCAGAATCTGAAATAACAAGGATGTTTGAAACGTGGTGTAGTCTACGCTTACGTTGACGGGCGGTTTCCTTATCTTCATCACGACCAGTATTCCATAGCTGTGAGTTAAGTTCAGAAACAGGATCATTTTGACCAATAGAAGTCAAAGAACGCTCGATATACCAGCGCCCAGTTGAACCCTTAAAGCCATGATCCCAATAACGTACCCATGGAAGATCTTCACCTCCACCTGCTGGTAAAAAGCGGATTACGGCATAACCGTTTCCAGCCTTGTCGACAGTAGGTTTCCAAACACGGTCGTCGCCGTATGATTTCTTTTCATTGTTTGATGTTGATGCGGCTACCAATTTACTAATAGCGTTATCCCGATTTTGTTTTAGTTGTTCGAATGACATAATTTTTTTTATTTGTTCGTATTGCAGTGTATTACAGTGTGTGTTGTTTGTTGTTTCTTAAGTATTATACCATAGATTTTACTCTTTGTACATACTTAAATTGTTTTTATTTACCAAAGTTTAAGTGGTAAAAGATAAGAGTAGCTTTTCCTTTATTTTATTTTGTGGCAGTGGTCGACGCAGCATTATTAGCTTATATTTTTGTAATAAGTTAATAGTATCGGTATTTATACCTAGAGGATCGCTTAGATTCTTCTTTAGAGACGATAGAAAGTTTACGAGTATATCAACCATAACGACAGATTCAGTGCTAATCTCGCCACCTCTTAATGCCTCTAAAAGAGGATTAGAAGATAAGTCATCAGAGGTTGTACATAGTTCATTAAAGGAGTATCCTTTGTTGGACATTGTTTTCATATCCTGATTCATCATATAGGTTAATTTATCTTGCCGTGCAACATAATCGTTATAGACTTTATCGTTTACATCACCGATCCAGACATTTGGGTTTTCAATAAGATTTGCAGTAAAATAATCGATTAATGTTTCGGCATTAAACTTCCGAGAAAGCTTTTCAAAGAAGTATCTATCTCTTCTTTTTTCAAACGTTGCTTGTTTTGTGCCCGTTTTGAAATTATACTTTACTGCATTGTAATCAGTCGTAAAGTGTAATTTAAGAGATTGGTAGATTTGGTATGTACGATAGCCGCTCATATAATAATTCTTATCATCTTTATATTATTTTTGAAAAAATGTGAAAGACAAGGAGCCAAAAGATAAGAGGTCCTGTTGCCCATATAAACGCGAACATGTATGCTGACATGTTTATGTTTTTCCACCAAGATTGTAGTTTTTTAGACATTAATATAGTTTTGTTGTTGTTCTTTTTATGATGTTTCTATCCATTGCCTCGACCTCTAGTTTATTTTTAAGAGGTCCGCGCTTTACGAGTTTAGCCATATCTTCTGGATCAATTTGTCTTCTTTCACAAATTTCAATAATGGATTCTGTATAACTCATACCATCATGGTGAACAAGTCTTTCAACTTCGAGTCTTAACTGCTCTTTCGTTATCGCGGGTGTAATTACAATTTTTTTATCTTTACTCATATTGTTCTTAATAGTACGGTGTCTTTATTGCACCTGCCTTTTGCTGGCTTGCGCTTGGTTTTAATAAGGTTTATTTCCTTTTCAATTTGTTTTTCTGTTTTACTTACTAGAATAGGAAGTAGTTTGCTAATCTGTGGCTTTCTTAGTGTTAAAGAATAAGAAGATTTTTCGTCAAAATCTTGAATTGTTGTGCCCTTAACAGTTAGTCCATTCCTTCCCTGTGATTTAAACATTGTCATTCTTCTATATTTAGTATTGAATATGATCAACGTTTCAGACCCAATAACCCTAACAGGATCACACGAGCACACTGAATATTCTTTAGATTCAGGTAGGTACTTTATTCTCGAAACCTGCTTCTCCGCGGATTTAGGTTTTTTAATCCGAGGTTTACGAGTGGCCTTTTTAGCAGATTTGTAAAGAACAAGCTCGTTCAGCATATCATCACATACCTCAATTCTTTTTCTAAGTTGAACCTTTGTGAGGTATGAATATCCTTCAACGAACTGATCACATTCTTTGTTATATGCTAAATCAAACTCTTCCTTTTGTGCTTTAATTAGATCTGCAACGGGGCCAATAAAAGAGACTGGTACGTTTTCAGCTCGTAGAATTGAAGAAATGGATATCTTTTTAATCTTTACTTTTGGATTGGCACACCATTCGTCAAAGACTGATTCAATTTCAAATAAAACTCCTTTACGAACTTTTTCTCGCATGATTCTATGAACATTGGGCTTAACCTTTTGTGTAGTATCGTATTTCTTTTGATACATATGTTCCTTTGCATCAGACATAATAGAAGAAATATTATTTTTCACATAGGTTGAATAATCTCTAAATTCAGCAGGCATTCCAACGTTAAAGCATCTACAAACTTTACCTGTTGTAACAACATCGCTATTAGACTTAGGCACACTTTCAATCAATTCAATTTCATCTTTGTTATAACCTTGAGATTTCATATATTCACAAATGATATGAATATAGTCATCCCGATCTAGATAATAGTTGTAGAAGTTGAGCGCCTTGTTAAAGGTTGTATCCAAATTTTTACTGTTTTTCCATTCTGGTTCTTCTCCAGTAAATTTAAAATCTGGAGCTGCAAGCCTTCCAGAACGAAGGTATTTTCTCTTATTGACTTTCATGGTATTATTATACTATAGATTTGCTAAATTGTACATACTAAAAATTATCATTTATGAAATTTAATGTGCGGTTGTTACGATCACCTAAGTAATACCGTTTACCATTTTCCTTTTTGTATGTACGAAGATATTCTTTTAGCAGTATCGATTTATTTTCCGTCAGCACTCCATGGGTGAACTTAGGAAACTTATGCTCAACACTTCCAACATTAAATTGGTAATCCAATAAAAGCCATTTCTGCTTCCAAGATAGTCTATTCCATCTTGAGTTTGGCATTTTTAGTCTACTTATAGCCAAATTGAGATCTGATAATAGAAGTTGTTCAGCTTGGTTTTTTGATAACCCTTTTCTAAATTTACCAGAATTAGCTTCTTCCCGCGTCAATTTGTGGCCATAACCAATAGTTTGTGTACCTCCTTCTGGTGAATTATACGAGTACCACCTATTAGTCCTTTTGCACAATCCGGCTTTAACACCGTTTTCAGCCTCTTTGACATCGTCTAAAAAACCATGAGTAATAATATCTCCCCACTGTTTTTGGTGATTAATGTACACACCTATCGGCACTGTTTGAGGTTTTTTATTTCCAATAAAATTTTCACCATTTCTTTCGTTGCACCCAGTGTTTAACGCGAGGATACTTATAATTGTAATAATTGACATTTTCATTTTATTTGTAATTTACCATTTTCACCAACACCGACATGAATAATATTATCAGCAATTTTGTTAGGAGAGTTTTTCAGCGAAAGATCAACAGATTCAATATATCCCTTTAATCGGTCAGGATTTTGCATTATAAGATCATTTAAGGTACCATCCTTCATATGCATTTCAGCGATGTCATCAGGCAGTTCTTGATCATAAATCTCTCCTTCAATTTTAAATTTAAGTATTTTCATCGGCATTAAATATTTTCAGAGACTAAATCGTAACTCGGGTATGTGGTGATAAAGTAATTAAGCTTAATTCTAGCTTCTTTCTCATCGATAGCTAAACAGGATGCAAGGACATTACCATTTAAGTTATCGACCACCATAAAACGTTTGCGTTTATCTTTCATAATCTTATTGATTAAATTTTCGTCGGGTTAGATCTACACTACAGGTGACACTAAGGTAGTACCGTGGTCGGTTTTCCATATTTCCATTGGCACAAATACTGTGCAACTAGAACCTTGGCTTACGAGAGTAGACTCTAGAGGTTCATTAAGAGCTTTCGAGCGTCTAACTAGTTCATCATCTAGCATTTTCTGTAGCCGATCAATATCATATTGTGCAATGCACATTTTAGCGGCGGGGGTTTTCGTATTTTCTTTCATAATATAGTTGGTTTCCTTACCTTTCTAAATATATTATACCACAAAAACAGCGGTTTGTACACCATAAAATGCGTACTAACTGCATATATTACGGCTAAAATTCTTAACACAGCTCCTAGATCCAGATGGCACATAATACCTTTTCTTTTCTTTCCAAGCCTCGGCAGAATGAATCTCAATCTCTCCTCCTACCTTTCCGCTATAAATCATTACACCTTTCGGTCTTTCTACATCATTGCTAAAGGCACACTTTTTGCACCTTTTAAGATTAAGATCAACCCTCGCTGATTCTACCGGATTACCGCATCCGCACATTACTGTGTTCATTACTATATTGGTATTCCTTAAAATGGTAGCATTCTAACCAACGCGTCAGCAAATCCTTCTGAACTAATGACTGCTAGAGTAAGAAGAACTCCTCCCGCAATAATAAAGCGGAGAAGAAACATAAGAGTATCTTTAATATCGTACATAATTTAGAGTTCCAAAGTAATTTGTTCTGGCTCGTAATAACAGCCCTCAATCTCCAGCACTTCACATCTAGTGAAGTCGCCGATTCTATTGTACTTCTTGTGGAAGGCTTCAATAACAGCCTCTTCATTATAAAGAAGAGTGTGGCTATCGATATCGATAACGAAGTTGTGGCCGCCTTTATTCTTATACCGGCCATGGCCGACAACACCTATGTTGTCTTCGCAACCGTACCATTCTTTGTACTGAGTCTTAATTAGTGCTTTCATAATATATTTGGTTTCCTTACCTTTCTATATATATTATACCACAAAAACAGCGGTTTGTAAACAAAAAAAATGCATAAAAATGCACTTTTTTCATAACTTATTGTAAATCAACCACTTATGATTGCACTTTTTTTTGCCTTTTTTCACCTTTTTTCATAAGTGGTTGGTTCTAAGGGACTTATGTAACCTTTTGGTTTTCAATCACTTATGCATTTTTTGGAAAACCTAATTTTTGAAATGCATTTTCCGTGTGTAAGTGGTTGGCTCTAAGGGACTTATGAAATTTGAATATGTGTAAGTGGTTGGTTTTAAGGTACTTATGACCTAACACCTTGGTCGCTAATTACTTTCCTCCTGCGGCAAGAGCGACAGTGATCGGTATTCCGACTTCGTTAATAAAATTAAGTATATCTTTAAACTGGGTTATCTACGAGAATAATATCGAATGTTGCACCAGCACCACAAGAATTTCCTGCAACTGCTCTCACTTCGATGTCGGTCTTCTCTTCAAACTTAAGAGGTACGGGATAATTGTGATCGATAGGTGAACCAAAGGTGCCAAATTGACCTTTGATATTAATGGCTCCATCATTATGTGTTTGAGCCATTAGTTTAAAAATAACATCGGTGTTCTTATCAACCGAAAGAGATAGATTCAAAAGATATGCGGTCTTTCCTGCAGGAACGGTATAAACAGCCATAAGAGTTTGTCCTTTATCTTCAAGGATTTTAGCCTTTAACACTCCTCCAATATCAATATCAATATCACCATTATTAGTGGTACTTCCTATTGCGGCATCCTTTACTCTTGCTCTAAATACGCGAATAAGATCAGTTGTTCCTGTACCTGTTGAACCACTAATAGTGATATCCTGTATGACAAGATTATAATCAGAATCTAATCCTTGAACTTCAATCACCGCACCATCATCACCGTTTGAGTTTGCATCACTTTCAACTGTGACTGCTCCCGCTGATGTAGGATATGAGTAAATTGATTGACCGTCCCAAACAGTAGAAAGTGTAGCTACGTTATCGGAATAACCAAATTTATTGATGTGTGAATAACCCGATACATCACCTGAAGCAATAGGAATATTAGATGCTGCGCCGATAGTATTTTGGATATTGCCATCTTTATCGGCAATCATAACAACCTCATACTGTTGAGTATTGTTATTATTTAGTTTCTGTAATACTGTATTCCAAATAGCCATATATAGCTATTTATAAAGAAAACACAGCTTTAAAGACGATTATTTGTATAAATAGATATAGAGGCTGGTCACGGAACTGCAATTCCCACCAGCACTAAACTTATTAACATTAAAACACCAAGTTCAGCTATGGATATTTATACAAAGCCATTCACCTATCTTATTGGATGGTCTAAATTAGACAAATGGTATTACGGCGTAAAGTATGCCAAAGGCACTCAACCAAATGATCTGTGGAATACTTACTTCACATCAAGTAAATATGTAAAACAGCTTCGAGAAGATCACGGCGAGCCAGATGTTATTCAGATTAGGAAGGCATTTGATGATCAAGAAAAAGCTAGAGATTGGGAGTCAACTGTTCTTAAAAGAATGAAAGTAAGAATTGACGAAAGATTCTTGAATAAAACCGACAATAAAACATATAGCGATAAGCCAGATAACTTTGGTGAAATAACATCTCAAGTCCAAAAAGACTTATTTGAAAACGACAAAGAATACCGCGATAAATCCAAATTGCTTGGAGCGACCGTTGGTCTATCAAATAAAGGTAAACCTAAGTCTGATGAACATATTCAAAATATGAAAGCCGGAATGGCTGGTAAGCACAGGGGAAAACGATGGTGCAACTTAAATGGACAAAATAAAAGAGTTGTTCAAGAAGATTATGAACAACTCTTAAAGGAGGGTTGGTTGCCAGGACGAGTGTTCACTAAAAAGACCCAAGAACTCTTTCGAAAGAAAGGTTTAGAGGGTAGAAATAAACAACTTGGTCGCTAATTACTTTCCTCCTGCGGAAGGCGTAAAGTAGAATCCCACGATCGCCCCCAAAGTGGCGATTGAGACCAGAGAGATGTGCCCCGTTGTGATTGCTGATACGACTTCATCTCCTCTTGGGATGGTAATAAGTCCCCATAGGATTTCGATGTTCCTCGATTGTGCGTTTGGGGTAAAGGTAATGATCGTGACACTTGGCCACAACGTACACAATATTGATATTGCGGAGAAGTTGAGCATGCCGATAAGAGCAATAATCCTGCGAGTAGTACGAGTAAATATATATGTTTTTTCATTTGGTTCTCCGAATACGGCTTTTTGCATTTCTATACTTGCTTTGGACAAAGCCAAATCCCTTGCAAGTTCACGTTTAGCGTTAGTTGCTTTCGCATCACTTATCGCAGTAAATATTCCGGCGATAATTTTAAGCATAGAGCCCATTCCAGTGGCGCCGAGTGTTGATAATAACATTGTTAGTAATCCAAACATTTAATCAAGTTTTTAGTTTCCATATTTATTTATACACAACGCTGAACACCATTTTCGTATAAATAGATCTATATGGCGTGGAAAAAAATAAATGATCTTAATTGGCAATACGACAATGATCCTCCTGATCCTGATGGCGCACTTACTTCATTGTGGGAAACAGGTACTTCTGGAATAAGAACAAACCAATCCGGTGATGAACTTTACACGAACTGTAGAATTGTTGGTTCAAATATGGATTCAGTTCCTAACGAATTAAACAAAACATATTGGGATGGTGAATCTTTAAAGTTGTACAATGAAGTTCTTGAACTCGATCCTATTGTTTCAAGCAACGCGCCAGCATCAACGCGACCAGTCCAACAAGGGCAAGTTTGTGAGTTTGACGGGGTGGATGACTATATAGATTGTGGTAACTCAACGTCATTTGATTTTCCCGATCTAATAAACATTCAGTTTTATTTAAAATTAAACGACACAGGGTTTCATAACTTTATATCAAAAGGAGTCGGAACAACGACAAATTACGCCGTTGATTACACTGGCGGGTTAAGGTTCTTTGGGTATGATTCTGGCACTCCTGTAGGATCATTGAGCGGATACACACTTTCCACAGGTCAATGGTATCACATACAATGCATAAAAGATGCCACCCATTTTAGGATTTTCGTTGATGGTATTGAGGTCAGAACAGTTGCATCAACAGCCACGCTCACGACAAACAGCAACAGCTTGCTTATAGGCAAGAGAGAAACTCGACAATGTGATGGCTATATGTCTGGCGTTATTATCGGCGATGTAGCGCAATACAACCTAAACCACGCCAGCGGCGCGACCGCTTTCGACTCCAGCGGTAACGGCAATGACGGCACACTGCAAAACGGCGCGGCTTTTGTCGTTGATAACACGTTGCCACCAGAGGCTGACAGGCTTAATCTGGAGGGGTTCAGCAAAGCCACTGTTTTGAGCGCATCTAGTAGCCGAGTGCGTTTTAACACAGGTGTAATACCAACATTTGAAGCAAGTAAGATAAGAGTTGGCTGGTATCAACCATACGAAATTACATCCGCAACATCGGGTAAAACACTTTGCGCGTTGTACACAACCAACGGAGCAATGAGCATTAAGATTGGCAACTCAACAGGTTTAGCCACTAATGAAACACTTACGTTTAGTGGTAACACAAGCTCCCGAACATATCTCAAGGATGTTATACCAGCAGGATACCACGTGGTTGAGATAGTCTCAACAGGATCAACCACGTGGGATATATACCTAGATGATGCATTGATGACTAAATACACATACTCTGCGTCAACGGAAAAAACAGTTAACCAAGTTTGGGTTGGCCCAAGTCTCGCTGGTAGTGATGGTGTCGTTGGTGCTGTGTTTCAAGAGTTCAAGATATGGGATGATTCAGACGTGTTACAAGTGGATATTGACATGGAAAATTCCGCCAACACAAACCTAGTCGGAGGCGAATCACCATCAACAGATACAGGATCAGTTGTGATAATTCCACGCGACGAAAGCGACTCAGAAAACGACATCTTTGGCAACCCTCTGCAATACAGCGGAAGTGTCTACCCACGGCGACCAGAGTATCGAAACAGCTACGCGGCGAGCTTTGATGGGGTGAATGATTACATCTCATTTCCGTTAGGGGTATTTAATACGTCAGCATGGAACGTGAAAGCGGACGTGATGCTAACAAGCATGGCATCAAACACAGACATTTTCAGTCAGGCGGCTGGCACGGGAACAGGTAGAGCGTGGGTGAGAGTGGCAACTGATGGGTCTGTGGTTACTTTTTTAGGTGGACAAGGGTCTACAACTCTAGCTCCATCAGGAACGATCGTCGTAAATACTAGGCACGAGATAAAACTAGTTTACACACTATCGCCAGACACACTTACTCTCGTGGTTGACGGTGTGAATCAATCGCCGGTGGCGAGAACGGTTGAAGAATCGACAGGTGACTTTTACATCGGAGTAGGTCATACAGGGATCACCAACAGGTTGTCGGGCAATGTTTACTCAGCGACACTCAACGGCAGCATCTACCCACTCACAGAGGGCGCAGGAGACACTGTTTACGATGTTTCTGGTAACGGCAACCACGGCACAATCAACAACGCCTCCACAGGCACAGAGGGCGCGGGCTTCTGGGCTGGCAGGATAGACGGGGAGGCGAACGCGCTGAATAATAATAACGGGTTTAGCAAGCGGATGCTGTTTGATGGGGTGGATGATGATGTAGTTTTGCCCTCAGACATAACAGGACAAATAACAGACGTTACGGGTGCAACATGGGTTGGTCGAATAATGACCGAAGACAACAGTCTGTCAAAACAAACTGTTTTTTCAGATTTTGACGGCGCATCTGGAGGCAACAACAAGGGTTTTATGATTAGACTTTCTGGTGATGATGTTCTCGTCAACTACTTAACGTCTGGTGGGGCATGGGTAGGCAGACAGGCGACCGCCGTCGTCAATAGTAATACACTCACACACATCACGGTTACATGGTCTGGAGGATTGACAAACGGAGCATTTAAAATTTATGTCAACGGGGCGCAGGTTGATGATGCTGATTATTCGTCAGGAAGCATAGGTGCGTGGCAGAAATCTGACTCCAATTATACTATTGGCGCTAGGTATTCCACTGGGGGTGTTACAAACCGCTTCAAAGGCATCATCTCTGATCCGTCTTTCTATTATGAGGAGCTATCCAGTGCAGATGTTCTCGACATGTATAATGGCGATGCTCCTGATGATACCAACCTCATAGCTCAATACGAAGGGCATGGAAACACCGATGCTGATTGGGTGGATTTAGTTGGAACTAACCACGGCACAGTCAATGGCTCACCTGCATTGCTCCGCATACCTGCTGATACGTCAGACCCAACGAAAGATGTATTTGGCGACACACTCACCAACCCAGCCATTACAGACGGTTACAACGACTCAGAGACTGAGCTTGACGCATACAACATCGCAGAGGGTGACAACCCATCACCAGCAACAAGTGGTCATTCAGCATTAGATGCAATCGAATCTGGTACAGAATTTACATCAGACGATTCAGTCTATAATAGAATAACATCAGCAGCTGAAGACGACAGGCTTATCACCTTTACAGAGGATTTAACAGGTGATGATAAAACACTCGCAGAAAAATACACTCAAAACCCGTAAATAAAAAAATGATTAAAGCAACTATACCAATGTCAGTTCTTCAAACTGATACACAAATTCAACCTCTTGCGTTATATTCAATAATGGCAGGAGTTCATCCAGAGCGTAACGGAGAAAGTGTTACTTATAATATCGAAAATGAATTCTTTACACTTGACTACGCTAAACTCGTTGTTTCTAAAGGTGGTGAAGTTCAAAACTTTCCCTTGTTTATTGAAATCAATGCAGAATCAGATGAAGTTGATTCAGGTTTAATAGGTTCAACTATTACAGATGAAGAGGAAGTTGTAACAAGCAACACATGGTCTACATGGATGTTACCTAATCACAGTGTCTTAGAACGTGCTGGAAGACTGTTTGTTGGAACGAATGCTCACACTGGTTCAGACCTGCCATTCTCAGAACTATTAAGTATAAGTGATAAGCTCATCTTACCTTCAGATCTTCCAGAAGAAGAAGTCGTCGAATCAGAGTAATATTACGAATTGTATATCTTTTTAAGATACGCTTCGAATTCTTCAACCTTTTGTTTACGATCGGGCCAAAGGATATATTCTTTTGATGGATTTGACTTAAGATTGTTAAGAAGAGGTTGAATTGCTTTATAAAGCTCGTCAATCTTTTTTTCTGTGGCCTTTGCTGCTGCAGATGCTTTCACTATAGTAGTTGAAAGTTCTTCAGCTTGTTGGTATGCTTCTAGATCTTTTTCGTCTACGACAGTAAACCCAAAATCGTTAAATTCACCTGAAAATTCGTGTTCCATATTGTTATTTATAATATCGGTCGTTAAAAGGTTTTCGCATTATCTTTTGAAGAGAAACAGCTTTTGCTATATTTGGAAGAACCGCACAGTCAATGTGAGTATATCCTAATTGGTTTGCTGCTTCTAAACGATTAGATCCACCCCACACACTCCAAATTAATTTTTTGTGTTTGTTAATTTCGTTATGCCAAAATGGTAATTCGCGGATCTTTTTTCCCCATCGCTCTTTCGCTCTTTCTAACTTTACGTAGTTAGTGTGTACAGCCATGATTGGAAAATGTAAACCATCTTTAGCGATATCCTTTTTTAAATTTTCAAAAAATGGTCTACCAAGTAATGTTTCTGCGATAGGCACTGAAGCCCATATGTCCTTTATGGGTAACTCAACAACATCATAACCTTCCCACTCTTTTTCAAATTTAGATTTTAGTACGTTTTTACTCATAATATTTATTTATTCTTGTTCAAAATGTCAATCACTGTTTGAGGAACATGCTTAAAAGCGTGAATCGTAACACTCACATAGGATACTATTAAAACAAATGGAAGCAATGCAAGAGAGTATACGATATACAGAAATTCGTATTTTATTCTATTCAATATTTTAATCATCATATTCTAAGTGTTGTTTTAGGTGGTCCCAGACTTCTCCGCTTTTAAATTCATCAGGGTGCCATTGCGCGTATGATATATTATTACACCACTGTGTTCTATCTTTCCATCGCGGAAGATTTATCCGCATAAAATCTTTTTCTGCGATATCCCACACCATCGATCCATGGTCGAGGCTAATTACTGGTTTACCACCAATTAAAGCATCAACTCCGCTGTTACTATTTATTGTGACAACAACCTTTGCGTTCTTAATTGCTTCTGATATAGGAATATTTGAATTAATGTATTTTAAGTTTTTAATACCAACTACCTTTGGTTGAGTGCCAGGGCGTGTTGGGTGATCCTTTAGAACGATAGGTAGGTCTGTGTATTTGCGTATGTTTTCGCAAATTGTCTGATAATTGATGGTGCGTTTAACATGTCTTAAAGATTGATCTCCTCTAATTTGAATAGGAATTAGAATATATTCACCATCGCTATAATCTAAAAGTCTTCCATCGTCGAAATGTTTTTTCCAGCGATCACTAGGTGAATTGGAGTTGTAGAAATTCGCTCTACCATTTAAACCATTCCACCCCACCGATAGCCACTCTTTGTTTTGCCCTTGAACATTATTAATATAAGCATTCTCAATTACTAAAATGTTTTTTACGTATTTTCGTAGATAATAAAAGTTCCTTAAGCCCCAACACACACCAAAATCCGTTTTAGAAACCTTAGATAAATCCATATCGGATTTTTCAACTATACACTTCGTATGCTTACGTATACCTTGAATTAAATTTTCAATCGGTTTCAGATGATGCGATAGCTGATGCTTTTTTATTAGTACTTTCATTTAAGAGACTTGAACCTTAGAATTTTTTTATCTTCCATTCTTTTCCAGATTGCAGCAATACCAATTTGTTTTGATCGAGCAGTGCTACTCCACTTTCCATCAGAGACATACTTTCCGGGCTTTTCGATTGAAGTTTTTGAATAGAGGTATGGGCTTGGTGTGCTTCTGTGGTATTTCCAATAGCCGGTGCCATTATAACACTGCACTGCCCATAGAGTGTCGAATAAATATGCCCATCTCTTATCACCCATATTATCATACGCTAATGCATCAATCGCACTTTCTTCCCAAGTAAATGGAGGATTTCCGCTTTTAGGTCTTCCTCGTGGAACCCAGCGTGTTCTTCTTGTTAATGGCGATCCTTCGTGCAAGTGATGTCGAAAACTTCCACTGCTTTCCATATTGTGTAATGCTGCGATAACATACCACGGTGTGTTTGTTTGTTTAGCAACTTGCACATAACGACACTTATTGATCGTTATTCTTCTAATTATTTTATCAATCTGAGGGATGTATGAAGTATTTGGCTCAGCTTCGATAAATCTTTTAACGCGCAAATCCTCTCCTCGCTCGTAAGCGAGAAGGGATTGTTGTGTTAATATTAATACTATAACAGCGAAGAAACGCATAGCAGTGTTACAATATAGGAGATTGCAGTTGCAATCCAATAGTGAATGAGTTCAGGGGAAATGCTTCTTTTTCTAAGAAGTTTTCTAACTCCTCCGCTTTCAGCTAATTCTGCTGCTTCAGCAAAAACCAATAGGCGAATAATAGGAGATAAAACCGCAACTGTTAGTACAAGAATACCAGCGTAAATGAGCTCAGCAAATGGTGCGTCACCCAATCCGGTGTATTTGAATATCAGTAGCAATAGTAGTGAGATCACCGCGCCTTTGCTCCAAAGAAGAGAAAGCGCTGTTTTTACGCTCTTCAATAACCCTCCAACATTTATAAATGTAGAGATTTTTAGCATAATGTTTGTTAGTAGTTTTTTCATTTTTTTATGTTTTATATATCGTCAATTTATGACAGTTCGTTGCAACAACATCTTAGTTGCGAAAGTATAATTTATCCATGTCTATATTTTATTTATATTCAATAGCGATCGTAAATATAGACGTCGACATAAGCAGCATCGCTAAGTCTAATTGTTTGGTGTGAGTGTGCACCAAAACCATTATGATGTTTATAGCGAGATCGGTATTTGTGTGCTTTTGGATTATTGGCTCCCAATCTCCCAGCTAAACACACTCGTCGATTTACTTGGCTGTTAGCTTTCACTAACTTTCTAAGAGTTTTGATTTGTTCCTTTCCTTCATCGCTGTGATGATTAACGGTCATAACGTATGCGTTTGATCTCGATTTTTGTTCTTTCATAGTATTATATTAGTGTTCCTATTAGCAGTAATCAAACGGCTTGTGATCTATTGAGCCGCCTATGTAGACTGGCGTTGACCATCCATCGTCTCCAATGCCCCAATATATATATTGGGACTTGGTGTTGCGGACAATGATCTTGCCGTCAGTGAACTCAGGCCAGTATCCTCTTGCATCGTCCAGCGCGGCCTCCGCTAGTTCCATGACAGTCTCCCTATCAAGGCCGCCTGTTATGTCAAAGATTGCAGACTCTTTGAGCTCTTCGAGCTCTTTTATTACAAGTTGGAGATTCTCTGAGTCTTTTTGCGCTTTTAAGCAAACCGGGTGTGCTTTTACAGCATCCTCAAGAGCAAGTCCGTGTTTAGCAACAAACTCATCCTGCTCCCACGGACTAGGCCACTCTTGACCAGCAACAGACAAGGCTATTTCGTCCTTGACTGTGTTAACTACTTGCCACTCACCCGTTGGGGCAAATGATGATGGCATTTGTTTTAGTAAGCAATCGACTTGCTCCTCTAGCTGTTTTATTGTTTTTTTCATAGTATTATTATATCAGAGTTCTTAATGCTATTAATGAATAAGAAATGCAGGGACACTAACGATGTGCCCTCGGTCGTTTCTTACTACATCAGGATGCCCCGTTGCTGGGGCAATAACGTCGGCTCGGTCTGTCGCAGCGAAGACCAATCCTG
>Ga0233432_10000636_pt1 | contig 33585 bp, 26 predicted proteins | sample SI_122_August201_6_FD_179870 | JGI IMG/M metagenome (GOLD analysis project Ga0233432, IMG submission 179870) | Seawater microbial communities from Saanich Inlet, British Columbia, Canada - SI_122_August2016_10_MG | ecosystem: Environmental > Aquatic > Marine > Inlet | place: Canada: British... | reverse complement strand
CTAAGCAGGAAGTGAGATTAAAATTTCAATGGATTGCCATCGATGCAGAAACCCTAGGCAGTTATACTTTGGATGGTATGGGACGGCTTGATCAGTCTGCTATATCTTCATCAGATTTTAGTGTTAGTGATACAGCATTCCAAATTCGGTATCGCTATCAATTGGCTCCTCTTTCGGATGTTTTTTTAGTCTATAGCCGAGGTGGTTTCTACGGCAGCGAGAGCGGCGATGAGGGTGTAAGAACACTATTCAGTGAAGGCTGGCAGGGAGTTCAGGTTGAATCTGTAATTGCTAAAATTCGGTATCGATTCTAAGTGAGCGATCTATATTTTTATAAAAAGTTATGAGTTTCCGTGTGAACTGATTCTAGATTCTTTCTTCAAAGTTCGGCTATGCTGTTTTTGGTTTGACTGTATTAACTGGGTAGGAGGGTGTGAAGATGCAAGCGACTGAATTTGTGCATAGCTATCTGGATGCGTGGAATCACTCTGATGCCGTTGGAGTGGCAAACCATTTGTCAAAAAATGGAACTTACCTTGATGTTCCTAATGATGATCAATATTCTCCAGGCGAACTGGTTTCAATGCTAGCAGAATTTTTTGCATCAGAGCGTCATCAATATGAATTGAAAGGGGAAGTTCTGTCCAATGATTATTCGATTGCTTTTCAGTACAAGATGTCTTCAGGTCATAACGACACTCCATATCGTTGTGGTGCAGAATTTATTACTTTCCAAGGTGATGGCGCAGTACTGATTTCCGACTACTACGATCCCACTTACTCTGAAAGTTTAGTAAAAGGTTTGTCTCATGCGATAACTAGCCAAAAATATGCTAAATCGGGCCTCGCTAGCGAGCAATTGGACAACTACAAGGAAAGGCTCGTCAAACTCATGGCTGAACAGAAAGTGTATTTGGATCCTGAAATCACTTTGCCAAGCTTAGCTCAGATGGTTGGGTGCTCGATTAATCATTTGTCGCAGGCGGTGAATTCCGGTTTTAGTATGAGCTTTTTTGACTTTCTTAACAGCTATAGGATTGCTGAAGCGAAATCAATCCTGCTAAACCAGAGCTCTCTATCTAAATCGATCTTAGATGTATCTTTCGCTTCAGGGTTTAACTCTAATTCGGCCTTTTATGCGGCTTTCAAAAAGTCGACCGGACAAACACCCGCTCAGTTTCGTCGCAGTATCCAAGGACTCTCAAAGTAACCTTTCCTTGCCTCGAAACGTTCAGCTCAAAAAGCCTCTGTTAGTGCCGATAGGGTAGGATGTTTACACCGGCCTTATTTGGGATAACAATAGACAATACCACAATAGAAAAGGCGCTTTAAAAGATCATGACTTCTTCGCAACCACATACGACGTCTTACTATGCAGCAACAGCTAATCAGCTTGCAGAGTATCCGTGCCTTGAGGGTGACAAAAGTGCCGATGTCTGTGTTGTGGGGGCAGGATTTACGGGGATATCAACTGCACTACATCTTGCAGAGCGGGGATACAATGTTCACGTTGTAGAAGCAAACAAGGTTGGCTGGGGAGCTTCTGGGCGTAACGGCGGCCAAATGATTGGTGGTATCTCTGGAGATAGTAAGATGGCGGACTCGCTGGGTGACGAGGGTGAGCGCATCATGTGGGATATGGGCTGGGCCGGACATGAAATCATTCGTCAGCGAATCAAAACCTATAGTATCGACTGTGATTTAAAGTCTGGCTACCTTGATGTTGCTATTAAGCCGCGACATATGAAAGACCTTGAGGCTTACTTTAATTTATTTGAAAAATATAAATTTCCCTATTCCTATAAAATGCTGTCTAAGCAAGAAACGCAAGATACCCTTGGTACCAAAGCCTACATAGGCGCTCTGCAGAATGATGGAAATGGACACTTACATCCCCTCAATCTTTGCCTTGGAGAGGCAAAAGCAGCGGTTTCTTTGGGAGCTACAATTTATGAAGGGTCACCAGTCATCGACATCAAACGTGGCAAAAAGGCCACTGTGGTCACCGAGAAAGGATCTGTAACTGCCGATTTTGTTGTGCTTGCTGGTAACGCGTATCATTTTTTGGAACCAAAATTGCGTGGAATTTTATTTCCGGTGAATAGTTTTATCATCGGGACAGAGCCACTACCAGAACAAATTGCGAATGAGATTAATCCTCAGGATCTAGCGGTCTGTGACCCTAATTACATTTTGGAATATTTCAGACTAAGTGCTGATAAGCGGTTACTTTTTGGAGGCAGATTTACTTATTTTGGTAGCGATCCTGAGGTTATAAAAGCTAGTCTAAGGCCACGCATGTTAAAGATTTACCCTCAACTCAAAAATATCAAACTAGATTTTGGGTGGGGTGGGACTATTGGAGTAACTGCGAATCGAGTACCACAGATGGGTAAGCTCGCTCCCAATATTATTTACTCTCAAGGCTATTCAGGACATGGTGTGAACGTAACGCACGTTGCAGGACAAATTATGGCGGATACGGTTGGTGGAACTCTAGAACGTTTTGATATTTTTGCTAATATTAAACCCATGCGGATTCCTGGCCAGCATTTGCTCAGAAATCAAATGGTGGCCTTGGGAATGATGTATTACAAAATCGTTGACCGTTTATAACCTAGACATTATTTATCTGGTGCTATCATTTATTACCACCACTCAGTCGTTTAACACAAATTTATAAAAGTGGAGTGTTGTATTTGAATAAGACTGACAGAAACCTCGGGATGATGATGAGCGATATCCTCATATTATCGCTCGAAAACCCTTTGGAAAAGTCGTCATTGCAAACGCCGATTCTGGAGCGAGTGCCATGATGGAATCGGCTATTGAGCAGGCCTACAGAGCAGTGAATGAGTTAAGCTGATATCCGATATCATCAGTAGGTAACTGCTGGGTAAGAGCTTCATTTGACTCACTAGACAATATTGATTACTGTTTTGCTTAGTAAAGAGGAAGGTTTGTAACGATGGATATAGGTGTACCACTTAAAGATTTAGGTAGTTTAGACATCGAACCCTTGCGTGATGCCATTTTGTCTGTGGAGGAAAAAGCGTGGTTTGATAATAGCCATCGCCAGACAGCCTACGACGTGCACGCACAGACTCAATCATTGGTCATGTTGTTTGTGGACACTGAGCACTGGCCAAAGCTTGACGTTACTAGAGAAGCAGCCTGGGATGCTCTATCCCAGACCGCAACGCCGATCATGAATACTATACTTGAGCAGTTTTATCCTCCGGGGGGTAAAATTATTCGTGCTATGGCAGCTAAATTAGTGTCTGGTGGAGTCATTACTCCGCATCATGATAAACACCCCTCTTTCCATGCGGGGCATCGTATTCATATTCCAATTATTACTAATTCACGCGTCCGATTCATGATTGATGGACAGCCTTACAAGTTCCAAGTTGGTAGAGCCTATGAAATTAATAATCAGAAGCAGCATAGTGTTATGAACAAAGGCAAAGAGGACAGGATTAACTTCATTTTTGACTATGTACCGCCAGACACTTTGGCAACCCTAGGGGGTTGATCGTAAAAGCCCCTTGGTATTTAAATCTTTTCCATTTAGATATGTTTTTCCATCCCCCAACCTTGGTGAGCTAGCAGTGACTCACCTGATGCAATTGCCCCTTCCTCTAAAGTAGTGGCCATTGAATCATTCCAGCGATTTAAATACCCAAACAATGAAATAACACCCAGTAACTCTACAATTTCATCTTCATCCCAATGGGCGTGGAGGGCTGCTTGAATCTCTGCATCAACACCATTGGGTACAGTTGAGGCGGCCACCGAAAAATTCAATGCAGCTCTTTCGGCTTCCGAAAAAGCGGGGTGAGTTTTGTATTCCCAAATATTGTCTAACTGTTCCTGTTCGGCTCCGTAGCGTTCGGCAGCTCGAATAGTATGCGCTTGGCAGTATCGACAACCGGTTACATTACTCGAGACATAGGCTATTAATCTTTTTAGTGCGCTTGTGACGCGACCCTGATTATCCATTACTGCCATATTCAAATTAATAAATGCCTTAGCAATTTTAGGTCGCCGCATCATCGTTAATACACTGTTCGGACAAAATCCTAGGGTCTCATTAAAAAAAGTGGCTAGTTCAGCAACTTCAGGGTTAGTGTCAGCAGTAAGAGGGGTGACTAGTGGCATAATTTTTTCTCATTTCTATAGATGCTAGATCTTGTAGTTTACTTAATCATTGATAATGCTATGGCGCTTAGCCTGCCTAAACATCATCCAGCTTGCGATAACAATTCCAATACTCACTGTACCTATGATTAGAGTGGCCAAGGCATTTACGTCAGGGGTGACACCGAGTTTTATTTTGGAGAAGATGACCATTGGCAAGGTACTAGCCCCGGCCCCTGAGGTAAAACTGGCGATAACCAAGTCATCCAGAGACAGTGTAAAAGCTAAAAGCCAGCCAGATAGCATCGAAGGTGCTATTAGAGGTAATGTGATATCAAAGGCAACCTGCATGGGTCTTCCGCCGAGATCCATGGCAGCCTCTTGCAGGGATTGATCCATGCTACTTAGTCGAGATTGCACAATTACGGCTACATATGCCATAGAAAAGGTTATGTGTGCAATGGTAATGGTACCAGCACCTCGAGATACCGGCCAGCCAATCAACTCTTGCAGGCTCACAAACATTAACAATAGTGACAGACCGGTAATTACTTCTGGCATCACAAGAGGTGCCGCGATAAGACCGGTGAATAAAAATCGCCCTCGATACCGGCCCATCTGGGTCAAGGCTAAACCGGCCATAGTGCCCAATATGGTGGCGAAGGTTGCGCTAGTGGCAGCGATTTTAAGGCTAAGCAATGCAGATTCAATAATCTGATCATTATTAAACAAAGCAGTATACCAGCGCAGAGAAAATCCTCCCCAAACGGAAGAAATTGCCGATTGGTTAAAGGAATACAGTATCAGTACCAGTATCGGTATATATAGAAAGGCAAAGCCAAAACATAGGGATGAGAATATGAAGCGAGAGGATTTGTTCATAGTCACTCTTGCTCCTGTTGGCTGCGTTGAAATAGCATAATTGGTATGACGACAATAAACAGCAATATAGTCGCAACCGCAGAGGCTAGTGGCCAATCTCTATTCACGAAGAACTCATCATACAGAGTGCGACCAATCATCAGTGAATCTAGACCCCCTAGGAGCGCCGGTATGACATACTCACCAATCGCGGGAATAAACACTAGTAGTGAGCCCGCAATGATCCCTGGCATAGATAGAGGCAGAGTTACATCTAAAAAGATCTGCCAAGGTTTAGCACCCAAATCAGCCGCAGCGTCATGCAGGCTAGTGTTCATTTTTTCCAAAGTCGCATAGAGCGGCAAAATCATAAATGGTATATAGGTATACACAATACCCAGATAAACCGCCATGTCGGTATAGAGCATTTGGAGCGGTGACTCAATTAACCCCATATTCATCAACAGTGAGTTTATAAGTCCGTTTTTACCTAACAGGCCCATCCAAGCGTATACCCGCAACAAAAACGAGGTCCAGAAAGGGAGTATGACCAGCATCAATAAAATATTGCGAGTCGTTGGTGAGGCACGAGCAATACCATAGGCCATCGGGTAGCCAACGAGTAAACAGATCAGAGTCGAAATGGCCGCAATCTTGATAGATTTTAAGTAGCTAATCCAATATAGGTTGTCTTCTGAGAGGAAGCGATAATTATCCCATGTAGCCAGCACCCATCGACTGGCGCTGTCACTAAAGTCAAAGAGTTTAGTGAAGGGTGGCAGCGCCACAATCGGTTCTGCAAAACTTATTTTTAGTACGATGACAAAAGGAGCAAGAAAAAAAAGCAACAGCCAAAAGTAGGGCAGTCCAATAACAAACTGACGCCACAGCTTATCCCTCAGGGGTAGGCTATAACCCATGACTTTTGGCTTTACAGCTAAATCTGGTTGGGAATTACTCATTCAGATAGCACCACATTACAGCTGGAATCCCAAGACAGATAGACTTCATCATCCCACTCCAAAATGAGCTGCTCGGAGCGTTGATAATTTTGAGCACTGACCTGAATAATTCGTCCAGACTGGCTACGAACTCTGTAAATACTTCGATTGCCGTAGTAGGCCAAGTCTTCAACTATACCTTTGGTGATAGTCAGGTGATCACCCTCGGGAGATTGCTGACTAACACTTATTTTCTCTGGCCTGACGGCAATGGTGACTTCGTCTCCAGCACTGAAATTACCGCCTGTTGTCCCTTGCACTTGAGTGCCAGTTTTTTCAAGCTCTGCTGTTATTATGCCGGACTGTTTATTAGTCGAGATTACCGTGGCTTTAAAAAAGTTAATCGTGCCAAAAAAGTCGGCAACAAAACGGTTTCTGGGAGATTCATAGACCTGGGTCGGAGTACCAACCTGGATAAACTTCCCCGCATCCATCACAGCAACACGAGATGATAATGTCATCGCCTCTTCTTGATCATGGGTCACCACGACGAAGGTGATACCCAGCTCATACTGCAAATTCATTAATTCAAACTGAGTTTGCTCACGAAGCTTCTTGTCTAGTGCAGCAAGAGGTTCGTCTAGCAGTAAAACCTTGGGCTGTTTAATCAAGGCCCGAGCGAGAGCAACTCGTTGACGTTGACCACCCGAAAGCTGGTGAGGTTTGCGCTTAGCTAACTCACTCAGTTGTACTAACTCAAGCATCTCGCTGACTCTGGAGATAATGTCGGTTTTATGGAGTTTGTCTTTTTTTAATCCGTAGCTAATATTTTGTTCGACGGTCATGTGAGGGAAAACAGCATATGACTGGAACATCATATTCACTGGTCGATCATAGGCAGGGATATTACTCATATCAACGCCATCAATAATAATCTGTCCACTGCTGGGAGCTTCAAAGCCTGCCAGCATACGAAGTAAAGTCGACTTACCGCAGCCGGAACCACCTAGTATAGTGAATAGTTCTCCTTTATAGATGTTTAGATCAACGCAATCCACCGCTGAGAAATCATCGAATTGCTTACTTAACCCTTTGATCTGAATAAAAGGAACTGCATCAGAATCCAACCATGGAGTTTCAGCAACATAGGGTTTAGCGAGGTGGCTGGTCTTTGCTTCTTTTTTAACATTCATTGGTTATTCCATGGTATCTGTTTAAAGTCCAGTTTTGATTTTTGTCCACGTACGCGATCGTTTGCGCTCCTCTTTTGGGGCTAAAATTTCAGTTGTGTGCAGGCGCTGCAGAGTTTCTTCATCGGGATAGACGGCAACATCATCGGTTAAGTTTGAGTTCACAAGGGGCGTTGCTGATTTATTGGCATTGGCATAACCTATATAGTTCGTTGTGGCTGCAATTACTTCAGGACGTAACATATAATTGAGGAATAGATAGGCATTGTCACGATGGGGTGCATCCTCCAAAATGTACATGTTATCAAACCACATACCTCCGCCTTCTTTAGGAATAATATAATCTAATTTAATATCGATACCCACTTCTTTGGCTCTATTGGTGGCCACCGAATAGTCACCAGACCAACTCATTGCGATACAAACTTCTTCACTGGGTAGATCCAACAACATTTTAGTAGAGCTAAAATAGGTTACGTAGGGACGTACCGCTTTGACAAGCGCCTCTACTTCTCTAAGTTGCTCTAAATTAACTGAATTGGAAGGATAACCAAGATACAACATAGCCATGGGGATAACCGATGTTGGGTCATCTAAAAAGGAAATGCCGCAATCAGTAAATTTGGAGATAATGTCCGGATCAAAAATAATAGCCGAGCTATCTAGGGGGGCGTCCGGCATTCTAGCCTTAATCATATCAACGTTATAAGTAATACCGGTAGTACCCCAAAAGAAGGGTACACCTTGCAAGCCATTAGAATATTTTTCGTTTGCTGCATTAACCAATAAAGGGTCTAAATGATTCCAGTTGGGTAGCATATCGAAGTCGACAGGATGAAAAATTCCTAGATTAGCCAATCGAGATGTAAAAGATGAGGCGTGCACTACAACATCGTAGCCGCTGCCGCCAGTCATTAATTTAGTGTCGACAATCTCACTAGAGTCATAGATGTCATAAGTAACGTCTATGCCGAACTCTGCTTCGAAATCGGTAATCGCTTCTGGGTTAATATAATCTGCCCAGTTATAAATATTCAGTTTTTTTGGTGTGCCCTTGGCTGCGTCGATAAGATCTTGTTCGGAGGGAGTAGCTAAGGTTGGATTGGCAATAATGATTAGTCCTAGCAATATCCATTGGGCTAGGGAGTGAGGCAATCGATGAGTTTTCTGTAATGTCAGCACATTACATTCCTTTTAATCCTCGTTTTTGAAGTGCGCGGGCGATGACCATACGTTGCATCTCGCTGCTGCCTTCCCATATTCGATCAACCCTCACCTCCCGATAGAAACGCTCCACTGCATTGTCTCGTCTATAACCGCGACCGCCCCAAATTTGTAGGCAGCGATCGGCAACACGATTCGCCATTTCAGTGGTATAGAGTTTCGTCATTGAACACTGAGCATGCAGAGATTTAATATCATCACCTCGGTCGTGCGCTTCAGCTGCCTCATAAACCATAAGTTTAGAGGCCCAAAGTTCAGTTGCACTATCCGCTAAGCTGAATTGGGTCGCTTGTTTATCGATGAGCTTCTCGCCCTGAATATCCCGCTCTGATGCCCAGGCTGATGCTTCTTCTATCATCCTTGCTGCAGCCCCTAGCATACGAGCAGAGATGGTCAAACGTTCGTGCCGAAACCAGCTGCGGCTATAATCCATACCAGATCCTTCACCACCAATGCGATCTTTCTCCGGTACAAAAACATTGTCGAATTTGTAGGTAGGATGATGAGAGGGAAAGGTATGCGAGAAGAGTGGATTTTCAATCATTGTCACTCCAGGGGCATCTATTTTGATAAAAAAGAGCGCCTCCTCGCCACTGTCGGTTTTCGCTTGAAGAAAGAAAAAGTCAGCCATATTGGCTGTGGTTACAAACCATTTCTCTCCGCTGATGGAGTAGCCACCATCACAACTCGTCGCTGTGGTATTAGTAATCTCATATGAGCCAGACTCAGCCTCTGTTATGGCATAACATTCCCTTAGGCTTCCATCCATCAAACCGTTCAGATAGGTTTTGATCTGATAGTCGCTATTGGCGCAGGCTTCAAACATCCAGTGCTGTGCCTCAGGGAAACACCAACATAGAGCATTGGTCACTCTGCCGAGTTCTTCCCAGGCGGCAACTTGATCAACCATACTCATGTTCAGTCCGCCGTGTTCTGTGGGTGCGTCCATTTTTGACAGGCCAAGCTCTATCGCCTTGTCTTGCATGTTTTTAGCTATTGCTTCAGGGATAACACCTTGATTCATCTCAGCTTCAACCTCCCAAGGAATTAACTCAGCATCAACAAACTCGCGTACCTTTTGTTGCCAGTCGATGGTGCTTTGTCTATGTTGAATTTCCATGGTTTATCTCCTGGACTCAGTGTTATATTTCATTTTTAAAATGCTCTGGAAATTGGGTGGCCAAGTAATGCATTGCTACCGCCTGAGCTTGCGCTGGCTTCATTCCTTTGGGTGTAATTAGCAGATCCAGCCACAAACCATCAGAAAGCGCTGTATAGCAGGTGCAGACGAGGTCTGGATTAACATCAGAGTAGTCACCCTGTTGTTTGAGCAAAACAAAAAGGTGAGTCAAGTTTTTTGCAATCTCGCTGACATAACTTGCGCAAATTGATAGGTAGGTTGGTCGAGATTTTGTTTCCCCCCAGAAGGCGAACCAAACCGCTAATTTGTTTCTATCAATAATCGCGCGACTAAAGTCAAAGTTGATGTGAGCTAAAATTTTTTGCTCAGTATTTAAGCTCTTATCATTGTAAATTTTATTCAGCCCTTCGGTATATTCATCGGAAATATACTGAAGGGTTTCAATCAGTAACTTTTCTTTACTTTGAAAGTGGAGATTAATAATACCCATACTCAGTCCTGCCTGCTGGGTTACATCAGCCATTGTGGTACTTGAAAGTCCATTCTTGGCAATGCACTTAATGGTGGCCTGAATCAACTGCTTGCGTCGTGCCTGCTTGGACATGGAGCGAGGGGTATCATTAGGTTTGGCGTTAGCCGCTGCCATGGAGGTCTCCTGAGTTAAAAGCTGAATCCCGTTTGTTACCTGTTGAGAAGTATCTATTTTTAACGTCGTCTTAGGAACCTTAAAGCATTGGTTGCTAGCGCGCAACCGAATGAATGGTTATTCATTTTTATGGACAGCAGATATTATTTTTGGCATCCTGCTGGCTGGTTTAAAAGCAATAAAGTTTATTGATGCTGGCTGAAAGTTTGGAGTAACTTAGTTCTATGAGCAAATACGATGCGATTGTTATCGGGGCAGGACACAATGGTTTAACCAATGCCGCGTACTTGGCAAAGGCTGGATTGAACGTCTTAGTGCTAGAGAAAAATGCTTACATTGGTGGTGCCACGGTTAGCCGTGAACTTTACCCCGATTGGAAGTACTCCAACTGCTCCTATGTGTGCAGTCTGTTGCGACCTGAAATTATTCGCGACTTAGAGTTACCGAGGCATGGATTGCAGGTTGTGCCCTATGGAGGCGGCGTTACTTTCAAAGAAAACGGTGACTACTTCGGTAGTCATGCTGATCATGAGCGTCTCCTGCGAGAGATAGCGAGACACTCTAAACGAGATGCTAGTGCCTATGAGCGGTATGAAGCTGACGTGATGAAACAAACTCGTTTAATTCGCCCCTTTTTGATGCGCACTCCACCAGATCCAACTTCTTTAAAGCCAAAGGATTTAAAAGAACTGAGTTTGCTCGCCAAGTCCTTTGGTAGCATGGGGGAAGAGGGCCTCGCTGACACCATGCGTTTTTGGACTATGAGTATTGGTGACTTTTTAGATGAATATTTTGAGTCCGATGTTATCAAGGCCCATTTGGCTGGCAGTGGCATCATCGGAACTGCCTTAGGTGTATATTCACCGGGTACTGCCTATGTTCTTTTACACCACTATATGGGTGATGTTGATGGTTCTGTTGGAGCATGGGGTTTTGCCAGAGGAGGTATGGGATCAGTTTCTGCAGCGTTATCTAAATCTTTTTTGTCCTTTGGTGGCACCATTAAATGCGATGCCGAGGTTGGGCAAATTATTGTTAAAAATGGAAAGACTAAGGGTGTTGCTCTGGCTAATGGTGATGAGCTGTACGCTGATATTGTGGTTTCAAACCTTGATCCAAAACGAACCTTCTTGAAAATTATGGATGAAGGTGACTTGCCGTCTGATGTAGTGACTAAAGCTAAAAACTTCAAAATTCGTGGCTCATCGGGCAAATTAAATATCGCCCTCGATGGACTACCAACCTTCACAGGCCTGCCTAAAGATAGTCCACTGTGCTTAGGCGAGAAGCATTTTAGTGATTCTCTACCTAAAATGGAGAGAGCTTATGATGAGTGGAAGGCTGGAACTTGGTCGAAAGATCCCTATGTCGACATGCTGATTCCTACTCAGATTGATCCAACGATGGCTCCTCCAGGCAAGCATATGATGTCTGTATTTGTGCAGTACGCTCCCCCAAAAGTTAATGGAGGTGAATGGACGCCTGAAGATAAAGCTGGCTTTGAAAAAACAGTGATCGATCAAATCAGCAATTATAGCCCAGACTTTAAAGATCTGATTTTGCACTGTGAAACGCGAACGCCTCAGGACATTGAGAATGAGGTTGGTCTGACCGAAGGCAATATCTTTATGGGTGAATTGACCTTTGATCAGTTATTGTTTAACCGACCTTTCCCAGGATATGCCCAATATCGTGGGCCCGTTAAAGGTATGTATATGTGTAGCTCAGGCACTCACCCTGGCGGTGGTGTTATGGCTGCCCCCGGCGCTAATGCGGCTCGAGAAATTTTGCAGGATCTTAGATTAACCAACACTGTGCCTGGAGGCTACGACGATGATTAATGTTGATAAGAAGTACGATGTCATTGTTGTTGGTGGTGGTCATAACGGGCTAGTTTGTGCTACCTATTTGGCTAAGTCTGGACGTAAGGTATTAGTGCTTGAAGCCAATGCAGCCCTAGGTGGTGCATCAGCGACAAGTGAGTTTAGTGACCAATTTTCAGTCTCTTCATGCGCCCATTGGTTATTCCAATTAAACCCAGAGGTTGCCTCTGATATGGGTCTCAAGGGTCATGGTTTAGAACTTACTGCCCGTGACCTGAATACCATAGCATTAGCCGAAGACGGCAATCACTTAACCATCGGGACCAACTCCCTCGAAGGCGCTAGCGTGTCTGATGAAGACCGCAAAGCCTTTGTTGCTTTTAACAAGCAGATGCTGAAGTTTTCCAAATTACTTGCTGGGGCTTTTAACCGACGAGCTCCCAAGCTAGTGGAAGGCAATCTCACTGATCGGATTACTCTTGCCAAGTTGGGCTTGGGTATGAAAATGCTCGGTAAGACAGATATGAGCGACCTTATGCGGCTAGCTCTTATTAATATTTATGATGTTATGGAAGAGAATTTTGAGAATGATCTTCTCAAAGCTGCGATTAGTCTTGATTCGTTACTAGGTTCCCATATGGGCCCCAGATCTCCAAACACCGTTTTTGGTTATCTCTACCGGCGCATGGGTGATGTCTATGGGTTCAACGGGCCCGCCGTGGTCAAAGGCGGCATGGGTGCGGTAGGTGAAGCTCTGGGTAATGCAGCGAAAGCAGCAGGTGTGGATATTGAAGTGAGTTCGGCGGTCAGCAAAATAAATGTCGAAGTAGATCGTGCCACCGGCGTCACTCTAGCTGATGGGCGTGTAGTGAACGCTGGCATGGTCGTGTCCAATGCAGATCCAAAAACAACATTTAGCAAACTAGTGGGCCTGACCAACATAGAGACGGGTGTTGCACGTCGAGTGAAGACTATGCGTATGAAAGGTGATGCCGCTAAATTACACATTGCATTGGATGGTCTGCCTGATTTTAAAGGGTTGACTAAGGACCAGATGGGCCAGCGGCTGCTTATCGCGCCGACAATGGACTATATAGAACTTGCTTTTAATGCGTGTAAATATGGTGAGTATTCAAAGGCACCAGCCATGGATATCAGTATTCCAACGATACACGATCCGAGCCTCGCCCCTGATGGTAAGCATGTGATGTCCGTGATAGTGCAGTTTGCACCCTATGAGTTAGAGGGTGGTTGGGGAAGTCAAAAAGAGAATTTTAAAAACTTGGTGATCGATAGAATTGCTGACTATGCGCCTAACTTGAAGGACAAAATAATAGCCAGCGAGTTGCTAACGCCGGCAGATTTAGAAGATCGTTTCCATATTCATGGTGGCCATTGGCACCATGGAGAAATTAGTCTTGATCAGATTCTAACAATGCGTCCTTTCCCAGGTGCTTCTCAGTATGGTACTTCAGTGGACGGCTTGTTTTTATGCAGTGCGGGTACTCACCCTGGTGGAGGAGTTATGGGATTGGCTGGGCATAATGCAGCAAAAGAAATTATCAAGCGAGGTAAGTCAGCATGATTCCACATGATGAAACAATGATGCTTAAAACACCCTTTCACTCGAGAGTTGAGGCTGCTTGTGAGATTAATATGTGGGAAGACTGGAAGGGTTATACTTCCCCGCAGGCTTACACAGAAGTTGAGCAAGAGTACTTTGCTGTGCGCAGCAACACGGGTGTATTCGATATCTCACCGATGATCAAGTATCGCTTCACTGGGCCAGATGCCGGCGCCTATTTAAACCGTCTAGTCACGCGAGACATCAGCAAGATTGGTGTCGATCGAGTCGCTTATACGGTGTGGTGTGATGACAATGGGCAGGTGATGGATGATGGAACGATTTTCCACCTTGCTGAAAATGATTATCGCCTTTGTGCTTATGCGCGATGTCTTGACTGGTTGATGTGGTCTGCAGAAGGTTTCGACGTCACCATAGTTGATGAAACAGCAGACATAGCAGCACTTGCAGTTCAGGGGCCAACGTCATGCGCGATTTTTAAAGAGATGGGTTTTAAGGGCATTGAAAATCTAAAACCTTTCGGTATCACACGTTTTCCGTTTGAGGATTCTGAGGTGATGATTAGCCGCACTGGTTTTACGGGTGATTTGGGTTACGAAATTTGGATCGACCCAGTGTTAGCTGAAGCTTTCTGGGATGCTCTCTTTGAAGCTGGAAAGCATCGCGAAATTCGGCCTATAGGTAGTGCAGCCTTGGATATGCTGCGTACCGAGACAGGATTTATTCAGGCTGGCGTTGACTTTGTACCCGCCGAAGAGGCAATCCGCACTGGTAGGTCTCGTTCGCCCTTTGAATTGGGGCTCGGTTGGTTGGTTTCGTTTGATAAGCCTGTATTCAATGGTCGAAAAGCACTCCTCAAGGAAAAGAAAGAGGGTTCTCGTTATGCCTTTGTTTATCTTGACGTGGAGGGTAATAAACCAGCTGAGCATGCCTTCATCTACTTAGGCGACAAAGAAGTGGGGACAGTAACTACCGCAGCTTGGTGCCCAACAGCCAAAACTAATGTAGCTTTTGCGCAAGTTGATGCTAAATACGGAAAGGTCGGGCAGGAGTTGGTGGCTGAAATCTATTATGAGCGTGAGTTAAAATGGACTAGAGTGATGGCAAAGTGCACGGTCATTGAAGGTGCTGTATTCAATCCACCACGCAAAAGGCAGACCCCCGCACCGGATTTTTAAATGACCAATCATTGGCTGCAAGCGCTTCTGAAACCTTCATCGATTGCCATACTAGGTGCCTCGCAGAAGTCTGGCAGTGTCGGTAATGAGGTTATCTTAAATCTTGTCAGAGGTGGCTTTGAAGGGGAGATCTTTGGAATAAATCCCAGCTATGGCGAAGTAGAGGGAATTCCCTGTTATCCAAGTTTAGCTCAACTCCCCAAAGCGCCACAGCATGTTATTTTTGCTATCAACGATCACCGTATAGAGGCAGCTCTGGATGAAGTGGTCTCTCTTGGAATTCCAGCCTGCACTATTTTCTCTGCATTAATTATTTCTGATGACAGTACTCCAAATCTAAAGCAACGCATTGCAACAAAGGCTCAAGACGCAGGCCTTTTAGTGGCCGGAGCTAACGGTATGGGATTTTACAATGTCCGCGATCGAGTCTTGGCGGGTGGTTTTGATACTCGAGATCATCCTTACCCAGGAAACGTGACTCTAATTAGTCAGTCTGGCGCAGGCATGTCAGGTATTGTTGATTGTGAGCGGCGTATTCAGTTCAATTTTGCTGTCTCCAGTGGCTATGAACTCACCGTTTCGATGGAAGATTATTTAGACTATGCCCTAGATCTTCCAGAAACGCGAGTTGTGGGATTGTTCCTAGAAACAAGCAGGTACCCCGAAAAACTCATTAAAGCATTTAAAAAAGCCAACCAGTGCGGTATTCCAATTGTCGTCCTAAAGGTAGGGCGCACTGATCTCGCAGCTGAATTGGCGGTATCTCACTCAGGTGCATTGGCCGGGAGTGATCGGTGTTATCAGGCTGTGTTTGACTATTATGGTGTACAGCGAGTCAGCGATATGGACGAGCTTGCAACAGCATTAATTATGTTTGCTCAAACTAAACAGACTGCTGAGGGCGGCTTAGTCTGTCTGCATGATTCGGGGGGCGAAAGGCAGTTAATTATTGATTTGGCTGATGGCTTGAATGTCCCATTGACTGAGCTAGAGGAAACCACTATTACTCAGCTGAAAAGCATACTTGATCCTGGTTTACCAGCGGTTAACCCTCTCGATGGCTGGGGAGCCGGGGGTGTAAATGCCAGTATTAATATGGCGAGCTGTTTTTCAATTTTAATGGCTGACCCCGGAGCGGCAATGGGTGCAGTCGTGCATGATCGTGGTCCCAATAGCGAAATTTATAGTAGTTACCTAGATTACTTAGAGAAAGCTCAGAGAGCCAGCGGGAAGCCTGTTTTTCTCGTTGCCAATAGGCAAGGTAGTGGAGCTGACGAATTGGCCATAACTTCTACCTATCGGGGGATGCCGGTGCTTGACGGCGTTACACAGTTTTTGGTGGGTGCGCGCTGTTTATTGGCGTACCGTGACTTTCAGCGACGTCCTCTCATGAAGTGTGACGTTATGGATGAGAAAAAGGTTGATTATTGGAAGCGTCAGTTGCAAGACTGCGATGATGTATCCGAAAGTGTAGCGAGTGACCTGTTGAGCGATTTTGGAATACCCATGATACAGAGTCTTAAAGTGAGTAGTCAGGATGAGCTTCACGCAGCCGCTTTGAATGTAGGATTCCCGTTAGTATTAAAAACAGCGGTGCGGGGAATAAATCATAAGACTGAGGTTGGCGGTGTAATACTAGATATTTCTGATCAGTATCAGCTGCGAGATGCTTACCAAGACTTACTCCAACGCCTGGGTCCTGCGGTTACCGTTTCACCGATGGCTGATAGCAGCGGTGTTGAGATGATTTTAGGTGTTAGTCGGGACGATCAGTTTGGTCCTACCGTGGTAGTAGGCTTTGGTGGCATTTATGCAGAAATTCTCAGTGATGTCGCGGTTTTGTTGCCACCTTTTGATGCCGCAAAGGCCAAGGAAGCGTTGGAGTCATTGTCTATGTACCCCTTGCTGAAAGGTGCTCGCGGTGCATTAGCGATGGATGTTGATAGTTACTGTGAGGCAGCTGCAAAAATGTCTGCGATTGCGCTAGCCTTTGCAGATCGTGTGGTGGAAATTGATATAAACCCAATTCAGCTGAATGCTAAATGCTGTATAGGGTTAGATGCTCTGGTGGTTTTGGAAGGGTAGAATTAAACGGACGACAACTTGGAAATTAGTGATGAATATAGCGACTGAGTCAGAGTTAAATGAGTTTATAAAAAGGTACCCAGAGATCAAGATGCTTGAAGTTTTGATGCCAGATATGAATGGTATTATTCGCTGTAAACGCATTCCTGTAGCTGAGTTCGAAGCCTTTTATCATGATGGCGTTAAGGGGCCAGCATCGACTATGCTTTTGAATGTGCGGGGTGAATTTTGTGATGAGGTAGACTTTGCAGATGTAGAGGGCGACCCAGATATGCTAATTCATCCTATCTCCAACACCCTCTCCCCGATAACCTGGCTGAAATCTGACACAGCCCAAGTGCTTGGCACATTTACTCGGTTGGACGGTACCCCAGCTTGGTTCGATTCTCGAAATGTTCTAATTAAGGCTCTAGAATCACTTAGAGCAATGGGGTTAAAACCGGTTGTTGCCACAGAATTGGAATTTTACCTAATCAAAGCTGGCGACAATGCGCTACCCGAACCTTTATTAGCTAAAGTACCAGGCACTAATATTGAGCAGCCTGGAATACAGTATGCTATGGCCGAAGATCTATGGGACAACGATGCTTTCCTGGAGGATGTTAGGTTAGCTTGTGAAAGCCAAAATGTACCCATGGCGACCGTCCACTCGGAATTTTCCCCTGGTCAATTTGAAATTAACCTGCATCATGTGGATGACCCAGTAATCGCCTGTGATCATGCTGTGCTTCTTAAGCGCATTGTCAAAGGCGTTGCTCGAGAGCATGGTATGTCGGCCAGTTTTATGGCTAAGCCATTTATGGAAATACCAGGCAATGGTTTGCATATACATTTGAGTCTCTATGATGATGAAGGGATTAATGTGTTTTCTGATCCAGATTCAATGGAGGTGCCGGCGATTTCTGATAAGTTACGCCATGCCATTGGTGGGCTAGCTGAAACCATGCCTGATGCCATGGCTATCTTCGCGCCAAATGCTAACTCATATCGTCGCTTGATTCCTGGCAATTTTGCACCGTTAACGCCGAATTGGGGTTATAACCATCGAGATGTGTCATTGCGTATTCCAGTGTCTGGGCACAGTGACTGCAGGGTAGAGCACCGAGTTGCCGGTGCTGATGCTAATCCTTATCTTGTGATGGCGGCGATTATCGCCGGGGTCCATCACGGCCTTAGTCAGGGGTTCGATCCGGGTGAAATGATCGCTGAGGGAGTAGAGATTGAGGAAGAAATAACGCTTCCGCGAATATGGTCGTTGGCTCTTGATGAATTTGATAGCAGTGCGCTGTTGCCGCAGTATCTCGGTGAAGACTACTGCCGACTTTTTGGCACAGTGCGTAGAGGTGAGTGCGAGCAATTTGCAACGCAGATCTCGAATATTGACTACGAGTGGTATTTGCGGGCCATGTAATGATAGTCAGTGTAGTTGGCCGTTAACTCGCAATTAAATAATCATTTAATCAACTATATGCTCATTTAACAATATATTGTATAGTAAAACAATGCATTTAATAGACCTTAAATTTAGGCAGTGACTATGAAATTTATCGCAACCGATGTTTTAGATACTCAGCAAAAAATGATAGATAGGGCGACTGCCCAATTGGAAAAGCCGGGTTTTGCTATAGACCCATACTTTTATCGATCTCATGTCACTTATCAAACTGAACTCGAACATATCATTTACAAGAGCTGGTTATATGCCGGTCATATTAGTCAAATTGCTGCAAACGGTGATTATTTTCTGTTTGATATTGGCGAGGACTCCATCATCATCTGCAGAGATAGTAATGGTGAAGTTCGAGCAATGCACAATATTTGTCGGCATCGCGGAGCCAGGGTCTGCGAAGAGGCGAGTGGTAACCGCCGTGCATTTGTTTGCCCTTATCACGGTTGGGGTTATGGTACTGACGGCACTCTAAAAGCCGCACGTGACATGCATGTTATGGAAGGATTTAAACCAGAGAATTATTCTTTAAAGCAGGTTAGGCTGGTTGTTTTTCAGGGCATGATTTTTATAAATTGTGATCCAGAAGCTCCTGATTTTGTTAAACCCCTTTCAAACATTAGCGCTCAGCTCGGTGCTTATGATCTTGAAAATGCCAAGATTGCGGAGGCAAAGACATATCGCGTTGATGCCAATTGGAAGTTATGTCTTGAGAATTATCTCGAGTGTTATCACTGCGCTAGTTCCCATAAGCACTATGCAAAGCTGCACACCTTGCAAGCACTTGCGCATAAAGTAAAACCGATTAACGAAGCTATGTGGGCAAGAGCCGAAGAAATGACAGGTGTCGCTGGTATTGCTGATGAATATTACGGTTATTATAACGATTCGGCGGATTTCGGTGCCTGCTCTTATCACAGTCGTTACGCTCTTTATGATGGTATTCAGTCTGGTAGTAAAGATGGTTCTCCGGTGGCTCCTCTTATGGGAAATATGAAAGGTTACGACGGTGGCGCTGGAGACTTCCAGATGGGCCCGCTGACCTTTATGTTGAACTACCCTGATCACTGTGTGCTCTATCGCTTTATTCCGCGCAGTATTACCGAAACTGATATGGAGCTCGTTTGGTATGTGAACGGGGATGCCGAAGAAGGTGTTGACTACAATAAGGAAGATCTTACTTGGTTGTGGCACAACACAACCCTTGAAGATGAATTCATTATTACAAGAAATAGCGAAGGCGTTAATTCGCAGTTTTTTGAGCCTGGCCCTTATCATCCTGAACACGAATCTACCTTAAATGAGTTCGTCACTTGGTATCTGAAGGCGCTGTCACAGTTACAGGCAAGCTAAAAAAGAAAAGGTTATCGGATGTTTTTAAAGGCAACGGCAGACACTAAAGAGCATGCACCATCTTATTATGCCGCTACTGCAAACTGGCAAACAGACTACCCTCAACTGGAGAATGATATAGACGTTGATGTGGTAGTGGTTGGCGGAGGATTCAGTGGAGTCGCTACCACGGTCGAGTTGTGTGAGCGAGGTTATAATGTCGCATTGATAGAGTCCAACCGTATTGGCTGGGGAGCAAGTGGCCGCAATGGGGGTCAGATTATCGGTGGCTATGGCCAAGACCCAAGTGCGTTTCGTTCAACCATTGGTGAGGAAGGTGTCGGTGTTGTTGAAAAAATGGGCGTGGAATGTGTTGAGATCATCAAGGCGCGTATTGAAAAATATAATATAGATTGTGACTTAAAGTGGGGTTATTGCGAAGTTGGGTTAAAGAAGCGACATCTTAAAGCTTACCGGGAGTGGGCAAAGGAAGATTCTGCTATAGAGCTTCTCAATCGCGATGAGCTCAAAGGATATATTAATTCAGATGTCTATATTGGAGGCTACTATCGCAAAGATTGGGGTCACATTCAGCCTCTAAACCTTTGTATTGGTGAAGCCAGAGCGGCTGAGTCAATGGGTGCAAAAATTTTTGAGCAGTCAGAGATAATAAACATTACCTACGGTGATCATCCCACTGTTCATACAGATAAGGGTTCGATCAAGGGCAATCATGTCATTCTCTGTGGTAATGCTTATATGAGCAATTTAGTGCCCTATCTAGATGCGAGAGTATTACCTGCTACTAGCTGCATTATCGCGACTGAACCCCTCTCTAGGGATCAGATAGCACATACTATGGTTCGTGATGTTGCAGTATGTGATTCTCGTACAGCGTTGGACTACTACCGCTTGTCAGCAGACAAGAGGCTTTTATTTGGTGGCTTATCTAACTATTCTGGTTTAGAGCCGGTTAATTTTGAGGCTGTCATGCGATCTAAAATGGCCAAGGTCTTCCCAAGTTTGAAAGATATCAGAATTGACTACAGTTGGTCTGGAAAAATGGGTATTAGTGTTCGACGAATGCCGCAGATAGGAAGAATCAAAGGCAGCAATGTGCTCTATATTAGTGGGTACTCGGGTCACGGTGTTGCTCCGACTCACATGACAGGCCGGATACTTGCCGAGGCAGTGGATGGAAATACCCATCGCTTTGATATTATGGACAAGATGTTTCATATGCCATGGCCAGGTGGGAAGTTACTGCGTCGCCCAGCTATGGCAGTGGGTATGATGTGGTATAAAACGCTTGATGCTTTATGAGGCCAGCCCATGACTAGAGAGGTATTGGTCTTCTTGCACATGGACGATAAGAACTCAGGTTATATAGGCGACTATTTTCAGCGGCAAAAAATTCCCTTTCGAATTATTCGTAGTTATGCTGACGAGGCTGTCCCTCGATTAGATGGCAGCATAGCTGGTTTGGTCTTCATGGGCGGAGTAATGAGCGCCAATGATGACATTTCTTGGATAAAACAAGAAATTGATCTTATTCGCGCAGCGGTTCAAGCAAATATACCGGTCCTAGGACACTGCTTGGGTGGACAATTAATCAGCAGGGCTTTGGGCTCGCCAGTGACATCCAATCCAGTAGGAGAGGTAGGTTGGCATCAATGTTTCAAACAGAACAATAGTCGAAGTGTTGAGTGGTTGGGTGATATCGACAATCCCTTCATGATGTTCCACTGGCACTACGAGACCTTCGCAATTCCCGATAAGGCTCAGCTTTTATTTTCCTCCGACCACTGCCACAATCAAGCTTATAGTTATGGCGATAATGTTCTTGCTATGCAGGGCCACGTTGAGATGACTAAGCCGTTATTGACCGAATGGATTACTCGGTGGACAGATGACTTACAGGTCACGGCTCCCAGTATTCAGAATTATGAACAGATCAAAAAGCCTCTGTCGGCTAATATAGTCGCGCTCAATCAGGTTGCTGAGCAACTCTATAAGCGCTGGTCATCAACACTATCTCTCTAAAACGTTAAGGTAAATATTGTGAAAACTGAAGGTTATCGAGACAAATACAACCAGCATCTGTTGCATCCTTGGGGAGATCTCGGAACCCTAGGTGAAGACGATCAGAGTTCAGTGATTACCCGAGGCGAGGGTATTTATATTTACGATGCTGAGGGCAATAGGCTACTAGATGGGCCGGCTGGTATGTGGTGCATGCAGACTGGATATGGTCGTCAAGAGATTGCCGATGCTGTTGCAGAACAAATAATGAATCTCAGTTATGCCACCAGTTTCTCTGTCATTAACAACCGCGAGGTAGAGCTAGCTGAGCGCATTGCCGCAAAAACGCCCGGAGATCTCAACCGCATTTATTTCACCACAGGCGGCTCCACTGCAGTTGATTCGGCATTGCGGCTGTGTCAATTAGCCAGCAATATAACCGGTCAGCCTCAGCGTAAGCATATTATCACCCGAGAAAAAGCCTATCACGGCAGCACATACCTGGCTGCTTCGATTACAGGCAAAGAGCGTGATAAGACTGCCATGGACATAAAGCGCGAGGGTATTCATTTTCTGTCAGCTCCGTGCCATTTTTACCACCCACAGTTTGAATCCGAAGAGACTCTCTGTGATTATCTGATAGATGAGTTAGAGCAAAAAATTCTTGAGATTGGACCGGACAATGTCATGTGCTTTATTGCCGAGCCAATTCTTGCTAGTGGTGGGGTCATTGTGCCACCAGCAGAATATAATTATCGCTGCTGGGAGATGGTTAAAAAGCACAACATTATTTACATTGCCGACGAGGTGGTCACCGCCTTTGGCCGGCTTGGCCACTGGTTCGCCTCTGAGGAGGTGTTTGGTATCGTCCCTGACATTATTATTTTCGCCAAGGGTGTTACCTCAGGTTATATTCCCATGGGCGGTTATGCAGTCTCTGAATCTCTACTAGAGACTTTCACTGGTGATAATGCCGATGGCTGCCTGTACTCCAATGGCTATACCTGGGGCGGCACTCCGGTTGCCTGTGCCGCAGCTCTAGCAAGTTGGGATATTATTGAAAAAGAAAATATATTGGATAATGTTCACAAAGTAGGGCCTTATTTTCAGCAACAACTTCGCACCCTTCAGGATATTCCCTTGGTTGGTAATGTTCGCGGTGAGGGTCTTATGGCTGCGGTAGAGATGACTATTGAGGGCCATAACGAAGATGATCTGTTGGCTAAAGACTACGCCATCGGTGAGATGGTTGATCAGCACTGTCAGCGGTTGGGGCTACTGGTGAGACCGTTCATTAATATCTGTATTATTTCACCGCCACTGATTATTACCAAACAGCAGGTCGATGAGTTAGTCTCTATACTGCGCAGAGGGTTAGAGCTTGCCATGAATGATTTACAAGAGCAGGGTATCTGGGTCGATTAATAAAAACACAGATTGTAAGTGCCAAAGAGGAGTGTCCTATGTCACATGAAGAGATTTTCGAGAGTTACTCAATGTTTGCTAATACCTTTAGTTACCTAGGGCTTCCTATTACCAGAGATATCAAATCAGCTGACCTTGTGGTGATGGGAATTCCCTATGATTTAGGTACTACAGGCAGAGCAGGTACTCGTCATGGGCCTCAAAGTATTCGTGCAGCATCGGCTAACCTGCGTTGGGAAGAGAAGCGCTGGCCATGGGCGTTTAAGGCATTGGACAAGATCAATGCCATTGACTACGGTGACATTGAATTTAAGCCCAGTGAATCAGCGTCAATGATCGATACTGTCGTTGAACACGTTGGAGCTATTCACCAACAGGGTAAGAAAACCCTGAGTTTTGGCGGCGATCATTTTGTTACTCTACCCTTACTGCGAGCTGTCCATAAACATCATGGGCCAGTGGCTTTGGTGCACTTTGATGCTCATACAGATACCTATACACCTGAGGACGACACGACATCATGTTACGACCACGGATGTATGTTTTATTATGCCCCTAAAGAGGGGCTGATTGACCCCAATCACTCAATTCAGATTGGTATTCGCACTGAATACAAGACTGATAGTCATTTATTCCAAGTGATTGATGCTACTCACACTAATGTCCTAACCAGTGAAGAAATAGCAGCGCAAATAAAAAGTAGGGTGGGCGATATGCCCGTCTATATCACCTTTGATATTGATTGTTTAGATCCGGCTTACGCACCGGGCACAGGCACCCCAGTCGTTGGTGGAATAACCACAGATAAAGCGATGAATATTCTTCGAGGGTTGGCAGGCATTAACATTGTTGGAGCTGATGTAGTTGAGGTGGCACCGGCCTATGACCACGCTGACATCACCGCTTTGGCGGGAGCCACTATTGGCCTTGAAATGATCTATTTGATGGCATCGACAGCAGACTAGAGCCCTATACTTCGAGAGAGTATTTATAAAACACAGTATCCCGTATGTAGCCTAGAGATTCATACAGTTGTTGTGCATTGACGTTATCAATCTCTGTTTCAAGATCAATCCGAGATGCACCTGAAGCCTTAGCGTGGGCAAGAGCGCGATTCATCAATGCTTTTCCAGCACCTAATCGTCGAGCATCTTGTTGTACGTAGAGATCATAAAGCACCCAGATCGGTGTTGCGTCTACACTGCAGTAACTACTGTAAAGTTGAGTAAAGCCAACAGGCCGCTCATCTACCCGTGCTACAAAGATCACTGAAGTGTCTGTACTAATGCGCTCATTAATATAGTTTTTAGCTAAGGCAACATTACTATTTTGTTCATAGAACTGTCGATATTGATCAAATAATAAAGCTACCATATCTGCATCCTCTGCTGAGGCTCTAGCCACTTCGATGCTCGGCACCGCTTGATCTTGGGTATCTTTATGGACAGGCATGCTGTAGCACCACGGAAAGATACTAGCTAAAAAGCTCAGGCATACTTGGCGAGCGTCATCTCGGTCATAACTCTCACCGGCAAAAAGAATTTCTTTCCAGACCTCATCGGTAATGCCAGAGATAGCATTAGCAATGGCTCGGGCACTGATGTCAGATTGTTTGCCAGCATCGGAAATAATTTGTTCGCAAAGATTGAGTATTAGTTTGAAATTCTGCCGATCTAAATTACCGCGAATACGCTGGTAATCTTCCCTGCCTCTGCTTTCAGAATCAAATGCATGCCAAACCGCCATTTTTCGGTGCTCAGTGATTTCAGGATCTAAGGATGCATCGATAATAGCTGCCAATCGTTTTGCAGGATCAGCCCCGGCGCTCTGTAAAGCATTAGCAATACCTCGATCAAATTCTTCGGAGACAAAGTTTAAGGTCTCAAGTAATAGGGATTCTTTGCTATCAAAATGAAAATTGACGGTTCCCGCTGTTAAGCCCGCAATTGAACTAATCTTAGCCAGTGTTAGCTTAGAGAGGCCAAACTCGGCAATGGCAGTAATGGTGGCATCAATCAGAAGATTTCTACGCTCCTGATGATTATCAGGGTTGGTGGTTGCCATAAGAGAAGTCCCATTAATTGACTAATTGAATGCCTGTTTAAACCTCTATATGCTTATATAGTGTGACACAGCTCAGTGATAAGCAACCCTTATTGCGATTTATGGCACCTCTAACAACAGGACGTATGATTATGGCTTACATCTTACCCGGCCCTAAAACCTCAGCAAGACTTCACGCTGGCAAAACGCTGTTCAGGCATGGACTCAATTATGATGAAGACGCTGTGGCGTCTGCTGCCAGAGGTTTTATACCACCTGCCCAAATCATACTGGACAGGGCAGAAGGCGATTATGTATGGGATCTTGATGGCAATCGATACATTGACTTCCAAAACGGTTGGGCAACTAACCCTCTAGGTAACTGCCATCCAGAAGTTCTGCAATCTGTGCAAGATGCTCATCAACGCTATGGCTATCATTGGGAGCACCCTCTTAGATTTGAGTTGGCCGAGAAACTGGCAGACATTATGCCGGGCAAGCAACTACCTCGTTTCACATTTGAGGTTTCTGGCACCGAGGCGGTCGAGTCTGCAGTTCACACCGCGCTTTGTTATAAAAAGCGACGCTATATCATTAGTTTTACATCTTCTTTTCATGGCGCCGGTATGGGTACCAAAGTTATCAGTGGCTACACTAGCGAGCACAACCTGTACATGGAGCCCTGGGGTGCAGCGGTTATCAAGGCACCTTACCCTTACTCGCAAAACATTCCAGCAGAGATGACTCCCGAACAATATGTTAACTATTGTCTTTGGTATTTAGAATCGCACATACCTGAATATATTGTGCCAGCGGAGAACATTGCTGCGATTTTGGTCGAGCCAGGCTTGGCTGAGGGCGGCAACTGGATACCATCTGTTGATTTCATCCAGGGTATCCGTCGTATTTGTGATGAAAATGATTGGTTGATGATTGTGGATGAAGTACTTACGGGTCTTGGACGCACAGGCAAAATGTGGGGCATTGATCATTACGATGTTATTCCCGACATGATGGTCGTGGGTAAAAATCTCTCCGGGGGTGTTGAACCCTGTGCAGGGGTAGCTGCGCGTGATGAGATTTTAGGTGATAACCCACGTGCTAGTGCGGGTAGCACCTTCGCAGGCACTCCTGCAGGCTGTGCTGCAGGTTTGAAAACACTCGAGATCTTTCAGCGTGACAATGTGGTAGAGCAAGCGGCAGAGCTGGCAGATATCGCTCAGTCGAGAATGGCAGATTGGCCAGAAAAATACGCAATTGTTAGTGATGTTCGCTGCTTAGGTTTATTGATGGGTATCTCGTTTACTCATCCCGATAAAACTCAGTTCGGTGATGACTACGATGATAGTTATGTCGCTCGAACCGTTCGTAACGAAATGCTAGTCAATGGGGTGTGGGCCATTTGCGATACCGAACCCACGGTGCGCATGTACCCTGCGCTTAACATGGATAAACAGGTTTTTATTGAGGCTCTGGATATTATAGAGGCGGCCATAGAAACTGTTGCAAAGGGTGCCCCGCTAGTGGGAGATTACCCAGCTATACCCAGTGGAGTTACAGGGTTTTAATGTTCCATCTTTTTTTACATTTTGCTGTGCCTGCCGTTGTTGTTGGCCTGCTTTATAGGCATCGCTGGCAGTCGGCCTACCTACTGATGATGGCAACAATGATGGTGGACCTCGATCATCTTTTAGCTAACCCTATTTATGACGCTAGTCGCTGTAGTATTGGTTTTCACCCGCTTCATCAGCCATGGTTTATTTCTCTTTATGTGATTCTTTGCTTCATACCAAAAACCCGTATTGTCGGTGTTGGATTGATCATTCATATGATTTTAGATTCTGTCGATTGCCAAACCACTAATGGGGTATGGATAAGCTAATAGAGGGTTGATTATCATAGCGCCATCAGTGCAATTTACACTGTACTTAAATTCTTTAAAACGGACTTAATATTATGACAAAACAGATTCTTGGAGCCGTGGTGGCTCTGGCAGCTTCGTTAATGCTTTTTTCTACCGCCAAAGCAGATGAAGGTATGTGGCAACCCTATCAATTACCCGCTATTTCTGATGAGCTTGCGGATAAAGGACTTGAAATAGACGCCACATCAATTTCTAAATTGACTGAATTCCCAATGAATGCGGTGATTAGCTTAGGTGGTTGTTCAGCCTCATTTGTATCACCCAAGGGTTTGGTGGTTACCAATCATCATTGTGCTTATGGCTCCATATTGCACAACTCAACACCTGAGAATAATCTTTTGAAAGATGGTTTTTTAGCGTCTTCCTTTAGCGAAGAGCTGCCCGCCACGCCAGGGTCACGAGTCTATGTGACTGAAGAGGTGACGGATGTAACTGCAAAAGTGATAGCAGGCACTGAGAGTAAATTGGGAAATGCTTTCTATGAGGCCCTTGATGCTCGTGAAAAATGGCTAATTGCAGAATGTGAGAGCGAGGAGGGTTATAGGTGCCAAGTCTACAGTTTTCATGGTGGGTTGGAGTACTACTTAATTAAGCAGTTAGAAATTCGCGATGTACGCTTAGTGTATAACCCAGCAGGCAGTATTGGTAAGTATGGTGGAGACATTGATAACTGGATGTGGCCTCGGCACACGGGAGATTTCTCGTTTTATCGAGCCTACGTTTCTAAACAAGGGCTGCCTGCGGATTACAGCGTTGACAATGTCCCCTATGAGTCTAAAAGCTTTCTAAAAGTGTCAGCAAAAGGTGTTAGTGAAGGTGATTTTGTGATGGTGGCGGGTTACCCGGGCCGTACAAATAGATATCGCACTGCCACTGAGGTTGAGAACCAGTTTGAGTGGGCTTATCCAGAGGCAAAAATACTGCGCGAGCGTTTTATCGAGATTATTGAGCAGACTGCGCCAGAGGGTACTGATGACCGGATTAAGTACGAGAGCATGTTGGCTGGGTTAGCTAACTATGCAAAAAATTTCACGTCAATGATTGAGTTCTATGGGAAGTCCACCATGCTTGATGATCGCAAACATCGCCAAGCAGAACTTGCTAACTGGATTGATCAAAGTGCTGAGCGTCAGGCAACCTATGGCAAGACACTAGCAACTCTGGATATGCTTATTGAGGAAAGTCAGGCTCACAAGGCCAGAGATTTGATCGTGGGATACATGCGCTATACCACGATGCTACCGACTGCAACGCGCTTATATCGCCTGGCTAATGAGAAGTTGCTGGATGATATGGAGAGGGAATCCGGTTACCAAACTCGTGATATGACACGATTCAAATCAGGCATGGAGCGTATCGATCGTCGTTATGCAGCTAGTGTTGAAAAGGCACTGCTATTTGAAATGCTTAAGCGTTACTCCGCATTGCCTATGGATGAGCGCTTTTCTGAGTTTGATAAGGTGTTTAAGTTGGGTAAGACATTTAATGGAGCTAAGTTACGGCGGACGTTGGATAGGATGTATTCAAAAACTAAGCTGAACGAATTGGATGTGAGGCTTGCTTGGATGGATAAATCTGTTGAGGAGTTTAAGGCGTCGAGAGATCCCTTTATTCAATATGCGGTGGCAATGTATGACACTAATATGGAGCAAGAGAGAGATGATAAAGAGCTAGCAGGTAAGTTAATGAAGGTTCGTCCTCTATACATGCAAGCGATTATTGCGTTTAACAGAGATCAGGGTAAACCGGTTTACGCAGATGCAAACTCTAGCTTGAGAGTGGCAGTAGGGCATGTAAAAGGGTATTCACCTCAGGATGGTTTGCGTGCTGAGCCCTTTACTCGATTAGAGGGGATTCTTGCCAAAGACTCTGGTGATGACCCGTTTGATTCTCCTAAGAAACAGTTAGAGTTGATCAAGCAAAAACAGTACGGTGATTTTTATGTCAAAGAGATTGACTCGGTCCCCGTTAATTTTCTTTCTACATTAGATAGTACTGGTGGTAATTCAGGGTCACCAACATTAAATGGCCGCGCTGAATTGGTTGGGTTACTGTTTGATGGCGTTTACGAAAGTATTATTGCGGACTGGGGTTATGACGATGATACGAACCGATCTATCCAGGTTGATACTCGGTACATGCTTTGGGTGATGAAGTACCTGGATAAGGCTGATCGCTTGCTAGATGAAATGGAAGTTGTCAATTAACCGAATGAATTAAGGCGGAATAAACAAAAAAGCACAGCAATTAGCTGTACTTTTTTGTTGCTCGATTCCATTACAAATTACTACCAGATACGAATGCGCTCCTCTGGAGGCAAATAAAGTGCGTGGTCGGGTCCTATATCGAAAGCTTCATACCACTCGTCAAAGTTCCTCACAATGCCATTTACTCTGTAGTAAGGAGGGCTGTGAGGCCCCCGAATAAGCTGCTGACGCAGTGATTCCTCACGGTATTTTGTTCGCCATACCTGGGCCCAAGCCATAAAGAGTCTTTGATCACCCGTCAAACCATCGATGATTGGCGCCTCTTCACTTTTAGAAATAACACCATCCCCATCGACATCCAGGCTCATCTTGTAAGCTTTATAGGCCATGGACAAACCACCTAGATCACCCGTGTTTTCACCCAATCCAAGGCGCCCATTAATGCAGGCTTCGCCATTGTCTAACGGGCAAAATGCATTGTATTGACCGACGAGGGCATCAGTCTTTGCCACAAAGGCTGCATTATCTTCGGGAGTCCACCAATTACGCAACACACCATTTCCGTCTGACTTAGAACCTTGATCATCAAAACCATGACCAATTTCGTGACCAATGACACCACCAATAGCACCGTAATTTACTGCAGGGTCGGCATTAATATTAAAAAATGGAGGTTGTAAAATGGCCGCTGGAAAAACAATTTCATTGCGGTTGGGGCTGTAGTAAGCATTCACCGTTTGTGGGAGCATAAACCATTCTGTTTTATCAATGGGTTGCCCGAGTTGGCTCAGCATATCTTTGTAGCCCCACTCATTGGCAGCTATTGCGTTAGCAAAAGCGCTGTCAGAAACCATCAGACTGTCATAAGTTTCGAATTTTACGGTGTAGCCAATTTTGGGAGTGAATTTAGCTAATTTATCGCGCGCTTGGACCTTGGTGTTGGCACCCATCCAATCTAAATTGTCCAAATTATCACTCATGGCCTTGCGCAAATTACCCACTAATTGGTCCATCGCATCCTTATTTTCAGCTGGAAAATGGCGAGCGGCATAGACTTTTCCCACACCTTCACCCAAAGCACTTTCCACCGCACTGACGGCGCGCTTCCATCTGGGTCGTTGTTTTTCCTGACCACGTAGCTGTTTAGAGTAGAACTCAAAAGAGGCCCGATCAATTTTCGCAGGCAATACCGAAGCGAAATCTGATAAAAGGTGTGCGCTTAGGTATGCTTTCCAGTCATCCAACTCTGTGCGGGCCATCAGTGCCATTATTCCAGCGATACCACCACCAGAAATTTTTGCCACCTGCTCATCGCTCAGACCAAGGTCCTTGATCTTGGCACCATCCGGAGTGACTTGGCGGACAACAAACTGTAATTGGTCATCTAAGCCTAGAGAGGACAGCATAGTTTCTACAGGAAATGCGCCCCCTAGTTCAATTAATTCAGAACGACTCATTTTGTTATAGGTTAAATTGCGATTTCGGCCAACAGTTCTATCCCAGTGAGCTTTTGCAATTTCAGTCTCAAGTGATAAAACTCGGTCAGCTGCAGATTTAGCTCCGCTGTATCCTGCTTCGCCTAAAAGGAGGGTTAAGTAGTCAAGATATCCCTGACGTGTTTCTACATTTTTACCTTCATCGGTGAGATACATGTCCCGATCAGGCAAACCAAGACCGCCTTGAGTTATGTAAAAGATATAATTTGCAGTATCTTTGGAGTCTACATCTACCCAACCACTCACAGGACTTGAAAAACCAACGGTTGCAAACACAGTGGCTAATTCATCGAGACTTGTGATGCTAGAAATTCTTTCTAGACGTGATTTGACCGGAGACATGCCTGCAGCCTCAATTGACTCAGTATTAAGATAGGCGTTATAGAAAGCCGCTATCTTTCCTTCGAGTGTCTGTTCATCGGGTTTGGCACCGGCCAGTTCTTCAATAATTGCCTTTACACGATTTTCTGATTTGTCGCGTAGTAGGGTGAATGACCCATAACGTGTTTTGTCTTCTGGCATCTCAAAATTGTTATACCAAGTCCCGTTCACATAGCAAAAGAAATTATCTCCCGGGCTGAAACGTTGATCCATAGCTTCTAGGTCTAGACCGGCTGAACCCCACTGGTCGCGATCGACGGTATCAATTTTGACAAGCTCAGCATTGGCGGTGACACAGTCGCCAGCATAATTGCTTGCACTAGTATCGTCTGAAGATGCGGTTTCTATTTGGTTGGTAGTATCTTCTGATGATTTTTCACAGGCACTAATTAAAAGTGCCAATGTTAGGATGATTAATTTTTTCAATGGTTTTTTCCTTTGTTGAAAGGGTTGAAGTATCTAATGTACTAATACGTTAGTTAGTGCTCAATGGGGCCAAGGATAAGTTAAAAACATGAGATAGCCAATGGTTGTATCAAGAGGATATCTAAGTAACAGTTTTAGGATCTATCCCGAAGGTTTTGTTCCCCTAAAAATAAAATGGAATATATTATTTATCTTGTTAGCGGCAGAGGTTGGCGGTACTCTATTTTCATAAATTAACAGGCCAACTAATAAAAATAATAAGAGACCCAAATCGAAACTTGCGGCCCCTAGCGAGATGGCCCACCACTTATAGGACAAGAATGAATGAACATTAGTGCTCGTTGCTGTGCCAAGTTATATCTAGTGGCTGTTGTTGTAATGTCTAGTCAAGTGATAGCTTCTCAAGAGATGGTCAAATCACCCTCAATTTCCGCTCATCAGGCAGCCAATTTGATGCAGTTGCCATTAAGCTGTGCTGAAACTGAATACCCCAACAAGCTGAGTCAGACGCTGTACAGTGATGATGATTTGGCATCGCCCAAGGCATTACATCCAGCTTTTTATGGTTGTTTTGATTGGCATTCAGCGGTGCATGGGCATTGGTCAATGGTACGCTTGTTAAAAGCCTTTCCAGATATTGAGGGCAGAGATAGAGCCTTATCAATTTTGCAGCAGCACATTACTCCCGCCAATGTGGCTGCCGATCTTGCTTATTTTCAGCTAAATAGTTCATGGGAGCGACCCTATGGTTGGGCTTGGTTGCTTAAGTTAATGAGCGAGTTGCACACTTGGGATGATCCGGCGGCTGGGCCACTGGCACTGGCGCTCAAACCCTTGGCCGAGCATTTATCAGATCAGTATGTGACGCATTTACCCAAGTTGGTTTATCCTATTAGAGTAGGGGAGCACACCAATACTGCATTTGGACTTACTTTTGCTTGGGATTATGCCGCACTATTTGATGATTCTGACTTAAAATCAGCAATAAAAAAGCGAGCACAAGATTTTTATCTTGAGGACAAAAACTGTCCAATTGAGTGGGAGCCTAGTGGTTATGATTTCTTATCGCCCTGTCTGGAAGAGTTAGATTTGATGCGTAGGGTGTTGCCTGAAAAACTATTTATGATTTGGGTAAAAGCTTTTTTACCTCAGTTGCTGTTACCGGATTTTGAATTACCGGTAGGGGAGGTATACGATCGCACAGATGGCAAACTAGTGCATCTGGATGGTCTTAATTTTAGCCGTGCTTGGGTACTGTCGGCGCTCGCCGGACAATACACGGAATTCAGTCATCTTGAGGTGGTCGCTGATAAGCACTTAGCGTATTCGCTGCCTAATTTAGTTGACGATAGCTATGAGGGCGGACATTGGTTAGGGTCCTTTGCTATTAATGCGCTTTTGCCATAAGTTAGGCGAATCTTTACGGAGTTAAAGAACAAATCGATGAACTTTGTAACCTATGCAATACCTTTTTTTCTACTGCTAATTCTGGTCGAACTGGCCTGGGGTTGGTTCAAGGGTAACAATACCTATCGTATTAACGATAGCCTAAATAGTATGAGTCTGGGCCTGTTAAGCACGGTGACTAAGTTCGTTTTCTTAAATATTGGACTTATCGTATTTTCAGGGATTGAGCAGAACTTCGCCTTCTGGGCGTTCAATATAGAATCTTATGCTCATTGGTTGTTGGCGATTCTGTTGTATGACTTTCTCTATTACTGGTTTCACCGGATTAGCCACGAGCGCCAATTTTTTTGGGGCTCTCACGTGGTGCATCACCAGAGTGAGGATTACAATCTTAGTACGGCTCTGCGTCAGACCAGTACGAGCTTTCTGACGACATGGGTATTTTTTATGCCCTGTTTTTTTCTCGGCATGCCAATATATATGTACGTTAGTGTTGCCACTGCTCATTTAGTCTATCAGTTTTGGGTACACACCCAACATATCGGTAAACTTGGAATCTTTGAGTGGTTTATGATTACTCCTTCAAATCATCGCGTGCACCATGCACAAAACCACAGCTACATTGATAAGAACTACGGCGGTTTATTGATTATTTGGGACC
>Ga0233432_10000633_pt1 | contig 33625 bp, 25 predicted proteins | sample SI_122_August201_6_FD_179870 | JGI IMG/M metagenome (GOLD analysis project Ga0233432, IMG submission 179870) | Seawater microbial communities from Saanich Inlet, British Columbia, Canada - SI_122_August2016_10_MG | ecosystem: Environmental > Aquatic > Marine > Inlet | place: Canada: British... | reverse complement strand
CAGAGCATTGATAAGCAGCAACCCTAACCCCATCGTCATAACCACGAACGGCAAAGCGAAAAGCACCAAAATAGGCTTTAAAACCGACGAAAACACGCTCAACAACAAAACCGCCAGAACCAAGGACCCTGAATCTTCGTAACTGATTCCAGGAAGGATCGAGCTTCCCAAAAACACACCAAAGGCGCTCACTAACGCTCTTTTTAAAAATACTGCCATAATTCCTACAGAACACGACCAAACAACGAATAATCGCGTTCCATTACCAGCCCATTATCCGAAAAAATATATCACAGGCTCGCGTTGCAGCATCGCATGATCCAAGCGCTCCCAATAGAAAACCCCTCACTGCATGCATGAAAAGGATCAAGTCGATTCTCCAGCAATTGGCTTACTTAAACATCTATTTCCAAAACACTTTCCTTAAAAAATTGCTCTCCCCCCTCGATTCTCCTCAATGGCCGACGAATCATGCGGATCGCCTTCATCCAAGACCACCTGCGCAACGGTGGAACTGAAAACCAAACCCTTCATATCGCCCATGGACTTGCGACCGAGGGAATCGAAACGCACGTCATCGTGTTTCGCCAAGGCGGCATTCTAGACGATAAAGCCGACGCCAGCGACTTTCACCTGCATTTTCTCAATCAAGGCCAGCTCAAGACCGATTGGTTCGCCCCAGGCCTCGACTCTCTCCTCCGCTCTCTCGATATCGACATCGTCATCGCCATGGGCCGGATGGGCAACTGCCACGCAGGACTGCTCTGCCGATCAAAACGACCCTATCGGATTGTCGCCACTTTCCGCACCGGAAAAACCATTCCTTGGCTCCAACGCCGAGCCTTGCGCAAAGCCGACCACATCGTCGCCAACAGCCGCGAAGCACTCGCCCGAATCGCCAAACTCTACGAAATCGAACGCGCCGACTCCACAGTCATCTACAATGGATGCATTCGAAAAATCGAACCGACGCCCCCCTCGGAGAAATCAGGCACAACCCACGAAGCGCCCATCCACCTCGTTAGCGCCAGTATGTTTCGCCCAGATAAGAAACAGCAAAGGTTGCTTTATATCTGCAAACGCCTACCCACGCAAATCAATTGGCGCCTAACCCTAGCAGGTGACGGATCCGAGCGCTCCGCCTGCGTCGCCGAAGCCAAACGAATCGGCGTAGAAGATCGCGTCGATTTCCCCGGTCTGCTTCACAACCCGAATCCACTCTACCAGCAAAGCCATATAGCGGTCCACGCATCCGCCAAAGAATCCCTCCCTAATTTCCTCGTCGAAGCCCAAATGGCCGGTCTTCCCGTCATTGCCTACAACGTAGGTGGCGTCGCCGAAACCTTTAATCCCGGCCAATCCGGTATTCTCATCGAGTCGGCCGACGAAAGCCGCTTCGTCGAAGCGCTCGAAAACCTCGCCCAATCCCCAAAGCTTAGACTACGAATGTCCGAGGCCGCGCGCAAATATGCCCGCGATCACTTTACAGCCGAAGCGCAACTACAGACCTATATCAATCTGCTGAACAAACTCATTTCTGGGCAAAAATAGCCCTTCAACATGCCCAACACTCTTTCCGACCTGAAATCCATTCGCTTGCGCGGAGTCCGCCAAAACAATCTCAAGAACATCGACGTCGACATTCCCCTCGGCAAATACATCGCAGTCACGGGGCTCAGCGGAGCAGGCAAATCCTCCCTTGTCTTCGAGACCTTGCATGCGGAGGGACAACGTCGTTACGTTGAGACGTTCAGCGCCTACACGCGACAGTTTCTCGACTTACTCGAAAAGCCCGATCTCGACGAAGCGGAAAACGTACGCCCATCCATCGCGATCGAACAGAAAAACACGATCAAGACCTCTCGCTCGACCGTTGGTACCATGACCGAACTCACCGACTTCTTCAAAGTCTGGTTCAGTCACGTTTCCACTTTATTCGACCCAGCCACCGGAAAACCAATACAGGACGATAACCCCAAAACTATCTGGTTACGTTGCCTCAAACACTGGTCCGCCTATACCGTCATTGTTGCATTCGAAATCAAACGCCCCGAAAAGCTCAACTGGCCCGAGATCCTCAAGAACGTCCAAGCCCAAGGTTACTCACGCTTCATCGACACCAAAGGCAAAGCCCAACGCGTCGACGACGATGCTGCCATTAAGTCGATTTCCAAAAAGACCGATGCCGCCATTTTCGTCGTCCAAGATCGAATACCCCTAGAATCTCGAAATAAAAGTCGATTCCTAGAAGCCGCCGAAACCGCTCTTGAATTCGGCCAAGGCCAAATCGCCTTGCTAAATGCCGACGGTGGTTTCCTAGAAAAATTCTCTAACGGACTTCACTCCCCCGAGACCGGCCGTAAATTCCGACGAGCCATCCCAGCTCTATTTTCATTCAACTCCCCCATTGGAGCTTGTCCCGAATGCCGTGGATTCGGACGCGTTATCGAAATCGACTATCGCCTCGCGATTCCGGATGCCAATGCCTCTATCAGCGACGGACTCATTCGCCCCTTCGAAGGAAACGTTTACGGCGAAAGTAAAAAGGACCTCGAACGTGCCTGTAAACGCCTCAAGATTTCCACCAAGGTTCCTTTCAGCGAACTTCCCAAGGCACAGCAAGACATCGTCATCAACGGCGAAAAATCCTACCAAACGAAAAACAAAGATGAGGACTGGGACGGTAAAGCCTGGTACGGCGTCAAAGGTTTCTTCAATTGGCTCGAAAAGAACACCTACAAGATGCACGTTCGCATCTTCCTCTCTCGCTACCGAGCCTACGTCAAATGCCCCCACTGCGAAGGCTCCCGACTCCAACCAGACTCCCTATGCTGGTCTTGGAATGGCTACCGGCTGCCTGATCTTTACGAACTCCCGGTAGGCGAGCTTTTCAAGCTCATTGAAACCTGTAAAACGAATACAAACAAATCGACCCTATCCTCGCGCCAAACAAACATCGCAATCGATTCGATCCTCTCCCGACTGCGCTACCTCAATCACGTCGGCCTTGGCTACCTGACTCTCAATCGACCAGCCCGTACCCTAAGCGGGGGTGAAGTCGAACGCGTCACTCTCACCTCATGCCTCGGCACTTCTCTCGTCGACACGCTTTTCGTCCTAGACGAGCCTTCCGTCGGACTTCACGCCCGAGACATCGATCGCCTCATCCAGATCGTACGAACGCTCACCGAGGCAGGCAATACCGTCGTCCTCGTAGAACATGACGACGCTATGATCCAAGCGGCCGATCACATACTAGAGATTGGCCCCGAACCAGGAGCGAACGGTGGCCACATTGTTTTCCAAGGTACTCAAACCGAACTGCTCGCGAGTTCCGAGAGCATCACTGGCCGCTATTTCTCAGGCGAACTCACTCTCGACGCGCCCGAAAAGACGCGTCCTTTCAATCTAGCAAGCCGCAGCAAAACCAATCCCCGACTCCGCCTCAAAGGCGCTACCAAGCACAATATCCAAAACCTCGATATTGATATCCCCCTATCACGGTTCGTCTGCCTCAGCGGCGTATCCGGATCCGGAAAGAGCACCCTGCTTAACAACGCCCTCTACCAAAACCTACTCACCCAACGCGGAAGACTCGGCAACGACCCAGCCGTCGTAAAGACGCTCAAAAGCAGCATCGATTTCAGCGAAATCGTCATGGTCGACCAATCGCCAGTAAGCCGCACCCCGCGCTCCAATCCAGCCGTGTACGTGAGTGCATGGGATGAAGTTCGAAAGATTTTCGGAAAACTCCCCGAAGCCGAGTCCCAAGGCTACACCCCCTCCAGTTTCTCTTTCAACGCCGGCGACGGACGCTGCGACCAATGCAAAGGCCTGGGATATGAAAAGGTGGAGATGCAGTTTCTCAGCGACGTCTACGTCCCCTGCCCCCACTGCGACGCCAAGCGTTTCAAACGCGACCTCCTAAAGATTGCATTCCTAAACCACTCAATCTCCGACATCCTCGAACTCACAATTGCCCAAGCCCTTAGCCTCTTCCGAGAGTACCCAAGAATCCACGACAAATTGATAGCCCTCGATCAAGTCGGCCTCGGCTACCTAAAAATGGGCCAACCCCTAAACACACTCTCCGGCGGCGAATCCCAACGCCTAAAGCTCGTCAAATACCTCTCCGTCAACAAAAAGCCCACATCCCCTTCATCCCTCAACGCTCATCCTGCATCCTTAATCCTGCTAGACGAGCCCACAACCGGACTCCACAAACATGACGTCAAACGTCTACTCGAAGTCCTGCAAGACATCGTCGACCAAGGACACAGCCTAATCGTCATCGAGCACAACCTAGACGTCCTCAAAAGCGCCGATTGGATAATCGAACTAGGCCCCGATGCCGGAAGCGACGGAGGAAAACTCGTCTTCCAAGGCACCCCTTCCGACTGCGCAAACCAAGCCACCACCGAAACGGGAAAGTATCTGAATAAGGATGAAAGCGGAAGGATGAAGGATGAAAAGAAAACCTCGAAGTCAAAGGGGCGAAAGAAAGAACTCGAACTCCTAGCAGCCGAACCCAGCGCCCCCTACGGCCAACCCCCTTCATCCCTCAACCTTCATCCTTCATCCTTAACAATAACCGGTGCCCGCCAGCACAATCTCAAAGACGTCACCGTATCCATCCCTCACTACCAACTAACCGTAGTCACTGGTGTTTCGGGATCCGGCAAAAGCACCCTCGCATTTGATATCGTCTTCGGAGAAGGACAACGACGCTTCATGGAGTCCATGTCGCCCTACGCCCGCCAATTCGTAGAGCAACTCGCTCGCCCCGACCTCGACCAGATCTCAGGTATCCAACCGACAGTCGTCATCGAACAGCGCATCACCCGAGGCAGTCGCAAATCAACCGTCGCTACGATTACCGAAGTCGCTCAGTATTTGCGCCTTCTTTATTCTCGTCTAGGCATTCCCCATAATCCGAATACAGGAAATCCATTCCTAGCTCAATCAGAAGATCAACTACTCAAAAGGCTTCGCGAAACCCTTGGCAAACGAAACGCGAAACAATCCAAACAACTCCTCCTTTGCGCCCCGCTCGTCCGTGACAGAAAAGGCCACCACCAGCCGATCGCCAATTGGATCGCCAATCACGGCTACGAAATGATGCGCGTCGACGGGGAAATAATCTTAACCGAAGATTTCGAGAAACTGGATCGCTACAAGGAGCACAACATCGAAGCCGTAATCGCCGATCTGTGCTCCCTCAAAGACTCTCCCGCCAAAATCGCTTCCGCTCAAAAAGAAGCCCTTCAACGAGGCAAAGGCACCGCTCTATTGGTCGACAACCAAGGCGCCATCGTCACCTGGCTTTCCACCTCGCGAATGGATGCCTCCACCGGCGATGCTCTGCCAGAACTCGACCCCAAGGATTTTTCCTTCAATTCCCACAAGGGATGGTGCCCGTCCTGTCGCGGACACGGACGTATCTATCCATGGATGCGTGAACAACTGGAAGAAGGGGAACTCCTCGCGAAATCAATCGGAGCCGACTCCGCTTCCGATGACGAATCCGACGAAGTAATCGTATGCCCCGATTGCGAAGGCCAGAGACTCAATGCGACTAGCCGCAACGTATTTCTACCCCTCAAAGGCAAAACGAAAATTTCGCTTCCGCAACTACTCCATCTAAACCCCAAAGATCTCCTCTCAACTCTGGAGAACTTGAAACTGGATAAACGAGGACAAGTCATCGCCCGCGACATAGTCGACCAAATCCGCGAACGCCTCCAGTTCATGGGGAAAGTCGGTCTCGAGTACCTTTCCCTCGATCGCCCCACCCAAACGCTTTCAGGCGGCGAAGCCCAACGCATCCGCCTTTCCGCTCAACTGGGTTCTAACTTGGCTGGCGTTCTCTACGTACTCGACGAACCGAGCATCGGCCTTCATGCCCGCGACAGCGACCGCCTAATCGAGACGCTTAAAGAACTGCGCGAAAAAGGAAACACCCTACTCGTCGTCGAACACGACGATGCCATGATGGAGCAAGCCGACTGCATCATCGACCTCGGTCCAGGAGCCGGAACTCGAGGAGGCGAACTCATCGCCAAAGGCACCTTAAGCGAACTTAAACGTAACCAAAATTCCCTCACAGGAAAATATCTAAAGAAAGGAATCGTTCACCCGCTAAACGAAAGCTACCGTTCCATCCCCAAACGAACAGCCCGCAATTCGAAATCCGCAATCAGTAATTCGCAATCCAATTGGATAGAGCTCTCGAAAGTAACGTTTCGCAATCTGAAGAATCAAACCATTCGAATTCCGCACGAACGCCTCATCATGGTCTGTGGCGCATCCGGAGCGGGAAAGTCCTCGCTCGTTCGAGACTTGCTCGGCCATGCAGCTGCCTACTCCATCAAGGCAAAAAAGAAAACCGTTACAGGCAAAGCCTTCGCCAAAAACGGAAAATCTATCGAAGGCGAAGAAGGCAAGGCGCTTTTCGAATCGCTCACCGGAGTTCATGCATTTCGCTCAGTGATAGAAGTCGACCAATCCCCAATCGGCAAAACTCCGCGCTCCACGCCCGCTACCTATCTTGGCGTATTCGATATCATCCGACAATTTTTCGCCAATCTGCCAGAGTCCAAAATGCGCGGATACAAACCAGGGCGCTTTTCATTCAACACGCCGCACGGGCGATGTCCGACGTGTTCAGGTGCCGGTCAGGTCAAGCTCGAGATGAGCTTCATGCCTGACACCTATGTCGTCTGCGAAGACTGTAATGGCTCACGCTATAGTGCCGAGCTCATGGACTTACACTGGAAGGGCAAGAACATCGCCGACGTCCTAGCGATGACTTTCTACGAAGCAGCGGAGTTCTTCAGTTTCCATAGCCAACTTGGAGACATTATGCAGCTCATGGTCGAAACTGGCCTCGACTACCTAACACTCGGTCAAAGCAGTCCCACCTTGTCAGGCGGCGAAGCCCAACGCATGAAGCTCGTCACCGAACTAGCCAAAGGCTTGCAAAGCTACACCGAACGAAGCCGAGGCATCCAACGCACCAATCTCTACATACTCGAAGAACCCACAATCGGCCTCCATCTCAGCGATTGCGAAAAGCTAATACACCTACTCCACAAACTCGTCGCTCATAGCCACACCGTCATCGTCATAGAGCATCACCTCGACCTCCTCGCCGAAGCCGACTACATCGTAGAGATCGGCCCCGACGGCGGCCCTAAAGGCGGAAAGATCCTCTACCAAGGAAACCTAGCCGGCCTCCAAAAATCCAAACGCAGCATCACCGCCGACTATTTGAAAGGACGTTAAACGGAATAACCGAGCGCCTCTACATACCCCGCACTGAAAATTAGCTTTAAATCAAAGGTGCTTTCCGTACGTTATCAAATGGTGACGTTCCTTAAATCAATTACGCTTCTACTGGCTATAGCCATAGCTAACCCGATGTGTTGCTGCTTGACTTTCGGCGAAACTGATTTCGATACCACTGCTCCTTCGACCACCGGCACGCATGCGTGTTGCCAATTGGAGGACCACGCAAATCCCGAAAAATCAACGCATTCTCAAGATTCGGGAGATTGCTACCACGAGGATGCTAACCTATTGAAGATCAACGATAAAGGCCCTGGTGTCCTCTCGAATCTAGCAGATCCTCAAAGTCAAAGCTACGACTACGTTACTATCCTTAACAGTCTTGAATCCTCTCCTTCGAGACTGCATCAATCGAGCGATTACCACTCGTTTGACACACACTCCCCCGGCTCCCGCACATCCCTCGCCTACTGCGTCTTTCTCCTTTGATTCGCCGACTCAGAGCGTCTAAACAGCCGCTTTAAAGACCCTTTTATACCGATTTCTCGGTATAGCGATGCCTTCAATGCACCCTGTTTCCGACATTTGGCCCAATAATTCGCGCTATTGTCAGTGCCTTCAATCACAGCGCATGAAGAACTCCCTACGGATTCCTTACGCTGCCTGAAAGCCATTACGCTCTGACTTAGATTGAAACCGCTGCATCCCGCAGTTCCGATCCTATCATAGGGATCGTCTTTCAAATCGAAACGCATGACCTACTCGGTCTCTCTTCGTTTACACGAATCATGAACTCGCTCATAAATCGCATTTTTCACGCCAGTCTCCTCCTCCTCGCCATTTCGGCTATAACCGAAAACGCGCTCGCCGATCAATCGGATACGCACCCTCCTAGCCCGATCCCAATCATTCTGACCGGAAACGATATCGTCGGCCCATTCATCGCTGAAGCTCTCGAACGCAACCCAGGACTCCAAGCATTCGACCTCCGCTATCAAGCGGCCCGCGAGTCAATTGCAAGCTCCCGAGCTCTCCCCAACCCGAGAGTCCAACTAACGCATTTCGTAGAATCCATCCAAACACGCACCGGCCCACAACGCCAAGCCATCCAACTCCAGCAACCGATCCTCTGGCATGGGAAGCGAGCCCGGATGCAAGACGCCGCTCAGGCTCAAGCCGAATCCCTTTGGCACGCCTATTCGGCCCAGCAATTCGATATAGTCCAAGAGATATCGCAGCTCGTTCTGGATATAGCGTACCTTGACAAAGCGATAGCCTTTACCCTCGAGCAAACGCGCCTCCTGCAGCAGCTCAATTCAATCGTTGAAGAGCGAGTAAAATCCGGCGGCGCTTTAAACGAATTACTTCGCCTACAAGTCGAAACGCAACGGTTTGAGGATCTTGTCGCTAATCAGCGAACGCAGCGCTTCTCGGCAGCCGTAAAACTCGAAGCTATTCTCGGACGACAATATGAAGAACCTATCATCGAATTTGAATGGGAAGCCCCCAACGATTTAATCCAGGACTCCAGCCTCTGGCTTCCTTCCGTCCAAGAACGAAACCCCAAGATCGCTATTCTGCGCGCTCTCGAAAATAGCCAAGAAGCTAGAAAACGCATAGCCAAACTCACCAATAAACCAGATTTCACTGTAGGACTGAATTACCTTCGGACCGGCGACGCTCTCAACCCTTCCGCTTCCGGCAGCGGGAAAGATCCCTGGGCTCTCATGGTCGGCGTTTCTCTTCCAATTTGGAGTAAGGCGAACAACGCCATAGTGATGCAAGCGTCGCTCCAAAAAGAAGCAATCGCTTCACAAATCAACGAGCAAAAGCTTCTTCTCAATAGCCAAGCACGCACATGGATTGCCCGGCTGGAGGATTCCCAGCAACGTATCCAGAGATATGAAACGAAGCTCCTCCCGATCGCTCGACAAGCACGAGATATATTCGAATCAAATTTTCGAACAAACAAGGCATCGCTGCTCGATCTCTTCGACAGCGAACGAACCCTAATAGAATTGGAAACCCAATACTGGCGCGCAGCCGCCGACGCCTGGGTCGCGCGATGGAAACTCGCCACCCTCTCAGGAGGACTGTGGTTGAACTGAACACTCTAAAAAACTCAATCATCATGAAAACCAAATTGTATCTTATTTTAGGCGCCCTTGCTTTTTTAGTCGTTATTTTCTTCGTTGGTCGTTGGACGGCTCCGACTGCAACCCATAACCAAGCAATCCACAATCATACCAGCGAAAACACTGACGACAATACCACCTGGACTTGCTCCATGCATCCCCAGGTCCTGCAAAAAGAACCGGGAGACTGCCCTATCTGCGGCATGACTCTTATACCGCTTCAAAACTCAAATGGAGCGGACGACGGACCAAGAACGCTTAGTATGAGCGAAAGCTCTCGAGCGCTCGCCGACATCCAAACAACTGCGACCGAACGAAGATTCCCCGAAGCGGAAATACGCCTAGTCGGCAAACTTCACTACGACGAGACCAAAGTTAAATCCCTCACCGCCCGCTTCCCCGCCCGAATCGACGAATTGTTCGTCAACTTTTCGGGCGTATCCGTAAAAGAAGGCCAACACCTAGCACGAGTCTATAGTCCTGAATTGCTAACCGCTCAAAGCGAACTGCTCTCTTCCCATCGATTTGACCCGAACAGCTCGGCAACTCGTGCCGCGGCAGACAAGCTAAGACTCTGGGACCTGCTGCCCGACCAAATCGAAACGATTATTCAAAACGGCGAAGCCAAAGATTTTTTCGAACTCAAAGCACCCATGAGCGGAGTCGTAATAGCTAAAAACGTACACGAAGGCGATTACCTAAAAACAGGTGAGGCTCTTTTTCAAATCGCCGACCTCAATGAACTTTGGCTGAAACTCGAGGCTTACGAATCAGACCTCTCTTGGCTTCGATTCGGCCAAACCATATCATTCACAGTCGAATCGTATCCAGGAACTACTTTCGATGGGAAAATTAATTTTATCGATCCCGAAATCGATCGCAAAACACGAACGGTTTCAATCCGCGTAAACGTGGAAAACTCCGAAAGGAAATTAAAACCAGGAATGTTCGCCCGAGCGATTGCTCATTCGAGAATCGCCAAAGCAGGAAATGTTTTCGCGCCGGAATTCGCAAACAAATGGATAAGTCCAATGCACCCGGAAATCGTTAAAGACGCCCCGGGCATATGCGACATCTGCGGCATGGAACTCGTGCCTGCAGAACAATTAGGCTACATCCAAGACCCTAACGAGCAGCCTCCATTGGTCATACCTACCTCCGCCGTACTGCGCACTGGAAAACGATCCATAGTCTATATCGAAAAACCGAATACCGAACGTCCGACTTTCGAAGCACGAGAGATCGAGATTGGACCGAGAGCAGGCGACGTCTTCATAGTCATCTCCGGGCTCGAAGAAGGCGATCGCGTCGTCACGAATGGCGCATTTAAGATAGATAGTTCCCTTCAGATCCAAGCCAAGCCTAGTATGATGAATCCCGAAGGCGGCGTCCCTCCGCCAGGGCACAGCCACGGAGATAGCCCTGCCCCTGTCGACCACAGTCAGCATGCGCCGCAGGCCGCTTCGAATCCCGACCAAGATGCAGTGAAAAAGCTGCTTCCAAAGTATTTCGAACTGCAATCCGCTTTGGCGAACGACTCACTCGAAAATTCCAAGAAAGCTCTGATGTCTATCATGGAACTAACCGGTCACTCTGGAACCCTTTCCGAAATAATACACCTCATGCTTGGGAGTGATTCGCTCAAGGCCATCCGAAACCCTCATTTCGAAAGCCTCTCCAATCATCTGATCGCTACAGTCTCGACAAATCCATCCGCTTTCGATGGTCAAATCTACCAAATGCACTGCCCCATGGCCAACTCCGATAGCGGCGCAGATTGGCTACAGTCAAGCGACGATCTTCTCAATCCTTACTTTGGAGCTGCTATGCTTAAATGCGGCACGACAAAAGCCGAGTTCTAATCCGTATCGCATCGATCAGCTCAATTCTCACTCATCTTAAATGATCAACAAACTCATACGCTTCTGTCTCGAGAACAAAATAGTCGTCGTTCTCTTTACCGCTGCTTTGATTCTTTGGGGAATCATGGTCGCTCCATTCGATTGGGAGGTCGACATCCTCCCGCGCGATCCCGTACCCGTAGACGCAATTCCGGATATCGGCGAAAACCAGCAAATCGTATTCACGAAATGGATGGGGAGGTCTCCTCAGGATATCGAAGATCAGATAACCTACCCACTCACTACCGCTCTACTCGGACTGCCGCAGGTTAAAACGATTCGCAGCTACTCGATGTTCGGGTTTTCGTCCATCTACATAATCTTCAAAGAAGATGTAGAGTTCTACTGGACGCGCAGCCGTATTCTGGAAAAACTCAACAGTCTCCCAAGCGGGACGTTGCCGCAAGGCGTATCTCCCCAGCTCGGACCCGACGCTACTGCCTTAGGCCAAGTATTCTGGTACACTCTCGAAGGTTACACGCCCGAGGATAAGCCTTCAGGCGGATGGGACCTCGACGAATTGCGTTCAGCTCAAGACTGGTACGTTCGCTATGCGCTTCAAGGAGTTGACGGCGTGGCCGAGGTAGCGTCGATTGGCGGATACGTCAAAGAATATCAAGTCGATGTCGATCCCTATGCATTAAGGACCTACGGCATAGCCCTGCATGAAGTCTTCGATGCCGTGCGAGCAAGCAACATAGATGTCGGTGCTCGGACGATAGAAATAAACGCCGTCGAATATATTATCCGTGGCCTGGGGTTCTTGAAATCCTTGGATGACTTGAGGCAAACCGTTATAACGCATCGCGACAACGTACCCATAACATTGGATCAAATCGCTGAGATTGAATTCGGTCCAGCTTTGCGACGTGGAGCCCTTGATAAAGCTGGAGCTGAAGCCGTAGGTGGTGTCGTCGTAACGCGCTACGGAGAAAACCCGCTTGCAGTCATCAAGCGCATTAAACAAAAGATCGAGGAAATCTCCCCAGGCCTCCCTCGCAAGACACTGGAAGACGGGACTAAAAGTCAGTTGAAGATCGTACCTTTCTACGATCGAACAGGACTCATAAACGAAACTCTCGGCACGCTTGAAAGCGCGGTGCGTCAGCAAATTCTCGTAACCATCATCGTTGTCGTAGCAATGATGCTTCACCTGCGGAGTGCAGCCATAATCTCAGGTGTCTTACCCTTGGCCGTTCTCTTCGCATTCATAGGCATGAAGCTTTTCAAGATCGATGCCAATGTAGTAGCTCTTTCTGGCATCGCGATCGCCATCGGTACGATCGTAGACATGGGAGTTGTATTGGTTGAAAACATACTCCGTCACCTCAACGACGCGCCGCGAAAAGAAGATCGACTAGAAGTCGTTTACCGAGCCTGCTCTGAAGTCGGAGGCGCAGTGGTGACTGCCGTTCTCACAACAGTCATCAGCTTCCTTCCAGTATTCACGATGCAAGCCGCTGAAGGAAAGCTCTTCCAGCCGCTTGCCTACACAAAGACCTTCGCCCTCATCGGCTCCATCATTGTCGCTCTCACTATAATCCCGCCACTTGCTCACTCGCTTATAGCAAAGCGATTCACCTTCGCCTGGTCGAAAACCGGACTGTGGAGCGGCATCGCATTATTCGGTCTACTAGGACCCTTTTTCACCGATTGGTTTCCTGGGTGGCTCGGCTTAATCCTCGTTGGAGCAGCTGTCTTCAATCTCGCTGAAAGACGCATTCCTTCTCATACGCGCAGGCTCGTCTTCCTCCTCTTTAACTTCCTAGTCGCCTTCTTCGTGGCCCTCGTCCTAGCTGCCGACTGGAAGCCTCTAGGGATCGAACGTGATTTCGGGAATGCCCTATTCGTACTTATCGCTATTGGAGGCCTACTTGGAGCATTCTATTTATTTATCAAAACCTACGCCACGTTGCTCAACGCGATTCTTAAGGTCAAATGGATCTTCCTCTCCTTTAGCAGTTTTATCGTCGTATTCGGATTTGCCGTATGGCTCGGGTTTGGGACGCTTTTCTCCTGGGCTCCGAAGTGGATAACGAAATCCGGAACCTGGAGCAGCATATCCCATGCTATTCCAGGACTAGGCAAGGAATTCATGCCGAATTTGGACGAGGGGTCCTACTTGCTCATGCCCACAACCATGCCTCATGCTTCTATTGGCGAAGCAATGGACATCCTTAGCAAGCAAGATATGGCGATCAATGCCATACCGGAAATTGAAACCGCCGTTGGCAAACTTGGACGCGTCGAAAGTCCGCTTGACCCCGCTCCGATCTCGATGATCGAAACGATCATAAACTACAAATCCGAATACATCACAAACGCCAATGGACAAATACTCGCCTTCTCCTACGACGCCGTATCCGGCACCTTCCAACGAGACCCCAATAACGAACTCATACCTGACGAAAACGGAAGACCTTTTCGACAATGGCGCGACGAGATAAAGTCTCCCGATGACATTTGGGCCGAAATCGTTAAAGCAGCCGCGATCCCCGGTTCAACTTCCGCTCCTAAACTCCAACCAATAGCCGCTCGAATCATCATGCTTCAAAGCGGCGTTCGAGCACCCATGGCCTACAAGATTCAAGGTCCTAACCTCGAATCGATCGAACAAGCTTCCCTCGATCTCGAGAAACTGCTCAAGCAAGTGCCTTCGATCAATCCAGGAACCGTCTTTGCCGACCGAGTGATCGGCAAGCCCTACCTCGAAATAGACATCGATCGATCCGCCATAGCTCGCTACGGCATCAAGATCAGGCAAGTCCAGGAAGTCATCGAAGTCGCGATCGGAGGCAAGCCAGTCACCCAAACCGTCGAAGGGCGTGAACGCTATCCCGTGCGCGTTCGCTATTCGCGAGAACTGAGAGACAGTATCGAAGAAATCGAAAACATACTCGTCAGCGCTCCGGACGGAACGCAAATCCCACTAAAAGAGCTAGCATCCATAAAATACCTACGCGGACCGCAAGTCATCAAAAGTGAGAATACATTCCTGGTGAGTTACGTCATTTTCGATATGCAGCCGGGATACAGCGAAGTCGAAGTGGTCGAACAAGCCAATACCTTCATCGACGGTAAATTAGAGAACGGAGAATGGTCCCTCCCCGCAGGGGTCTCGAAACCCATAGCAATTGGCAGCTACGAAAGTCAGGTCAGAGCGGAAAAGAGACTCAGCGTCGTCTTGCCGATCGCACTCTTCGCAATCTGGCTGATTCTCTATTTTCAATTCAAGCGCATCTCCACGACATTTTTAGTTTTCTCCGGCATTCTTTTCGCCTGGTCAGGCGGTTTCACCCTCATCTGGCTCTATGGCCAGCCGTGGTTCATGAATTTCGAGTTCATGGACCAAAACCTCGGAGAACTCTTTCAGATGGGGACGATCAATCTCAGCGTCGCAGTTTGGGTCGGTTTTCTTGCCCTTTTCGGCATAGCCACCGACAACGGCGTAATCGTCTGCACCTATCTCCAACAGGTATTCAAGAAAAACAAACCGAAGACCATATCGGAAATCCGAGCGGCGACTGTAGAAGCAGGGAAACGAAGGGCCCGCCCCGCCATGATGACCAGCGCCACAACAATTCTTGCCCTCCTGCCCGTCCTCACCGCGACCGGTCGCGGGGCCGACGTCATGTTGCCAATGGCGATACCCTCATTCGGAGGCATGCTCCTCGCCATCCTCACCATTTTTATTGTTCCCGTCCTTTACTGCAGTCTCGAAGAACTTTCAGTAAAACTCAGGAAATATAGAAAATCTTAAATTTGTTTTCACCAACCAAATACATATAAATCATGAAACCCAATATACTGAAAATCATCGTAATCGCACTGTTAGCCACCGTTGCCGGCTTCGCGAATTTCGAATCGATGAAACCCGAGTTCGTAGACACGCTCCTTGATCCCTACTTCAACCTGCAAGCATCCCTCGCTGGAGACGATCTAGCTGTGGCCAAAGCAAACGGCGCAAAACTCCAATCAGCGATAGCAAAAGGCACATTTACCCCCAAAGCCTCATCAATTAGGACACTTGAATCGGGAACCCAAAACATCGTCAACTCAACTGATATAAAAACTGCGAGAAATGCCTTTCATGCGGTCTCCAAAGAACTGGGCGACATTGTCGACAATGTCGGCACTACCGGAAAGAGCGACGTTCTCAAAATAATGTGCCCCATGGCCTTTGGCGGCAAAGGCGGCGAATAGCTACAAAGCAATGACGACCTAGCCAATCCCTATTTAGGGTCCATGATGTACAAATGCGGCGCCGTCTTGGAGCAACTCGCTGACGCCACGGAATAGCAAAAGAACGAATAGCAATCGCTAAGCCAGGCCGACTCGAGTTATAATCAGCGTACATTTCTCAAACAGAGCCTGGATTCAGTCTACCCGCAAACCGACGAAATTGCGCAAAAAAGGCCCCAACTGCGTAAGCTATTCTCAGAAGAATTTCGATAAGATTCTATCGAATTAACGGACCTTCCTGCAAAATGGAAGACCACTCCGATTCACCAACCAAAGATTGTTGCCACCATAATGGAGACGTATCGGCTAAACGCGAAAACGCCTCGCTGGTATGGGCAAATTACGATTGTACTATGTGCCCAGGCACGGAATCGAACACGCCTGGCGGTTGTCCTTATTATCGCGCCCCTGCACCCTGGGACTCGCGACACCCATGTCCATTATGGTGGGAATCGGCAAAGGTGCTGAGCATGGAATTCTCATTCGAGATGCAGAAGCTATCGAGACGATGGAAAAATAACCCATCTCATAAATGACAAAACCGGTACATTGACTGAAGGGCATCCCCAAGTTGTTGATATATTTAAAGCCACTGGTATCGATAATTTCAAGCTACTCCAATTAGTCGCCGCCATTGGGAGACATTCTGAACACCCGCTCGCAAGAGCCATAGTCAAAGAATCCGAAAAGCGTGAAATCGAGATTCCAGAGAACACTGACTTCGAAAGCTACCCTGAAGCAGGAGCGCAAGCCGACGTTCTTGGGGAAACGATCAGAGTGGGGAAAAGAGCATATCTACAAAACAATGGAATCGCCCTCCGCAAAGAACTTCTAAACCAGGCACAGGACCTACAGAAACAAGGGAAAACGGTCACCTGGGTCACAGAGGGCAAAGTATTACTCGGTGCCATAGCCATTGCCGATCCGATTAAATCTACCACGCCCGATGCGATCGCGACACTGCATCGAATCGGAATAAAAATCATTATGTGTACAGGCGACAATTCCGATACCGCTCGAGCGGTATCGAGTACCCTCAGCATCCAAGACTATCGGGCAGCAAAGACAAACAGGACCTTGTCGAAGATCTCAAAAGCCAAGGACACCGCGTCGCAATGGCATGCGACGGGATTAACAACGTGCCAGCGCTCGCCGCTGCCGATCTAGGAATCGCAATGGGTACCGGAACCGATGTAGCCATGGAAAGCACTGGGATCACCCTCGTCAAAGGCGACCTTCAAGGAATCTTTAGTTCCATCGCACTCAGTAAAGCGGTCATGCGAAACATTCGCCAAAATCTATTCTTCGCTTTCTTTTACAATGCCATCGGCGTTCCAATAGCTGCAGAAATACTGTATCCGTTTTTTGGAATCCTTCTCAGTCCAATGATAGCTGGAATAACCATGTCGTTTAGCTCCGTATCCGCCATTTGCAACGCATTGAGACTAAAAAATGAAAAAATTAAAACCCAATGACGAGTTCTTCTCAAATGGGCCGTTACTCGAAACTCTTCAAACGACAGAGCTGCAATACAATCGGCCTGTTGAAAGCGCGGATCTTTACCATAGATCAATGTCTTGAATTTCTATAAGGGCCTTTCATTGACACAAGCGTTCCATCCACCATTAATCGGTTTCACGATGAAAGTTCGTATCTTTACCATTCTCGTATCGATAATCGCAGCCACGACTGGATTTGCCCAATGCGAGCATTGCGCAGCCCAAGTTCAGATGGAAGGCAGTGATTCGAATTCCGACGTAACGCTTGCCGCCTATTTCGAAATCCAACGAGCGTTGGCAAATGACGATTTTAAGGCCTCCAGCACTGTCGCGGTCGCTCTTCACGAAAAGACGAGCAAGATGACATGCCCAATCGAAGACGAAGCCTGTTGCGATACCCTCAAAAGCTCAACCCTCACCATGAGCGAAGCCTCAGACATCAAAGGCATTCGCGACGCCTTTAAGAACCTCTCCAACGCACTCATCGCTCGACTTGAAACCCAAGGTTCCTCCGCTTCCCCAGTTTACAAAATGCACTGCCCTATGACCTCCGGCGGAACCTGGCTGCAAGATAATCCGGACCTGCGTAATCCCTATTACGGTGCCGTGATGATCAAATGCGGGATGCAACAAGCGGTTATCGGCAAACAGTAGCTCCGCACTTTCGCCTGAACTCTCCAAACGTCGCTCTCTACCTACCAGTGCCCCCCACCTCTACTATCGCCACGCCACCCGAACACGTCGTCCTTCTCGACCTCGATGGCAACCCCATCGGGACGATGGACAAAAGGAGTGTCCATACAGCGAATACGCCATTGCACAGCGCCTTTTCGATTTTTCTCTTCGATGGCAAAGGCAATATGCTCAGCCAACAACGTGCTCATTCCAAAAAAACCTGGCCAGGTATCTGGTCCAATGCCTGTTGTGGGCACCCTGCGTCGGGCGAGAGCCATTTGGATGCAGCTCACCGACGACTCGAGCAAGAGCTCGGCCTTACCCAAATCGAACTAATGAACGCCCTCCCGAACTTTCGATATCGGGCTGAATTAGACGGAATCGTCGAAAACGAAATCTGCCCTGTATTCATCGGACAATGCTCAGTGGAGCCCACTCCGAACCCGAAAGAAGTAGCCGCCACCGAATGGATCCCCTGGAAAACGTTCGCCGATTCCTGCAAAGGGTTGACCCAAACCCGCTTCGACTCATTTTCCCCTTGGTCTCACTTAGAAGGTCAGCTTTTGCTAGAGCATCCCTTAATAGATCAATTCGTCGGCACAGCCTAGAATCGTCTAAAACCCCGCGGCTCCGCCACCTAGCGACCCGAGGGACTCGCATGAAAATATAGCCAATCAAAATTAGAGAATCTCGGAAACCGTATTCGAACTTCGGCGAGTCAAGATGTCCGAAGTATTAAACGGGTAGCAATAAAGCAAACTCCCAGGTATCTACCCAAAGGGAATAATTCTCGACCTCAAATCTTCCGGAACGATACGCCCGTAGCAACCAAAGCCATGCCGACCGTATTCGCGCGCTCAACCAATTGCACCTCTCGCTGCAAGTCGATTCCAGGGTGAACCAACACGCTAACCCCAGCTGCTTTCGCGCGGTCAATTTCTTCAGGATCTTTGATATCCACGTCGAAAACCACACTCGACCCTTCAATCGATACCCCTCCTTGCAGCAGCCGATCCCAAGCCAATCTTTGATCAAGTAAACTCGAAGCCTGGGCGATCACGCACTCTCCCGCGATAGCGACGCAGCCCGTCGAACGGAGATGCCTCGATAACCTTACCCCAAAGAGCATATCCTCCCATTGAGTGACCAAAGGCTGATTAGCACTCGGCATTCGCCATGCAAAAGGATTCACCGCCACCCGATTTATATCCTGAACCAATGCGCCGCCCGCCACCGAACGGACTTCCTGCAAGGCTTCGTAACCCAAACCTTCGCGACTGACCAAAAGCCGCGTACCATCAAACTCCACTTTCGAAACATACGCCGGCGCCAAGACTGAACTGAAGTGACCCTGCCCGCCAAGCGAACCCAGCAAATCCGAATCGACCGTACCATTTACCACCAGAGTAGCCTTCGAAAGAATCGGCTCGATAGCTCTTCGAGCGGTGTCAACCGCCTCTTCGACGGATTCCCCGCTAGCCGCGGAAATCAAAGCACCGTTTTGAATAATCACCGCTGTCGTCTTCTCGAATTCTCCAATCGCGTACACCGCCAGCGATAAATCGATAACACTGCCGTAATCGAGTTCCGGACCGGAGATTTTTTCGAAATGCTCCCCAAAATTCCCATAGAGCGCCGCCTTCTGCCGCGGCGTATCTCCTTCCGGTAATGCGTGAGCTCGTTTCCAAGAAAATCGAATCGACTTCGGGTATCCGCTCAAGGCATCGATATCCGGAGCTTCGCCTCCCTGCATCTCCAGGTATTGGGCCACTGACGCATCGAATTCGGAAACCGCATGTAACGCATTGCAGGCCTGATCCATTCGAAATCGACCCGACAAACTTCCATCGCCTTTGCGCAGCAAATTCAAAACATCGCCATACATCTCCGGACTCCCAACTACGGCCGTCTTCTGAGGTCGACGAGCCGCCAGGCGAATCAAATCGACGATTCCATGATCAAATGCATTCAAAGCGCTCTTCCACGACATGAACTCACGCCCCACGGCCGAAACGTCATAGAAATTAGCCACGAGCAAATCCACCTCGCCCGACTCAACCAGCCCTACAGCGACCGGTATCTCAATACTATCCGCACCAGAAATCTCATCACCCACGACCGAAGTCACCACTCGAAGCTCCACGCCGAATTCCTCGACCAAGCATTTCGAAAAGTCTTTCAGTCCGGAAGAATCCCGAGTCGCCAGCAGTGCGGTTTTTGCCATCCTCGAAGTACCGTTCCACCCGAACCATCGATCAAGCAAAAAGTAGCAGCGGCATCTAAGTGACTGTTGAACCAGGCCGAATCAAACGCTTCTCTAATTTTAGGAGCGGATTTATCCCGCAATACCTTAACTCTATCCTCTTCTCCATAATCGCGGTAAACCCAATCCTGCACTGACTCATTTAATAGTCTCCAAGAATCTACGAGTTTTCTAATTGAAGTCCTCTATCCTCGGCCCGATATCATTATCGCAACGTCAGCCGTGATGCAAAACCAGGCAAAAACACTCGCAATTGGAAATCGCTCTTTCGGCTCGAAACTAATCGGAGACACCTTTCAGTTTAACAGTCCGAATCGCTACTCCCTGGAAATCGTAAAAATCATAGCAGGTGCCTAGCCGTCGAATTTTCCCTCATGAACGCAGAATCACATCTCCTTGAAGGCCTAAGCGTCACTTTAGATCAACTAAAGTATCACTATGGAGGCCCCAATACACCGCAAGAAACGCCGCACGTATTCGTCTACTACATTACCATAGTCAACCACTCCGATCGCCGTGTTAAGCTGCTCGGACGCAAATGGATTATTTCATCGAAGGACGGCCAAAAACTCGTTATCGAAGGCGTCAAGATTGTCGGCGAAGAGCCTGACCTCGCTCCCGGAGAATCGTTCTCCTATAACAGTTGCCACGTATCCGCAGCCGATACTTCCGCCACAGGTAGCTTTCACGGATTCGACGAAAACCGCAATCGAATCCACACCTTGATTCCAAGATTCGCCATGCGAATCCCGGATCTATCAAGCTAAGGCCCGCCTTCGAAAATAAGGTAGCGGCCACGCCGCTTACCGACTTGACCCCCCAATCCCTTCGGTAATAACTCCTTTTCGAACGGTTCAACAAAGCAGCCGAATTTTTAATAAACTAATCAACCAATCAATTCCATGGGACAACAACACAGAAAAAAAGTAAAACGTATCCGCCGCAAAGCCTATCTCGTTCGCAAGAAAGAACGTGATGAAAAAGCTTCGAAAAGCAAAAAATAGGGCTCGCGCGATCGGAGACCTAAACTCTAATCGATGAGCCTTTTCGGACTTGCAGATAGGGAGTGGATCTTTCTGGCGACAGTCGTTTTCACTGTAACCACTATTCTCGGGAGCTACTCCACCCTAAAGCTCCACCGCAAGGCTGGGCGTCCCTATACGCTCAGCCTCGTCAGTTTTGGCTGGATACTTCAAACGATCGGTCTGTACGAGCGTGGATTGCAGTACGGAGGATGTCCTTTGGCCAATCGATTCGAACTCGTGCAATTCCTCGTTTGGTCGGCGATTGCCCTCTACATCTTCGTTGGCCCCGCTTTTCGGGTGAGTTTACTGGGGATGTTCACATCTGGCTTCGCCAGTATTCTATCGATCCTATCGTTGGGCTTTGACTCCTGGGACAGCCCTAGTCGCGAGCCCATTTTCGGACTTTCTCCGTGGATAGAAATGCACGCAGCGCTCGCGTTGTTCAGCTACGGCGTATTCGGAATACTAGCGCTAACGTCTTCGATGTACCTGCTTCAAAGCCGAAGTTTAAAGCAAAAGAAGATGGGGGGGCTTTTCCCTTACATGCCTTCTATTTTCGAACTCACTCATATCAATCTTCGCCTTCTCGTATTGGGATTTTGCATCCTTTCGAGTTCCTTGGCAATTGGTAGTGTGTACTGGACGCAAGATATCGAATCAGTCAATACGCTGAAACTCGGGGCAACCATCGCCGTTTGGCTCGCTTACGGCGTTCTGCTATTCTTGCGAAATAGGGAGACCCTATCGTACAAACAGTATTCCTGGGCATGTATCATCATATTCACGATTGCCCTCTTTTCGCTCGATGCCGTCGATAGCTCGTCGACACCAGTCGCTGGTGCGGCATCGATTTCAATTTCGTCGACGCATCTATGAGTTCGGGGCACCACGAGCTATTGGTAGTGACGGTCAACCACGAAACCGTCCCGATGGAAGAGCGCGAGCGCTATTCGCTCGACGAGATCCAGGTAGAAGCACTCTACAAAGCGCTTCACGACAACTCGATAATCGAGGAATCGCTCATTCTAAACACCTGCAACCGATTCGAGCTCTACTTCAAGACAAACGAAGCTCGAAACGGAAGATCGGTTGTCTACGAGACTCTGAGCTCTTTTTACGGTATTCCGCTAGTCGAACTCGAAGCCCACGCCAAGACCCGTGGCGGACAAGATGCGATCAAACACCTCATTGAAGTCTCAGCAGGACTCCGTTCGCAAATTACTGGCGAAGCCGAAATTTTCGGCCAGGTCAAAAATGCGTACTCAAAATGCCAACAACTTGGCGGTGCCGGCGCTTTGATCAACCGCATGGTTCAAAAAGGATTTCAAGCAGCGAAGCTCATCCGGCACTCAACTCCAATCGGCCAAGGGCAGATCAATATTTCGAATGTTGCGGTCGATCTTTCTCTAAAAATATTCGGTTCGCTCGATCGAGTTTCCGCTCTGGTTATCGGTACTGGCGAGATCAGCGAAAAAACCGCCAAAGCCCTCCGAAGCCGAGGCACTCATAATTTCGGAATAGCCAGTCACTCGCTAGAACGAGCTGAGTCCGTGGCTCAAGAATGGGGCGGCACGCCTCATGCAGTCGGAGAACTCGATAGCTATCTAAATGGATACGACATTCTGATTTCGTCAACCAACGTAGAAGAACCGCTGCTAACCAAACCCCTGCTAGAACGACTCCATCCTGCACGAAAAAACCGTCCGCTTTTCCTAGTCGATCTCGGCCTCCCCCGAAATGTGGAGTCAGCTTGCCAAGATTTGGACAATGTCTATCTCTACAACCTGGACGATCTAGCGAAAATCGCCCAAGACAATTTGAGCGACCGACAAGCAACGATTCACACTAGCGAAAAAATCGCGTCCCAGAAAAGCGACGCGATTTGGCAGATGCTCGAAAAGCGCGGCTTGGTTAGTTCCCAATAATTCGCGAATCGCTGAGGAAAATACCCTTCAAGTTCATCTCAAGAGCTTGACGGTTCGGCGAGTTCTTCAAGGCTTCTCCCTTGCTGATTTTACCCTCCTTCACCAAACGGGAAAGCTCCTTATTAAAAAAACGCGAACCGCTTTCCGGCGACACATCGAGCAATGACTGAATCTTGTCGAATTTACCGTTTTTGATCATACTGGTAACGACTGAATCCGCGACCATTATCTCCTGAGCCGGTACTCGACTATCTTCCTCTAGCGAAGGAAGTAGCTTTTGCACGATCGCCCCGCGCAAACATTCGGAGAGTTTACGTTGAACCAATTCATGCTTTTCCGGAGGAAAATATTCGAACAAGCGCATTATAGCCTGTTGAGCGCTTGCAGCATGAAGCGTGGTGAATACGAGATGACTCGTTTCAGCCGCAGACATTGCCGTTTCAAAAGTATCCGCATCGCACATTTCCCCGATAAGAATCATATCCGGATTCTGGCGAAAAACGGCTCTCAAAGCCTTTTTGAAGTTTGGCGTATCGATCCCGATCTCCCGTTGATTGAAAACAGACTTATCATCGATAAAATTGTACTCGATCGGATCCTCTAGAGTGACTACATGCTTCGCGGCATTTCGGTTCACCCAATTGAGCATACACGCCATAGTCGTACTCTTACCGGATCCCGTAGCCCCGTAGACAAGTACAATACCATCCTTCGCATTCGCGAATTGAGTCAGCGTCTTCTCGTCCAAGTCCAAGTCCTCGAGATTCGGGATCTTGCTCTTGATATGGAGGAACACCATACTCACGGAACCTCGCTGAAGAAAAGCGTTTACGCGAAATCTGCCTGCCTGTTCCAAAAAATAGGCGAAATCAACCTGCCCCTTCATTTCCCAGACCTCTCGAAAATTTTCCGGCAAGCTCTACTCCACGAAAGTCAACGCATCCTCGCCATCGATCGGTTGCATATCAACCTCCTCAAGACCACCGTTAATACGGAGCACACCCGGTTTATCGGATTTAATTACAATATCGCTCGCACCGTTCTGCGCGGCGAGTAGGAGCAGTTCATCGAAGATTTCCACAGACATGGGCTAGTATTTAACTGAGTTTTGATATTTCTAGCCTTTGAACGCCTAAAAAGTTGCCTAGCTATATAAATCGTCTTGGAACTCGAAACCTTCAATCTACACTGCGTCGAATTATGACTGACATGCGCTTCACCGGATCTATCACAGCAATGACTACCCCATTCCAATCGGATGGGACCTTGGCAGTTAACGACCTAGAAAAACTCGTCCACAGCCAAATAGCTGGCGGAATCAACGGCCTTCTCCCTATGGGAACGACTGGCGAATCGCCTACGCTAAACCATGAAGAACACGCCGAAGTCGTAGAACGGGTCGTCGAAACCGCCGATGGTCGAGTTCCCGTTATAGCAGGCGCCGGGTCGAACTCCACGCGCGAAGCGATCGCGATGACGCGTCACGCCGACAAATCCGGAGCCGATGGCCTCCTTCACGTGACCGGCTACTACAACAAGCCCAGTCAGGAAGGCATCTTCCAACACTTTTCAGCAGTCGCTCAAGAGACCGACAAGCCTATCATCCTCTACTCGATTCCAGGTCGCTGCGTGGTAGACATTTCGATCAACACTGTTGAGCGACTTGTCGCTAAGCATTCAAACATCCGCCACATCAAAGAGTCGGGAGGCAATGTTGCCCGCGTAGACGAATTGAAAATGGCGCTTGGAGACAATATTACGGTTCTGAGCGGCGATGACAGCCTAACGCTCGCATTTATCGCTTCGGGAGCCGAAGGCGTCATCTCTGTTGCTTCGAACATCTTTCCCGCCGAAGTAACCGCCCTGGTCGATGCTGCTCTAAAGGGCGACCTCAAGCGAGCATCCGCAATTCACAGATCTCTCTACCCGATATTCCGCGATCTATTCATCGAGCCGAACCCAGTCCCAGCGAAGCTCTGCCTACAGCATCTCGGCCGATTCTCTACCGATCGCGTACGCCTGCCACTTTGCCAAATCACCGATGAAGGCCGGACCTCTGTTTTGGAGTCTCTCAGGAACGTGCTCGCGAACATCGATGCGACCTCAATCGCCAACGCATCTCAATATTAGCATGAAAATTTGCATTAATGGTTACCGCGGCCGCATGGGCCAAACAATCGCCGAAACCGCAATCGAAGCCGGACACGAAATTACGGGCAAAATCGACATAGGTGACGATCTAACAGCCGCTCTAGAACAATCCGATGTGGTCATCGATTTTTCGTTCCACACCGTAACGCGCAGCGTATTCGAAACAGCGGCAAAACTAGGCAAGCCGATCGTTTGCGGTACCACGGGACATACCCAAGAAGAAAAAACCGCCCTTCTGGAAATCGCCAAAGCGGTTCCCACGGTTTGGGCCGGCAACTTTTCGATCGGAGTGAATCTACTTTGCTACTTAACCGAAAAAGCCGCCGCTATTCTTCCGATCTCCTACAACGCGGAAATCACGGAGATGCACCATCGCCTTAAGAAAGACGCACCAAGCGGTACGGCCTTGATGCTCGCCGAATCCGTTCTCGGACCGCGCGGCCTCAATTACGACGACATCCAACATGGGCGCGAAGGCGTTCCTGGTGAACGAGGAGAACGCGAAGTAGGCATGCACTCGCTGCGTGGCGGCGATGTCGTGGGGGACCATACCATTCTCTTCGCCGATATCGGCGAACGCATAGAACTAACTCACAAAGCCTCTAGCCGTGCGATATTCTCGCGAGGCGCCGTTCGGGCTGCAGAATGGACTATCGGCAAAGAACCGGGTATATATTCCATTCGCGACGTGCTCGGACTTGCATAAATCATGATTGTACTAATCGAAGGCAAGCTACTCAAAGCAACGCCACTCTCGGCCATCGTTTCTGCAGGAGGGCTGGGTTACTCCGTCAATATTCCAGTCACTACCGCAGAGAAGCTTCCGCAAATTGGAGAAAACGTTAGCCTCCATACTCACGCAGTCTATCGCGAGGACTCACAAGCACTCTACGGATTCTGGCACGAATCCGATCGCGATTTCTTCGCCCTTGTCATCGAAAAAGTCTCCGGCGTCGGCCCAAAAGTTGCGATCAGCCTCATGAGTAAACTTTCTCTGGAATCCCTCATCGACACGATTCGAAGGGAAGATTCCGTTCTGCTCGCGAAGACTCCAGGCATTGGGAAAAAGACGGCAGAACGCATCATCATTGAATTGAAAGACAAGATGATCGCTTTCCAATTCGCCGCGAAGATCGAAAATGGTACCGGTTCAGAAGCGATTTCATCGCCCACCCAGCATACATCTACGTCAGAAGATGCGGTCCTCGCACTTCAGGCTCTAGGCTACAAACCAGCTGACGCCCAAAAAGCCATCGATAAAGTCGTCCACAAGCTAGGCCCCAATCTCAGTACCGAAGCGATGATCAAAGCCACGTTCGGCTGAGCGAAGATCTATTTCCCTACTTCCAGTCTTGCGCATTTTCGAGTGCCAACCCACTACCGAAGGTACTTGAAGAACCCGCCCTTACTCGTGGGAGCTCGATAGAGAAAGCCTCGCCGAATTGACTAAATCCGTTAAACGGATCTTTTAGATCCAATTTCCGAGCATCCAAAAAGTCGCGTAGATGATGTAAACTGCGATTGCTACCCAAACTCGGTCGAGTGCTTACAAAGGTCGAAGCATTGCTCCAGATCGGACTTACGCTACTCGACGCTGTATGATGAATACGCGGTTCCTCGTTCACTGCCGTAAATCGAGGCGCCAGTACTTCAAAAGAAGCGATATCCGGAAAGAATAACCCGCTATCCTTCCTTTCCACCTGTTCCATGACAATCGTGTCGTTTTGCCCCCCAAAGAACGGCATCAGATTACGGCCAGCCATTCCGAGTAACGCAAACGCCGCTGCCAATCCGCCAATCGCATAAATCGTCTGGCGTAAAGAGCGACGAACTGGACGCGATTCGAAAGATTCTCCCAGTCGCGTACACGCCTTGTAGATACGTCTATATTCCTCGAAAATTTTCTGACGCTCAGGATCGCCCGAAACTTCCAACATCAAGTCCGAATAATCGGCTGCGGAAATCTCTTCGTCCAAGTACAGGTTCAACAACTCAATAAAACGATCCTGATTCATAAAAGTTCATTGCCTAAACCGGCGCGTAAGCTCTCGCGAGCACGTGCGATCCGACTCTTCACGGTGCCGATACTAATTTGCAGCTCCGTCGCAATTTCATCGTAAGAAAGATTGCGTACATTGCGAAGCCCAAGCACCTCGCGATGTTTTGCATTCAATAACTCCATCGCCGCCGAGACACGTTCTTGAAACTCATTGGTAACCGCAATGTCTTGAGGCGTTTCGACATCGGCTTTGAAAACCTCTCCCAAAGTCGTGTTCGAGTCCCCACCGACTGCTTGGTCAAACGAAATGGATTTGTCGCGCTTACGGCGCCACCAATACCAATACCGATTGCGAGCGAGGTTCGTCGCTATCTGATAAAGCCATGTAGAAAAACTAGAATCTCCACGAAACTTCTCCAATCCACGGTGCGCTCGGATAAACGCATCCTGAGTCACCTCCTCCGCATCCTGCGAGTTTCTCAGCAATTTTAATACCATCGCATAAATGCGATCCCAGTAACGGCTCACCATTTCTTCGAACGCGGCTTCATCTCCAGCCTTAAACCGTGCGACCAGTACTTTGTCCAAGGCGACTTCTTGAGCTTTTATTGACATAGGTATTTCATTTCTTTGACGTTTTGGTTTAGTTAAAGTTCCCAACTTTTCCTCCTATTCTCGTTATCTCGAAAAAACTTCTTTCAAAGGCGTTTTCCAAACTGGAAAATACCCTCGAAGATTAGCCATTCGCACTTTTTGACGCACTTCAAATGGCCCGCATTCAAATAAATCTGCACCATATTGAAACATTACCCACCAATAATACGCTCTGTAAGCTCATCCGGTTGCTGAAAAAACGATAAAATCGTACCTAAAACCTCTATTAATCGCAGCATCTCGCCAATCAGCGATTTTCCCTGCTAAACCCTTGAAAAAACTGCTTGCATTTAGATCCGATCGCAACTGAATAGCCAACTTCTCAAATCTAGAGAATGGGCCGATAGCTCAATTGGTTAGAGCAGTTGCCTTTTAAGCAATTGGTTCAGGGTTCGAGTCCCTGTCGGCCTACCAATTTTTAAAAACCGCCAATTGGCGGTTTTTTTGGTTCCCCAGGGTAGCGTCGGAATATATCAAGGTCTTCGATCGGCTCCTACCTTTGATGTCAAAATCGGCGGTTGATTTCTCATGCCCACTCAATAAAAATCACGATTCATGAACGTCATCCCAATACTCTTCTGCCGCACTTCGATTGTGCTCCTTTCCCTGTTCATATTTTCAATCGAATTGCTTTCAGCCGATTGGCCGCAATGGCGAGGACCGAATCGCGATGGCATATGGAACGAATCGGGCATCATATCGGAATTCAACTCACCAAAGCTTGAACCGGTTTGGAGTTCGCCAATCGGAGCGGGTTATTCCGGTCCAACAATCAGCGATAATCGGGTCTACGTCACAAGCTACCTTGATAAACCAAAGCAGGTCGAACAAGTTCATTGCTTAGACCGATTTACAGGAAAAGAAATCTGGAAGTATGTCTATCCTTGCGAATATCAAGATATTGGATACCCGCTTGGACCAAGAGGTGCCGTATCGATTTTCGATGGAAAAGCTTACGCGTTAGGGACCATGGGTAATTTCCACTGCTTAGACGCAGAAACGGGAAAACCGCTTTGGGAAAAGAACTTCGCGACTGACTTCGAGGCAAACATCCCGATCTGGGGAATAGCCGCTTCTCCGGTCGTCGATCACGAACATGTCTATTTACAAGTCGGCGGACGACCGGGTGCCTGCGTAATCGCGTTTGACAAAAATACCGGCGAGGAAAAATGGACAGCTTTAAACGGAGACGCATCCTACTCGGCCCCACGACTCATTCCGTGGGGAGGTCGCTCGGCCCTACTCGTCTGGACGGGCGATTGGCTAGCTGCCCTAGAGCCAAGCACGGGCGAGACAATCTGGAAACACCCCTTCGCTCGAGCCCGAATGGTTATCAACGTGGCCGATCCTGTCGTCGATATGGAATCCAACCGTATTTTCCTAAGCTCTTTCTATGATGGATCCTACCTTTACAAAATGAATCCTTCCTCTTCAAGCGCCGAACTCCTCTGGAGCCGCCGAGGGCGGAGCGAAGTCCACACAGACGCGCTCCACAGCATCATCATGACATCAGTCATTCGGGGAAACTACGTCTACGGTATCGATAGTCACGGCGAGATGCGCTGCCTCGATATAGAAACCGGCGACCGCATTTGGACCGACTTGAGCTTGCTGAAAAAAGAGCGCTGGGCAACTGCGTTTTTCGTACAAAACGGCGAGAACACCTGGATTCTAACCGAGAAAGGAGATCTTGTTATAGGACGACTAACCCCAATTGGATTTGAACCGATTTCAAGTGCCCACCTGATCGAGCCCACCACCTTCTTGCCAAGGAGAAACGGCAATATCCTTTGGTCGCACCCCGCCTTCGCTCACAAGCATATTTTCGTCCGCAACGATCGCCAACTCATCTGCGTAGATCTTTCGAAATAAGCGTCCAGCATACTTTTCACTAGGATGTTGTAGGATTGGGTTTATCCCGCGATTGGGCCCAATCAGCCTGTTCGACCACAAGCCGGAGCTCGATAAAATAGATGGCCAAGCTTTTCCAGAATCCTACACCCGGGGCCAGGAACTCGCCCAACGTCAAAACGTAGTCCTCAAGGCCCGTGGATCCAATTTCAATTTTAGCCGTAGTGGCAAATCCGGACAGACGATCTCGGATCTCTTACCTCACATTCAATCAATCGCCGACGAAATTTGTATCGTTTGTTCTATGCACACCGAGCAAATCAATCACGATCCCGCTCACGCGTTCATGAACAACGGTTCCATAATCAAAGGTCGTCCGAGTATGGGTTCCCGGCACATCTATGGACTCGGAGCCGAGTCCGACAACTTACCCGTATACATCGTTCTCATCTCGCAAGGCTGCCGTACAAGTGACAACCGGTTCCCTCGCACAAATGGTCTTCCGGTTTTCTTCCAAGGCGATTTCAAGGCGTCCAATTTCAAGCTAAAGGAACAGCCGTCCATTACGTGGGAAATCCCATAGGCGTTTGCCAAAGCGAGCAGCGGCAAGCAATCGACGAGATCCGACGCATGAACGAATGGTATGCCGAAGACAGCCTCGATCCGGAAATTCAAACACGCACCTCCCAGTACGAACTCGCATTTAAGATGAAAACAAGCGTCCCGGAGCTAACCGAAATGTCCGATGAGCCGCAATCGATTCTAGATCTCTACGGGGTCAAGCAACCTAGTGACGGCTCATTCGCTTCCAAATGTCTACTTGCCCGACGCCTAGCGGAACGAGGTACACGATCTACGCCACTATGTTGCCGACACTTGGAATCGACCACGAGCGCCTAACCCACCGCTACCAGGGCTGGGATTTCCGACAAACTGATATCCATGGTCGGGTCGTCAAAGGCATTCTTGCTTAGAGGCTGAGCGGAACTGGCCCATCCCCTTCTTTTTAAGTCTAAACAGTTGGGTCAATTGTAAAATCCATACGAATCTCTCGCCCAGCGACATCCCAGTCAAGCGCGGTTTTGCTTCGTCATCTGCACTTCCCTCCGTCAGACGATTTTCAATTTAGGTCACGCCTGTGGGATCTGCCCTACATCTCAAAAGAAAGGCCATCGAGGAAAGTTCCTCAACGGCCTTTGGAATTAAATTTCTAATACACCTTAAATCACAAGCTCTTCAGATAGGCTACGAGGTGCCCAACATTTTCGGGACTCATATCCAGGCTTGCCGCTGATGGCATGAACGAATGATGAACCGCTTCGCGGCTAGCGATATTACTGGTATCGATCACCGTATCGGAACCACCGAATATTCTAAGCACGAGTGGGTCACCTTCGGAAATCACGAATCCTTCGATCGTCTTATTGTCCTTAGTTTTAACTCTTACGCCTTCGAAGCCATGTGAGATATCAGCAGATGGATCGATGATCGCTTTGATGACCATCTCGCTTGGGTTGCCCTTGGCGAATGCAGTCAGGTCAGGTCCGAAATCGATGCCTTGCTTATCGAATTTATGACACATGAAGCACTGAGACAAAGCGCGCTTACCACGTCCAACGTCAGGCGTATACGAAGCCACTTCTTCTGCGGTCACTTCCTTTTTCGCCTTCGGAAAAGCCGGCACTATCGAATCGACTAGCTTATCACTCGATCCGCCGAGTTCAGCGAGAAGATTAAATGGACGCCAGTACGACTTATTGCGGTTTTCAATAAACCAACGAGCACGTGATGTCACTTCCGCTCCTTCTCCATTCAGGGCTACATCGACCATTGCCCGGCCACCTGCTTCCGATTTAATGTAAGCAATCGCCGTCAACATATCAACTCGAGACTGCATGTTTTTCGAAGTATCCATTGCATACGCCTTCATCTCCTCAACCGCAGACTCCGGATGCAAGCGCCAGACGATATCGGCGAACGACTTTGACCAATCACTAGAATTCTTGCCGCGCTTACTTTTCAAATACGCATAAGCCTTGGCTTCCTTGAGGGCAGCCGCAGTTCCAATTGCTTCCAAATACCAACGGTCTTTTCCATCATAGCCATCGACAAGATCCACCATAATTTCCTTCATTTCGCCAAATGGAACGTTACGCAAAGCAAGAGCCACTTCACGACGGACAGCGGACGAAGAATCTTTCGCTAACTTCCTCGCATGCGACATGAAATTGCTACCAGTTGCTCGAAGCGCACGGAATGCGGCAATACGCATTTGAGGATTACTATCTTTCAAACGTTTCTCAACAAGACCGATTCCTTCCGGCCCTAGCTGAGCCAATAGAAAAACCGACCGAGCTTGAATATATTTGTTCTTGTCTTTTAGCAACTTGGCGACCGCTGAAACAGCTGATGCACCCATTTCCCTCAAACCGTAAAACGCTGCTCCGCGAACATTCGGCGCCGGGCTTCTAAAACCTTCGATCAACCCCGTCATCGTCGAATAGTCAATCTTAGGAGTCGAAAGCATTTTGCCTTTTGGAGCGATGCGATAGATTGATCCTACGCCAAGTTCGTCGTAAGCTCCGTGTCCACCAACGCGGGTATCGAACCAATCCGATACGTACAAGGCCCCGTCAGGTCCAATAGACACATCGGAAGGACGAAACTGAAAACGAGCTTCTTGGTTGCGAGCTCCGGATTGCGAAAAATCGGCTCCGTAGAATATGTTCGTTCCATTCGATCCAAAAAAATCGAAACGCTCGAGAGCGAAACCTGCTTGGGAAGGCTGTGGCTTGTATCCAAAAACAACATTTCGAGTCGGCTCGCAACTAAGCAAGAGACCATTGTATTGCTTACCAAGGGCATCGCCTTCGTAAAAAACGATCCCAGTTGGAGCGCCGCCACCATAAACGTCGCCCGCAGGGATTGTACCTGGATCACCTTGGCGCCACTCCGCTTGTCCTGTCGATTGATCAGGCCGCTTCTCAGTGCGCCACGAGCGCTGTCCATCGAAAGACGAAAATCCGAGATTGCCATATTCCATAAGCCAAGTCGTACGGGCCGCTGGCGGGTCATCGTTGTCATTATTAAATACGTCACCGTATGAGGTGATCGTCTGCTCGTAGGAATTGCGGAAATTATGCCCGATAACTGATAAACCTGTGCCGTCTGGGTTCATGCGCATTGCCGTGCCGCCAACGTATTGATGGCCATCGCTACTGGGCTTGGCACGGTCGACTCTTCCGAGATAGGAGCTTCCCGTAAAAAGGTGTAAATCGGGACTCTTAACGTCAGCGTTGCCGGCGTTACCGGTATTGAAGTAATACTGCCCGTTAGGACCGACTGTGACAGAGTGAAGACTGTGATCGTGATCCGCGCCTTCGAAACCTGTCAGAAGGATTTCCTTAATATCGCCATCGTCGAAGACATCGTTCCGATTGACGTCGGTAATCGCGATCAATTCCGGAGGCTGGGAAATGAGAATCTTATTATCGATCACGGCTACTCCAAGCGGAGCGACGAGGCTCGAATCCTGCCAAAAGACTTTGGAATCGTCCGCCTTGCCGTCTCCGTCGGTATCTTCGAGGATCATGATACGGTCGCCCACCGGATGAGTCCGGCTGGTCTTATTGCGGAATTTGCGGTAGTTAACGCCTTCCGCCACCCACACGCGACCGCGATGATCGATGTCCATATTGGTAGGGTTGTAGAATAGCGGCGAACTTGCCCACAAAGTGACCTCAAGGTCGTCAGGCAAGCTGAAAGCCTCTACCGGAACATGGTCCGCAGCGGTCGCTGACACGGCCAAGCCAATGGCTGCCAATGCACACCGCAGAAAGCTCGAATTAACGAGAGAAGAAGGTTTAGGGAAACGGATCATCTGTTTGAATTTAGCTACACGAATCATTCGAATACACATCAGCACATCGACATAAGTCTGATACTTATCCCGAAAAACTCTTATTTGGACAGAACAAATTTGAGTATGACTCCTAATAGTGAAAGAAACCCACATCCC
>Ga0233432_10000632_pt1 | contig 33634 bp, 34 predicted proteins | sample SI_122_August201_6_FD_179870 | JGI IMG/M metagenome (GOLD analysis project Ga0233432, IMG submission 179870) | Seawater microbial communities from Saanich Inlet, British Columbia, Canada - SI_122_August2016_10_MG | ecosystem: Environmental > Aquatic > Marine > Inlet | place: Canada: British... | reverse complement strand
CTCGCCCGCCGGCACCAATTTGCGGACCAATTTGGTCTTTCCCGGGTTTTCAGGATCAGCGATGCGGGTTTTGATCAAAATAGATTTCACATCGCCCGAAATCGCATAACCAGAGGTCGCGACATTGATCCGCTCTAAGATGTTACCGCGCATGATCACAACCGGCTCCATAGCGCCGCGCTCATGGGTTGCAAAGCGATGCCCCAATTCGGTTGGTGTAAATGAAGTCCAAAAGCCGGAGGTCTTCGCGGCCACTTCAGAGCGCATCGACGTCGAGACCAGCGCCACAAACGGCACCACCCAAATAAATACGATGAGGGCTAGGACAATATGGCTGAACGTTTTTGTCATCTATCTGTACCTTAATTCCCAAGCTCTTTTTGTTCGCGCCGAATGCGCCAGCCGTTGAACACCATATTGGGCACAACTGTGAGCATAAGCATCACCGCGATAGAGGCATAAAGATTGTCGACATTGTCACCGCCAATCGACCAGTTGTTACGCGCATTTTCCATCATGGTCGCGAGCAATAATTTATCGTCATCATTGGCAGATAATGCGTAGGGGATATCGAAAACCTTAAGCACCAATACCACCAATGTCGTCCAAACCACCAAAACGGTGGAATAGATCTGCGGCAGCTTCACACGGAAAAACATCTGGAACGGATTGGCTCCATCAATCTTCGCCGCTTCGATCGTATCCTCTGGAACACCGCGCAGCGCCGCCGAGAAAATCACCATAGCAAAGCCCGTTTGAACCCAAACCAAGATCCACATCAAAAAGAAATTGCCCCAGAATTTCAAACTATAAAGCGGTTCGTTATATTCGGCTGTGTGACCGAGCAAAGATTTGAGCAGTCCGATCTGATAGGAGGGCGTCATGCCATTGAGTGTCTCCAGCGGCTCGATCCCGCCACCGGCAAAGATATTGCGCCAGATCACCGCCGCCCCAACAAAGGAGATTGCCAAAGGCACAAAGATAAAGGTTTTCGCCACAACGCCCCAAGAAACGGAATCGGCCAATACGGCGATCAAAAGACCGAAAATGATGCAAGTCGAGGGCACGAGGATCAGCCACATCAGACTGTTGCGCATCGCCAGACGAAATTGCAAATATCCCAATGACTCAGGGTCCCAGAGGAAGGCATAGTTGCGCACCGAGGGCGTGCCGTCATATTCTTGAAACGACAATGACAATGTGGATAAGGCCGGCACCAACAAAAACAAAAGCAGCAAGACCAAAGTCGGGCCGACGAAAATCCAAGGCTGGATCGCTTCGATCACGTTAGATTGGCGTCCAAGTGAGGTTTTGCAACGCACCCGCGCCAAACTGGCGTTCAGCCAATTGGTAATACCGAAATAAAAGAATGAAATCCCCACCGCAATCACAACGGATCTCAAGGCGAACCCCATTTTTGCAAACCGCTCTTGTGTGTCAAACTCGGGAAAAGACCACTGCCACTGCGCGTGCATCCATAGGCCCAAATTTGCCATCGCATCATCCAATGGCGTGGTCACAACAAAAGCAAAAATAGCTGTGATTGGCAAAAGAAAGACAATTGTCAGAAATATCGCAAAACCATTGCTGGCTATAATCGGGCTGAGGGCGCGCATCGCATGAACCTTAAATCATATCTGATAACTGGGGATCTTGGAAAAAAGGAGCGCAAATACTCTTTGCGCTCCTCAATCTTATCACATCAGGCACATTTTATTTGATGGCATCCCATGCGGCTTGGATATTGTCAGCCGTGGTTTTAGCATCCTGACCATTTGCGAAAGCGGTCATCTCTGACCAGAAAGCGCCTGCACCAATCGCCCCTGGCATCAGATCAGATGCGTCGAAACGGAATGTGGTGGCATTGGAAAGGATTTCACCCTGTTTGCGCAAGGCAGGTGTCGCATAGGCATCCAAGTCTGCGCCTTTATGAGCGGTCAAGAATGTACCTTGTGACATCCAAGCTTCATGCGCAGATGCTTCGGTCATGTATTGGAAGAACGCCCGAGTGGCAGGCGAATCTTTGGCCATGGTCCAAAGTGTGCCAGCGCCCAAAACTGGGTTGCCGAGATTTGCGGAAGCATAGGGTGGGAAGTAGAAGAAATCTGCTTCGCCATTTGCCACTTCCTCGCCCTTTTTCGGGAAGAAGGCTGGGATGAAAGAGGCCTGACGGTGCATCAAGCAGCTGGCCGGTGAGGAGAACAAGCCTTTTGGAGCATCGCCAAAGAAGGTTGTCGCAACCGAGGAGGCTCCACCGGCAACATAGTCATCATTGCGCGAGAACTGGCCATAAACTTCCATTGCATTGAGCACTTCAGGGCTGTTGAATGGCAGGTCATTGGACACCCAGCGGTCATAGTTTTCTGGCGATGTTGTACGCAGCATCAGATCTTCCATCCAATCGGTCGCTGTCCAACCGGTCGCATTGCCCGATTCCACACCAATACACCATGGGGTATTGCCATCTGCTACCATTTGATCAGACAGGGCAATCAGCTCTTCCATCGTCGTGGGGATGTCATAGCCGTTGTCTTCAAACTGCTCTGGAGAATACCAAACCAAGGATTTCAGATCCATTTTAAAGGCAAAGCCGTAGAAGTCTTCTTTGCCATCGGCATCGGCATATGTGCCCAGATCAACCCATGAAGATCCAGCGCCGTAATTGGACGTCATCCAATCGGCCAGATCGTCACCCAGCGGCACCAAGTGACCTTCTTTGGCCATGTCAGCCGCCAGACCTGGCTGCGGGAAAATGGCAATATTAGGCGCGTTGTTGGAGCGCAAATCAGCAACCACCAAAGCGGCAAAATCACGAGAGCCGGAGTATTGCACAACAGCGCCTGTCGCTTTTTCAAAGCAGCTGACGGTGTTCAGCAGCATTTCTTCGTCTTTGCCCTCCATAGAGCCTGCAATGGTGATAACCTCACCTGCAAAATTGCCAAGATCGCCGAGTTTAGACGGCGTGTCACAGGCATCGGCTTGCGCCATTCCGGCGAAAGACATCGACAAAGCCGCTACCGCAGCCCCGCTCAAAAGTTTATTCGAAAAAGACATTTATTCCTCCCAAAAGTCTAGTCTTGTCATAATCTCTACCCTTCCAAAACGTGCCGCTACCAAGTCGCAACGCCGCTCAAAACGGTAACTTAAAAACCCGCAAGGTTTCCCGAGATACAACACAGTTTTCGGGTCCAAATTGCAAGCATTATTTACCTCCACAAGCCCTCAAAGCGCTTTGGATTTTTTTGAGATATTCTCCAATTGACCGGCTGTCAATTCAAAAAAAAATTCTTGATCGGACAAAAATGTCTTTATTGTTTTTCAAAAATGAGACAGAAATAGGCAAATTATAGCTCAGACTCCCAAAAATTGGGCGTCGAGAGCTTCCGCTGAGAAAATCTGTACAGGACTGGAAGCGCTTTGGCGAATTCTACAAATCTTAAAAATTTATCGCAAGAGCTCGGCATGTCTCAGACCACAGTGAGTCGCGCGCTCAACGGCTTTCCCGAGGTCAGTGAAAAAACCCGGCAATTGGTCCTCGCGGCTGCGGCAAAACACAACTACAAACCCAACAGCAGAGCCCGGCGTTTGGCCACGGGAAAATCAATGACAATCGGCCATTTGGTTTCGGTTTCCAAAGAACATGAAATGGTCAACCCGATTTTTGCCGACTTCATTGCCGGTGCCAGCGCGCGCTATGCGCAAAGCGGATATGATTTGCTGCTCTCCTTGGTGCCAGACGAAGATGAGTTTAACAGCTATAAGGAGTTGGCCGCGCGCTCTGCGGTGGATGGCGTGGTCGTGCATGCGCCGCGTGCCAACGAACAACGCATCGCCCAGCTCAGTGATCTCAATATACCCTTTGTTGTACATGGGCGCTCAAGCAACACAATTGAGAAATACAATTGGGTCGACGTCAATAATGAACGATCCTTTTATCGAGCGACGCAATTGCTGATCGAATTGGGGCATAGAACCATCGGCTTGATCAACGGTGTGGCAGAAATGGATTTTGCCATGCGCCGGGCAAAAGGCTATCGGCGCGCGCTCGAAGAAAACCAGATCAAACTGACCGATGACTATCTCACACATAGCGAAATGACCGAGCCAAATGGCTATAAAAATGCGCTCACTCTGCTCGACCTGCCCACCCCTCCGACGGCCCTGGTCACCTCTTCGATCATCATGGCCAATGGGATCCGGCGTGCGCTCGACGAAAGGGATTTGAAACTCGGGCGGGATGTCTCTGTCATCACCCATGATGATGACTTGTCATATTTTCGTGATGCCGCTGCGGTGCCGGTCTATACCGCAACGCGGTCTTCGGTACGTGAAGCCGGCCGCCTCAGCGCTGACCTTTTGTTAAAGATCATTGCTGACCCTGGACGCGCGCCGGAAGGTATTTTGTTAGATACGGAGTTAATTCTCGGATCATCCACAAAACCACCGCGCAGGCCATAGCGGTCGCGGCTAGGGCACCTCTTGACCATTGGCCGCTTCAAACACCTCGAACCACAGCTCACGGTCAAATGTAATCGCACAGGCAGCATCTAATTTGGCGATGCGCGTTAGGTTGTTGGTGCCAAACACAGGCAGGATCCGCGCGGGATGCGCCAGCAGCCATGCCACGGCGGCCGCAGCCGCATCACCTGCGCCAATATCTTGCAACAGCCCCAAAAGCTTAGGGTTATCACCTCGGAACAATGCGCCGCCAGCCAGTGGCGACCAAGCCATGGGGGGCACCCCAAATTCCTGCAAAAAGGCCAAATCGCCATTGGTAAATGCGCTATTTTCCACAACGCTCATTTCAATTTGATTGGTGGCCAGGGGCGTTTTCATGGCAGATTGCAGTAAGGTCCAATCATGGCGCTTGAAATTGGAGACGCCCACCGATGCCACTTTCCCAGAGGCCACCGCCGCATCCAGAGCCGCGCCGGTCGCATGATGGTCCATCAGCGGGTCTGGCCGATGCACCAGCAAAAGGTCAATCTTATCCGTGCCCATAAGACGCAAAGAGTGATCGATCGAGGCGGCAATATGCGCCGCAGAGGTATCATAGTGTTTCACCCGCGTGTTGGCATAGCGCCCTGCCCCCACGAGAATATCGCATTTGGTCACGATTTCGATTTGATCGCGCAGATGCGGCGCCGCTCTCAGGGCATTGCCGAAGACCTCTTCTGCCGCATAGCCGCCATAGATATCCGCTTGATCCATGGTCGTGATGCCCTGCGCCAAACAGGACTCGATTTTCGCCTGCACATGGCGCAGGCTGGTGTCGGCGTCATCTGCCAAGCGCCACATGCCATAAATCAAACGGCTCAGCGCCACAGTCTCATTCAGTGAAATTCGTTCCATTACACGCGAGGTCCATTTCCAAGTGGGGTTGCAGGGGTCTCATGGGGCACGCGCCCATATTCATGCGGCAAAGAGCATGTTGCCATATGTGGCAAGACCAGTTTGCCGACATAGTCACATTCTTCCAAATGCGGATAGCCAGAGAAAATAAAAGATCGCATGCCCATCTTTTGATAAGCCTCGAGCTCAGACAATATTTGATCGGCAGATCCGACAAGAGCCGCGCCACAGCCAGAGCGCGCACGCCCCACACCGGTCCAAAGATGCGGCTCAATAAACCCTTCGATATCAGCCAAATCGCGATTCCGTGCCTGCCGCGACACGCCATAGGATCCACTGTCCAGGGCCCGGTCGCGGATGGCGCTGCCGGTTTCATCATCAAGCTTCGAGACCAACTCCTGCGCGAACTCTCGCGCTTCTTGCTCCGTATCTCTCACAATCATATGAACACGCAGACCGTAATCCAAGGTCCGACCATAGCTGGCCGCGCGCCCATGTACCGTCTGCATTCTTTGGCTCAAATTTTCCCGATCTTCCGGCCACATCAGATACACATCGCAATGCTCAGCGCAAAGCTCGACCGCATCGGGCGAATAGCCACCAAAATACAGCAGCGGGCCACCGTTTTGCTGATAGGGGCGCGCCGGTTCTGTGCTGACGCCTTGAAAGTTATAGATCTCCCCTTCAAAGTTGATCTCATCGGCCGTCCACGCCTGTTTGAGGATCTGCACCACTTCACGCGATCTTTGATAGCGATAGGGGCTTGGCTCTTTTTGGCCTGGGAAATCAGATGAAATCACATTCAAGGTCAAACGGCCTTTGAGCATGTGATCCAATGTTGCGACAGTCCGCGCTAACATAATCGGCTGCATCTCACCGCAGCGAATGGCCGCCAGCATATTGATTTTCTCGGTTATCGGCGCGCATCCAGCGACGAATGACAAAGTATCTTGCCCAACCTGATAGGAGGATGGGCATAGGATATTGCGAAAACCATTGGCCTCTGACTGCTGCACAATCTTGCTGCAATGCGCCCAAGAGGACCGCAAGGCGCCATCGGGCACCCCAAGAAATTGGTAATCATCAGAACATAGGGCCGAAAACCAAGAGACTTCGGCCGCTTTTAAATCAGCGGATGTAATTGGGACGACGGTCATTGTGGTCTCGAAAAGAAGGCTTGCATTTTATGTTTAAACCTCACATCAAGATGTAAATCAATAGTGGATCAATTCGCAATTCTCATGGCCTATAGACCTCCCTCACCCGGCGCTTTGCCCAGCTATGTGCAGATAAGCGAAGCCATCGCTCGGCGCATTACCGCAGGGCAATGGCTCGATGGAGAGCGGCTGCCGCCCGAACGGGCCATGGCAACAGAATTCGGCGTGGCCGTGGGCACGCTTCGCAAGGCCTTAAGCCGTTTGCAAAAGCAAGATCTCATCCGCAGCAAGCAAGGATCGGGAAACTACATAAATATTGGCCCGCAAGCCGCTAATATTTATTCATTCTTTCGCCTAGAGGCTCTCAATGGCGCGGGCCTTCCAACGGCGCAGCTCCTATCGGTCGACCGGCTTGCAAAACCCGAAAATGCGCCCCATTTTGGGCCAGATTCAGCCGCTTTTCGATTTCGTCGCCTGCGATTTTTGGATCACCAGCCCGCCGCTCTGGAAGAAATATGGCTCGACGGTTCAGTGGCCGATCATATCGCGCCAGAAGAGATTTCAGAATCGCTCTATCACACCTATCAAACCCGCTTTGGCCTATGGATCGTACGGGCCGAGGATCATGTCTCTTTTGCTCCAACGCCCAGCTGGGGCATAGATCAATTCGGCCTGCGCCCCGGAGAAACAGCCGGCTATGTCGAAAGAATCGCATGGGCCAATACCGGCGCGGCCCTCGAGTTTTCACGAAACTGGTACGATCCTTCAGTTTCACGCTATGTCGCACGCATCAAATAAGGACAGATAATGACACTACGCTATGGATTAATTGGCTGCGGCATGATGGGCCAGGAGCATATTCGAAATATTGAACTCTTGGACGACACGCAGATCACTGTCGTATTTGAACCGGACGCCCGAATGCGCGCAAGCGCGGCGAAGGCTTTGCCAAAGGCTGCGATGGTGGAGAGTTTGGAAGCGCTCCTCGCCTTCGAAGCTCTGGATTGCTTGGTGATTGTCAGCCCCAATCACTGCCATTTGCCGCAGCTGCAACAGATCGCAGCCCTGAGAGCCTTGCCGATCCTATGCGAAAAGCCCCTCTTCACAGATCCGGCTGATTTGGCGCAGGCCACGGCCTTCGCACAGAGCTACCCCGCCCCGGTTTGGGTTGCGATGGAATATCGCTTTATGCCGCCGGTGGCGGCGCTGATTGATCAAGCCGAGGACATAACCGGCGGCATCAAAATGCTCACCATCCGCGAGCATCGCTTTCCGTTTTTGCCAAAGGTGGGTGATTGGAATCGCTTTAATGACAATTCGGGCGGCACATTGGTCGAAAAATGCTGCCATTTCTTCGATCTCATGCGGCTGATTTTAAAATCCGATCCCATACGGGTGATGGCCAGCGCGGGTCAAGAAGTGAACCATCGAGAAGAGGTCTATGCCGGGCGGCGCTCTGACATTTGGGACTGCGGCTATGTAATCGTCGATTTCGCCAGCGGCGCCCGTGCCATGCTTGAGCTGTGCATGTTCGCGGAAGGCTCAGAATATCAGGAAGAAATTCACGCTGTTGGGCCCAAAGGAAAGATCGCCTGCAATGTGCCTGGCCCGGCGCGTTTTTGGCCGGCACATATGGCCTCCCCGCCGGTCCCCCATGTGGTGATCAGCCCGCGCAGCCCGATGGGGCCACGCCGGATCGACACCCCTGTGCCCGAAGCGCTTTTGGCTGCGGGCGATCACAATGGCTCAACCTTTTATCAGCATCAAAGGTTTCAAAAGGTGGTCACGCAGGGCGCCGCCCCTGAGGTCAGTCTCACCGATGGGATTTGGGCCGTGCGCATGGGTCAAGCCGCCCAGCTTTCGGCGCGTCAGAACCGGGTGGTGATGCTTTAAGCGCGCAGCTGCGCCACAAGCTGTAATGTTGAGGGGTCATTGTCGCCCCCAGCGCTGTCGCCTTTGAGCACAGGTTCCAAAGCCGTGGCCAATTCCTTGCCCAACTCAACCCCCCATTGATCGAAGGAATTGATCCCGAGGATCACCCCTTCGACAAAAACCCTGTGTTCATAAAGCGCAATCAGCTGTCCAAGGCAAAAGGGCGTGAGTTTGGGGTAGATCAATGTTGTGGATGGGCGGTTGCCTTTGAACACCCGGTGACTGGCCTGGCGCTGCAATTCCGCGCCCTCAAAGCCTTTCGATTTTGCAATCTCCAGCGCCGCTGGCAGATCGCGCCCAAGCATCAAGGCCTGTGATTGTGCCAGACAATTGGCTTGCAGCAATTGGTGTTGATGCGCCAATTGCGGCTCATGTCCCTCTTTGGCCAGCATGAATTCGCACGGGATGATATGGCTTCCTTGGTGGATCAATTGATAAAAGGCATGCTGCCCATTGGTGCCCGGCTCGCCCCAAACGATGGGCCCGGAGGGGTCGGTAAGCTCATGGCCATCAATGGCAACACCCTTGCCGTTGGACTCCATCTCAAGCTGCTGGAGATAGGCGGGAAAGCGCGACAGGCGCTGTTCATAGGGTAAGACAGCGCGGGTGCCATATCCGGCCACCTGGGCATGCCACACCCCGACCAGGGCTAAGATAATGGGTAAGTTTTCTTGTGCGGCTGCGGTTTGAAAATGCCGGTCCATCGCCTCTGCGCCACTTAAAAAGGCCTGGAAATGCTCCGCCCCAATGGCAATGGCCAGGCTTAAACCAATCGGCCCCCAAAGCGAGTAACGGCCACCGACCCAATCTTCAAATCCAAAGACGCGATCTGCGGCAATCCCAAAGTCAGAGGTTTTATCCTCCGCGGTGCTCAAGGCAACAAACTGATCGGTGGGCCGCTCCACCGCCTCAGCCATCCACCGCAGCGCTGTTTGCGCATTGGTGAGAGTTTCAATCGTGGTAAAAGTTTTGGACGCCACAATCACCAAAGTGGTGCGCGGATCCAAATCTTCTAAAATATCGGTAATATGCGCGCCATCCACATTGCTTACAAAATGGCACCGCGGGCCTTGCGCGTAGGGTTTGAGGGCCAAACAGGCCATCGCCGGGCCCAAATCAGAGCCACCAATGCCGATATTCACCACATCCGTATAGGCGCCCCCCTGCCCATGCACCGCGCCAGAGCGCACCGCCTCAGCAAATTCCAACATCCGCATCCGCGTGGCCAGAACGTGCTCCATGACATCGCACCCCTCGACGATAAGAGGACCGGATCCGCGGCGCAAAGCGGTATGCAGGACCGCGCGATTTTCCGTGATATTCATCTTTTCGCCGGCAAACATAGCGGTTCGTTTTTCGGGAAAATCGACCTTGTCGAGGAGCGACAAAAGCATCTCACGGGTTTCATGATCAATATTTGTCTTGGAATAGTCGAAAAGCAAACCATCGGCCTGCACCGAGAACTCGGCGGCTCTTTGATCATCAAATAGGCTGATAATCTGACGTCCGCTTACGGCTCTGTGTTTTTCTTTTAAATCCGCGTACATCGTTTTGTCCTAGACCGGGCTCCAATGCACAGTTGCATTGGGCAAAAATTGTGCAATCGGCGCATCAGCCGGCGATTGTGTTTGCGCATGCAATAGGGCCGCTTTCTTATCATCCCCAAGGATCAATACATGGGTCTGACGCGCCGATTCAAGCGCTTGGGCGCTCAACGTCACGCGCGGCTCAAGATCAGATGCCACAGGCACCATCGGCATAACCGCATCGGCCAACTCATGTTGCGCGAAAGACAACTCAGGCGCGCCGGGAAACAGCGAAGCGGTGTGCATATCCGCCCCCATCCCCAGAACCAAAACATCCAGCGGCAAATTCGGCGCAACCTGCTGGGTCAGCGCATGGGCACCGCTGACATGATCTAAGCCTGCCGCATAAAGCGGGATATATTGTGCTGCGCTGGCGGCATTGACCAACAGGCGATTTTTTATCAATCCCGTATTTGACCGCGGACTGTCCGATGGCACCCAGCGCTCGTCTGTTAGCATCACGGTCACTTTGGCCCAATCCAACTGCGCTTGACTGAGCAGATCAAACAGCGGTCCCGGCGTGCTGCCGCCCGGCACGGCCAAACAGGCACGATCGCGCAGCGCAAGCGCCGCAGACAGCTGTGATGCGATCTCAGCCGAGAGGCTTTGCATCATGTCAGCTGCGGTTTCATAAGAGTTCAGCTGCATCACTTCACCTCGCGCCAACGCCGACCATCACGGTGGATCAGCGCCATTGCATCTTCTGGGCCGGCCGAGCCAACCTCATAGAGCTTGGGCACATCATTGCGCGCCTCCCAGGCTTCAATAATTGGATCGGTCCATTTCCAGGCCGCCTCCACCTCATCACCGCGCATAAACAGCGTTTGATCCCCTCGTATCACATCCATGATCAACCGTTCATAAGCGTCTGGCGTGTCCTCCGAATGATCGCCAAGAGCATCCGCGAAAGTCATATCCAGTGGCACATGCAACAGGCGCATGCCGCCGGGACCGGGCTCTTTTATGGTGACATCAAGCGTCATTCCCTCATTGGGCTGAAGTTGAATGGCCAGTATATTTTGCTTTTCATCCGTTGATTTTTCAAAAATCGAATGTGGCAATTTTTTAAAGACAATCGCGATTTCCGACGTGCGTGCTTTGAGTTTCTTCCCAGTCCGAAGATAAAACGGAACCCCCGCCCAACGCCAATTTTCAATATGCGCCTTAATGGCCACGTAGCTTTCGGTAAAACTGCGCGGATTTTCCGCATCCGTGCGATAGCTGGCCGTTGTGGCAGTGGCATCATATTGGCCGCGCACAACGTGATGTCCGGCCACAGGCGCCAGGCTTCGGATAACTTTCAATTTTTCGTCGCGCACCGCATCAGGATCGAAATGCGACGGCGGCTCCATCGCGATCAAGCATAACAGCTGCATCAAATGGTTTTGCACCATATCGCGCATCGCACCCGATGTGTCATAATATGCCCCGCGCCCACCGACGCCCACGGTTTCTGCCACAGTGATCTGAATGTGGTCGATATATTGCGCGTTCCACAATGGCTCAAACAAGAGATTGCCAAAGCGCACGGCCATGAGATTTTGAACCGTTTCTTTGCCCAAATAATGGTCAATCCGGTAAATCTGGCTTTCATCAAACTGCTGCGACAAAACTTTGTTGAGAGCTTTGGCGCTTTGCAAATCGCGACCAAAAGGCTTTTCAACCACAATGCGCGCCTCGGGGGTGGCGATATTCCATGAGTTCAAACGCGCTGCGATATCGCCAAATAAACTTGGGGCAACGGAGAAATAATAGGCGTTCACCAAGTCTTTTCGGATCAATTTTGCCAATTCGTCCCAACCGCCGTCACCGCAAATATCGACCGCAACATAATGCAGCTGCGCAATGAAGGCGTCGAGGTGTAACTGGCTTTCGGCGGAGGGCGCACCAAATTCGTTGATGGCCTCGCGGATCATATCTTGATAGCCGTCGCGGCCGATATCTCCGCGTGCCGCCCCTATGATGCGCGCGTCCACAGGCATTTGCCCGGCACAAAACCTACGAAACAGCCCAGGCAGAATCTTTCGGCGGGCCAAATCACCAGTTCCGCCAAAGATGACAAGATCGAAAGGATCAACGGGAATTACTCGGGAGACCATGGATGGATCCTCTGAAATGTTTGCGCTAACGGCGCCATACACCGACATGTTGCGCCTGTCCACCTTATAGGGCGCGATCAATTCTCTGTCAGCATGTTTCATCAATGCTTTTTTTCTGTGCCACGCCGTATTATGGAGGTCGCAAGCGGTGCCACATGTGATCTCAAGGAGCGACAACCGATGTCCCATCTCGAAAAATTCTCCGACCCGAATGTGACTGCAAAAGGTGAGGCGCGCGCGCGGGTGGCCCTGACGCATCCTGAGACCTTGTGGTTCAACACTGGCACTCTTTGCAATATTGAATGCGTCAATTGTTATATCGACAGCAGCCCCACCAATGATGCTCTGGTCTATATCACTGCCGATGAGGTGCGAGATTATCTGCAACAATTGGTCAGCCAAGACTGGCCCGTGCGCGAGATTGCTTTCACCGGTGGTGAACCTTTCATGAACCCACAAATCATTGAGATCGTCGAATGCAGCCTCGCTGCCGGCTACGCGGTTCTTATCTTAACCAATGCCATGCTGCCGATGATGCGCAAGCGGATCAAACAGGGGCTTTTGGATCTTAATGCCGCCTACCCTGGCAAGCTTACGCTGCGAATCTCGCTTGATCATTTTGATCGCAGCAACCATGACACAGAGCGAGGCGTGGGCGCCTTTGACAAAACGCTCCAGGGCATGAATTGGTTGCGCGATGTCGGCATTCGGATGCATGTTGCTGGCCGCACTGTCTGGGGCGATAGCGATGCCGCCAGCCGTGCCGGCTATCATGCGCTTTTCGAAACACACGGATATGATATTGACGCCAATGACCCCGGCGTCACCGTTTTATTTCCAGAGCTGGACGAAGCTGCTGAGGTGCCTGAGATCACGACAGCGTGCTGGTCAATTTTAGACAAAGATCCCAACAGCTTAATGTGCGCTTCGTCGCGCATGGTGGTCAAACGCAAGGGCGCCCTGCGCCCTGCCGTTGTGGCCTGTACGCTTTTGGCCTATGCACCGGAATTCGAATTGGGCACCAGTTTGAAAGAGGCGGAGCAAGAGGTTGCTCTCAACCACCCGCATTGCGCGAAATTTTGTGTGCTCGGCGGTGCCAGCTGCTCGGCTTAGGCCTCAAGCTCTGCATCCCAATACAGAAAATCTACCCAGCTCTCATGCAGATGGCCGGGGGGGAATTTTCGCCCAAGATTGCGCAGCTCCTCTGCCTGTGGCTTGCGGATTGGCTTGCGCAGGTGCAGGCCTGATTGCTTCAGACTGCGAGAGCCTTTTTTTAAATTACATTTCGAACAGGCCGCGACCACATTCTCCCAACTGGTGCGCCCCCCGCGCGTGCGCGGCACCACATGATCAAAGGTCAAATCCCCGCGCGCGCCGCAATATTGGCACGAAAACTCATCACGCAGGAATAGGTTGAAGCGTGTAAAGGCCACAGTGCTTTGCGGTTTGACGTAATCGCGCAATACAACGACCGACGGAATGCGAATTTCTGTTGTCGGCGAGCGCACGATCTCGTCGTATTCGGCAACAATTTGTACCCGATCAAGCCAGGCCGCCTTCACCGCATCTTGCCAGCTCCAAAGCGACAGCGGGTAATAGGATAATGGACGATAGTCTGCGTTGAGCACCAAGGCCGGCCGTTGCGCGGGCGTGGCCGCCTCTTTCACAAATTGCGTTCTAAAGTCTCCAGTCATAAGTGGCGCCCCGTTTGATCCATAGCGCCACTATATCTGGTGAAATTAAACAGGCAACCCCCGTATCTGGTGTTTGCTGATCACTCCATACCCAGCTGTTTTCGCATGAAGGCCAAAGCCACCTGAAGCCCATCTGGTCCGATGCCATGGCCTGTGCCTTTCATGATATGGGCATAAACCTCTTTGAACCCCGCGGCCTCCAAAGCCTCTGCCGCATGGGGCAATGCGTCAATGGGCACGACCTCATCTTCATCACCATGCACGAGAAGGATCGGCATTTTGGACTGCACTTCCTCTTGTAATGCATCAGCCTGAAGCAAGCGGCCCGAAAAAGCCACCACCCCGGCCACCGGGTCTTCGCGCCGCGGCGCTACATTCAGCGCCATCATAGTGCCTTGCGAGAAGCCAAAAATCACCACCTGTTCCGGCAGAAGGTCATAGTCCACCATCACACCATCCAGATAGGCGTCTAAGTCCTCTGACGCCGCTTGTAGACCCTTGGCGGCATCTTCCTCTGAAGATCCATCAATCCAAGGGATCGGAAACCATTGCAGGCCCATCGGTGCCATAACTGTCGTCTCTGGTGCGTCGGGCGCAAGAAATAACGTCCCGGGCATATGTTCCGCCAACACCTCCGCCAGCCCCATAAGATCCGCCCCATTCGCGCCGTAGCCATGTAAAAAGATTACCGCTGAGGTGACAGCGCCATCTTGATCCTGTGGCAACTGGCTCATTGATTTCAAAACCCGTGTCATCCTATCCCCTCTCGCGATTTGTAATCTTTGTAATAGGCCCATAACAGACGCGCTGCAACGGCTCTAAACGGTGCCCAATCTTCAGCCAACACGCGCATTTCCGCCTCGCTTGGGCGTTTCGCTAATTGAAACGCCTGCCTGGCCGCTTCTTGCAAGGCCAGATCCCCATGTGGAAAGACATCCGCCCGGCCGAGGCATTGCAGCGCATAGACCTCCGCAGTCCACCGCCCGATGCCTGTAATGGCGGTCAGACGGGCCAGCACGTCCGCATCGGGCAAGTCTGCCAAAGTCGCATAATCAAGCCCGCTCATTGCCAAGGCCTGCGCATAGCGGATTTTGGGGCGAGACAGGCCCAAGCCCGCCAATTGCGCCCCAGTGGCCTGCGCCATGGCGGTCTCATCGCATAGGCCGGCCGCCTGAAGCCGGTCCCAAATCGCAGCCGCAGAAGCCACCGAAACTTGTTGACCAATGATCGCCTGGAGCAAACTGGCAAAACCGGGAGGTTTGCGCCGCAGAGGGATGGGGCGCCATTTTTCATGAATGGCGTTAAATTGAGGGATGTTGAGCTGCGCAACTGCACGATCAATATCGCGCGTAGTGGAGATATTTACGATGTCCATTGCGCCAACCAAGCCTCCGCCAAAGACCGCTCCGATAGGCATGGCGCGACCCTGCAGGCAGGTCGTGCAATCATCAACACTTTGATCCCCAAAATCCGCGCCGCATCCAACTTCATGCGGCTGGCTGCGCCGCCGGCATTTTTGACCACAAGCACATCCACCTTAAGGCGACGAAACAATGCCTCCTCATCTGCCAGGGAAAATGGGGGGCGTCCAATCAGATATTCGCCGTTGGGCCAGGGAAATGCGCGCTCGGGCGGATCAATTTGCCGGCAGATCAACTGCGCATGTGCAAGATTGGCAAACTTTGGCAGGCTTTGCCGACCCGTGGCCAGAAACACCACCGCACCCGGAGCGATATGCCCCGCAGCCTCTGTCTCATCGGGCAAAGAAATCCAACGATCCCCCGCACCAGGCTGCCACGCTGGCCGCTCAAAACGCATATAGGGCAGCCCAATCTCGCGGGTGATATCATAGCTGCGCTGGGTAATTTTTCGGGCGAAAGGATGGGTCGCATCCAACACAGCCCGGATGGCATGGCGCTGCAAAAAAGATCGAAAACCGTCACCGCCGCCGAACCCACCATGATAGGTCGGAACAGCCAACTGCTTGGGTTGGCGCGTCGCTCCAGCCAAGCTGGCACAGGCAGCAATATTGTGATCTGCGCAAAATTGGGCCAATTGCTGGGCATCGCCCGTCCCTGCGAGGATCAGCACCGTCATGACATCAAAACCATCATGACCGGGCCAATATCCGGCCTGCGCGATCAATAACCACACAATCCACTGTGATATCGCCCGTTTGCAGAATGGATCGGCAATTGGCCAAGGCAGAATGTGCGATCCATTGGGCCATGTCGGAGCCGGCCAGTTCATGGGCCTCAAGCGCAGTATTGGCCTTGGCCAGCTCTGGTCGGTTAAGAACCTGCGCCAGCGCCGTGAAATCCACCTGAGATCGGGCAGAATGCAAATCACGCGCGCCCTGCGCCAATTTGGTCATCTTGCCAATGCCCCCGCCAATGGTCAGCCTTGGCACCGGATGACGGCGCAGATATTTCATCAACCCACCGGCAAAATCTCCCATGTCCAGCATCGATGTATCGGGCAAACCATGCAGCGCCTGCACCGCACGTTCGGAGGTGGCACCTGTGCAACCAGCCACATGTGGCGCCCCGCCCGCCCGCGCCACATCAATGCCGCGGTGAATAGAGGCAATCCAGGCGGCGCAAGAAAAAGGACGCACGATCCCCGTCGTGCCGAGCACCGAAAGACCATCAACGATGCCGAGCCTTGGGTTCCAGGTTTTCAAAGCCAAAGCCCTGCCCCCTGGAATTCGAATGGTGATGTCGACATCGGGCGCTTGGCCGTAGCGGAGTGCCAAGTCCGCGACCTCAGCCTGCATCATTTGTCGCGGCACAGGATTGATCGCAGGCTCGCCCACAGCGATCGGCAATCCAGCTTTGGTGATCGTGCCGACGCCCTCGCCCGCATGAAAGCGCACCCCCCCAGAGGAGCGCGCCACCTTTGCGATAATCAAAGCGCCATGGGTGACGTCCGGGTCATCACCGGCGTCTTTGGTGATGCCAATTTCAACCCAATCGCGCGTCACCTCGCGATACGCGATTTTGAAGACTGGCGTCTCGCCTTTTGGAAGGGTGATTTGCACCTCGGTCAATTGCTCGCCGCCCCATAGGGCGCATAACCCGGCCCGCACGGCAGCGGTGGCACAGGCGCCGGTCGTCCAGCCGCGACGCAAAGGGGGGGATTCCGTGGTCTCCATTTCACCACTATAACAGGGCAATTCATGCCGCCAATCACAAAGCGCGTGTCGCTTGTACTCTATTCTCTCCAAGGAATTTCCGCCATAAAGAAGCCTATGAGCGATTCACTTCCCCTTCCGCAAAACGCATGGCCCGAGCTGCACCCCGGCTGGGTTTGGCTCTGTGGTGCGGGACCTGGCGATCCTGGTCTTCTTACGCTGCATGGGCTCAACGCATTGCGCCAGGCCGATGTGGTGGTCTATGACGCTTTGGTTGGCGAGGATATTTTATCCTGGGCGGGGGATGCGGAGCTGATCTATGCGGGCAAGCGGGGCGGCAAGCCGTCGGCAAAACAGCGCGATATCTCCTTGCATTTGGTGGAGCTGGCCCGCGCGGGCAAACGCGTGCTGCGACTCAAAGGGGGCGATCCATTCGTCTTTGGCCGCGGTGGTGAAGAGGCGCAAACTCTGGTGCAACATGGGGTGCCGATCCGCATAATTCCCGGCATATCTGCCGGTATCGGCGGATTGGCCTATGCGGGCATTCCCGTGACCCACCGAGACGTCAACCAATCGGTCACATTTGTGACCGGCCATGATCAAACCGGGGACGCGCCCGGATCCCTCGATTGGAGCGCCATTGCCCAGGGCAGCCAAGTCATCGTGATCTACATGGGCATGAAACATATCGCCCAAATCGTCCAACGATTGATAGCCGCTGGCCGCAGCCCTTCGGAGCCTTTGGCCTTTGTCACCTCTGCCACTTTGGACCATCAAAATGTCGTCGAAAGCACGCTCGGCACAGCTGTGGATGATGCCAAAGCCGCTGGGGTTGAGCCGCCCGCTATCATCTGTATCGGGCGTTCCGTGCTTATGCGGCAAGTCTTGGATTGGCGCTCTTTAGAGGCCGGTGCCGCACCGCGCAATCTGGATCCTTTGGATCGTGGACGCCCTGCGGAAAGCGCATGAGCCGCTTTATGATTGCCGCGCCAAGCTCGGGCGCAGGTAAAACCACAGTCACGCTTGCGGTCATGCGGCTTTTGCAGCGCGCGCAGATAGAGTTTCAGCCAGCAAAATCGGGCCCTGATTATATTGATCCTGGCTTTCATTGCGTGGCCGCCGGCAGGGCTTCTGTGAACCTCGATGCCTGGGCCATGCCCGCCGATCTGATCCACAGCCTGGCCGGGTCGGGCGGCTTGGTGGTCGAGGCCGCTATGGGGTTGTTTGATGGCGCTGGCAAGGCTGGTCAAGGTTCGGCCGCAGATTTGGCTCACATTTTAAAAATCCCGGTGCTCTTGGTTTTAGATGCCGCCAAAACCGCCCATTCGATTGCCGCGCTGGTGGCCGGGTTCAGGGATTTTGATCCGAGGGTGAAAGTGGCCGGTGTAATTCTCAACCGCGTCGGCAGCCCACGCCACCTCGATATGCTGACGCAGGCCTTGGACCGGCAGAATATCAAAATATTCGGACATTTAATGCGCTCCGAGGCCTTTGCCCTGCCGGAACGGCATTTGGGCCTGGTTCAAGCCGGTGAAATAGATCAGCTGGACACTTGGATCGACCATGTAGCCGCAGCGCTGCACCCCAGCTTGGATTTGGAAGCTCTTACACAGCTCAGCGGACCGGCCTGCGCGCCCCAAATCACCCTGCCCGTGCCACCGGCCCAGCATATCGCCATTGCTGCCGACCGCGCTTTCGCCTTTTGCTATCCGCACCAATTGAAAAGCTGGCGAGACGCTGGGGCGCAGCTGTCGTTTTTCTCACCATTGGCCGATGAGCCAGCGCCCAAAACGGCGCAGTATATTTTCCTGCCCGGCGGCTATCCGGAGCTTCATGCCGGGCAATTGGCCGGTGCAGCAGGGTTCAAAGCCTCGCTTGCGCGCCATGCGGCGATCGGAACACCCATATATGGCGAATGTGGCGGCTATATGGTTCTGGGCAAGGGGCTGATAGATGCGAAGGGGATACGCCACAAGATGCTCGGGCTTTTGCCTCTGGAAACCAGTTTTCAGCAGCGCAAATTGCATCTGGGATATCGTCAATTGACACCTTTAAGCCACCATTTCCACGCGCCCGTGAGGGCGCATGAATTTCATTATGCCAGCACATTAAAAGCCGATGGCCCCGCTCTCTTTGCGGCAAAAGATGCAGATCACGCCGATTTGGGCGAAATGGGGTTGCACCTCGGGCGCACTTGCGGTTCCTTTGCTCATATAATTGCAAGCCACTGACACCCAAAGGATTCTAACATGACCCAAGCCCTCCCGGACGACCGTCTGGCCAAGCGCAATGTGGCCGTCCTCGTCGCCGCTCAGGCTATTTTAGGCGGGCAGTTGCCAATGATGTTTGTTGTCGCTGGCTTGGCGGGCGGTATGTTAACGGGCAACCCGTGTTTCGCGACCTTGCCTATTTCTTTAATCGTTTTTGGGTCGATGATGACAGCGCCCTGGCTCGCGCCTTTGATGCAGCGATACGGCCGCAAAACCGGATTTTTTATCGGAGCCTTGGCCGGGGCATTGGGTGCAGCCGTTTCGGCCTATGGGCTCTATGTCTCTTCCTTTGCGATATTCCTTCTCGGGTCTTTGCTATCAGGCATTTACATGTCTGCGCAGGGGTTTTACCGATTTGCCGCAACCGACACAGCCTCGGACAGTTTCCGCCCGAAGGCCATTTCCTTGGTTATGGCAGGCGGGTTGATCTCAGCTATCTTTGGCCCGCAGCTGAATAAATTGGTGCAGGATGCCTCTGTTTTTCCGTTTCTCGGCAGCTACATGGCCATCATCGCGCTGAACTTGGTGGGCATGTTTCTCTTTTTGCTGTTGCGCCTGCCCAGTGGCACGTCGCAAGAACCAAACGCGAGCCCGGCCCTCGCGCCGCGCAGCCATTTGCAGCTGATGCGCGATCCGTCCATCTTGGTCGCGATTGCCTGCGGTATGGTGGCCTATTCCTTGATGAATTTGGTCATGACCTCAACACCTCTTGCCGTTGTTGGCTGTGGTTTAAGCAAGAACAACGCCAATGATATTGTCTCGGCCCATGTGGTGGCGATGTATCTGCCATCGTTCTTTACCGGCCATCTCATCAATCGGTTTGGTGTCGAAAAAATTATGGGCTTGGGCCTGCTGATCCTTGGATCGGCTGGGCTCGTGGCCTTGAGCGGAATGGAGCTGGAGCATTTCTATACTGCGCTCATTCTCCTCGGGATCGGCTGGAATTTCGGCTTCATTGGTGCCACCACCCTGCTGACCCGTGCCCATGCCCCGCATGAAAGAGGCCGGGTGCAAGGGATGAATGACGCCATCGTCTTTGGCTGCGTCACCATCGCCTCAATCGCTTCGGGTGGGTTGATGAATTGCAGCGGCGGCTCTGTGGTGCAGGGTTGGGCCGCTGTCAATTACGCGATGGTGCCGTTTCTATTGCTGGCCGGCACGGCCTTGCTTTGGCTGATCATGACACATAAGCGCGCCATATAGACCGGAGTTTACCCGCAGCGCCAAGCCCACCACCCCCGCGCGAGGGCCGTGCCCATGCGAAACTCGGGAATCGCTCCAATTTCTACGGCGCCTGGATTTTTCCGCACGAATCCCAATGTCCTGCGACAATGGGCCGTTTCGATCAATGCCGGTGAGGGAATGAACTCACCTGTCATATCCAGCGCTTGAATGCAGAGCTCTCGGTAAATGTGCACCTTTTGATCTTCCGCCCAAACAGGTGTCTTACGCGCAATCAACTCGGGCACACCGCGTAAAAACCGCGCCAGCCCCAATTGCGTTGCATGGGCATGCAGCGCTGAGAGATCTTCGGGCAAATCATCCAACGCCTCAAGCGCCGCAATCATAGGCCCCAGCGTGATCGTCCTCACATGGGCTAAAAGATCCGCCGCGGTGGTGAAGCCCTCTTTGTAGATGTCCCAACGGCGCGCCAAAACCATCGCGTCCAGCGCCTCGGCCCCCTTTGGGCCCAAGATTGGCGCCAAAGCATCGACCACCTCATGTTTGCGCGGCGCGCCGGCCTCTATTTCTTCAAATATATCACGCCACCATTGCAGGCGCATTTCTGCAATCATGGGCTCTTGGGTCAACCATGGCGCCCGCGCGACCTCAATAGACGCGGCATAAATCGGCAAAAGTACCGCGCGCGCGGCAAAGGGTGCCGCCATAGCGGCAGCGAAGCGTTCGGGATCCGCGCGCGCGACCAAATTGGCACAAGCCTGAAGGCTCATCCGAGTAAATCCGGGTTGAAGGCCTCGGTAATCACCGCTTCGGACAGGCCGCCGGGCTTATCCACGACCTCCACCCCCGCGGCGCTTAATTGCCCGCGTATGGCGTCCGCCGCGGCAAAATCCCGCGCCGCCTTGGCTTGTCTGCGCGCTTCAATGAGCGCCTCCACCCGCAAAGCCGCATCGCCGCCCGCCTGTTTGGGACGCCACCAAGTCTCATCCCTGCCCAAAAGGCCCAAAAATTGGCCAGCTGCCAAAAGTGCCGCAGCATCGCCGCTTTTGGCCAATTCATGCAATCTTGCCAAAGCCCCCGGCGTGTTCAGATCATTGGCCACATGGGCAAGAACAGTGTCATCCAAAGCGGAAGGCTCGACCCCTTGCACCAGCTCATGCCACTTGCGCAAAGTGCTGGCCGCCTCATTGGCCTTGTTTTGCGTCCAATCCATCGGCTTACCATAATGGGTGGACAGGAGCACAAAGCGGATCACCTCGCCTGAAATTTCCTCATTGAGCAAATCGCGCACAGTGAAAAAATTGCCCAAAGACTTGGACATTTTCTTGCCTTCGACTTGCAACATTTCATTATGCATCCAAATCTGCGCAAAACTGCCCTCAGGATGGGCACAGCAGCTTTGCGCAATCTCATTTTCATGATGCGGAAAAAGCAGATCATTGCCGCCGCCATGAATATCGAAACTATGGCCAAACAGCTCGTAAGACATGGCTGAACATTCGATATGCCAACCCGGGCGTCCACGTCCCCAGGGGCTTGGCCAGCCCGGCGTTTGCGCGTCAGAGGGTTTCCAGAGAACAAAATCCATGGGATCGCGCTTATAGGGGGCCACTTCCACCCTTGCGCCCGCAATCATGTCATCCACGCTTCGCCCCGATAGCGCACCATATTCGGGGCAACTGTTCACATCAAACAGAACATGTCCTTCGGCCGCATAGGCATGGCCCTTGGCGATGAGGTCCTCAGACATAGAGATCATTTGCGCGATGTAATCGGTCGCACGCGGCATCACCGTGGGTTCCAGCGCCGCTAAAGCCCCCATATCTTCCAAATACCAGCCAATGGTTTCTTCGGTAATCTGCCCGATATCACGCCCGGTTTCGGCTGATTTCGCGTTTATTTTATCGTCAATATCGGTGAAATTGCGCGCATAGGTGACATGGTCGGCCCCATAAACCTCGCGCAGCAAGCGAAACAGGCTATCAAATACCACAACCGCGCGGGCATTGCCCAAATGCGCACGGTCATAGACGGTTGGTCCACAGACATACATGCGCAAATTCTTGGGATCTAAGGGCACCAAAAGCTCTTTGCGGCGGGTTTTGCTATTGTGCAGCTTGATTTGGATCATCGTACATGTCCTAGAGTTACGAAAGGCATGGAAAAGAAGTGGCGGGACGCCATAACAGGGCGCGTTTCACCGCGGCGGTCATAGTATGGTCAACAACGCCAAATCATAGGGCGTCTATAGCGTTGTGCCCCCCGTCTTTCAATTGCCCAAAACCAATTTGACGAATCTATCGGCTTCAGGCCAAGTCGCGGGATGGAAATAGCACAGCGCATGACCGCCCTGACAGGCGAAGGATCCGATGGGTGGGATGTTTTTTACAAGGCTCGGGCTTTGAAAAAACAGGGCCATCCGATTGTTGAATTGACCATTGGCGAGCATGATATTCGCACCCATATGGATATTCTGGCCGCAATGGGTCGCTCCGCCAGGGGGGGCCATACAGGCTACGCAGCTGTGCCGGGCACTGAAGGGCTGCGCAACGCCGTGGCCCGCCGCATTGAAGCGCAGAGCGGCGTTCCCACAAGCGCGGAAAATATTTTGATCACGCCCGGCGGCCAATCGGCCCTATTTGCCGCCCATCTGGCGGTACTGAACCCCGGTGATACGGCGCTATATTGCGACCCCTATTACGCCACATACCCCGGCACGATCCGTGGAACTGGCGCGATAGATCAGGCCGTCCTATGCGATCCGGCCCATGATTTTCAGCCACGCGCCGCCGATTTGGAGACCGCAGCAAAGGGGGCGCGGTCGTTGCTGGTCAATTCGCCCAACAATCCGACCGGGGTGGTCTATGACCGCGCCACATGGGAGGCCATCGCGCAAACCTGTATCGCCCATGACCTATGGCTCATCTCCGATGAGGTCTATGACACCCAGGTTTGGCACGGCGCGCATATAAGCCCTCGAAGTCTTGCGGGGATGCAAGAGCGCTGCTTGGTGATTGGGTCTATGTCAAAGAGCCATGCTATGACCGGAAGCCGGATCGGATGGATTTGCGGACCGGTGCCTGTGATTGAACATCTGACCAATTTGGCGACCCATACCACCTATGGGGTGCCGGGCTATATTCAAGATGCCGCAGAGTTTGCACTCGCCCAGGGACAAGAGTTGGAGGATGAAGTGGCCGCGCCCTTCCGGCGGCGCCGGCGCATCGCCCTTGATCTCTTGGCGCAGCAAAATATCGTGCGCGCTGTGCCCTGCTCCGGCGCGATGTATCTGATGCTAGACATGCGCGCCACCGGGCTAAGCGGTGAGGCTTTCGCCCATGCGCTGCTGGATGCCCATCACATCGCCGTCATGCCGGGCGAGAGCTTTGGTCAGGCCGCCGCCGGTCACATCCGCGTGGCCATGACCGTCGACGATGACCAGTTTTCCAAGGCACTCACAGTTTTAGTGGCATTTGCCACTGAGATTGCGCAGACAAAAGTCGTTTTTGAACCATAAGTCGCAAATGGAAAAGATTGTCGGTTTGGAGTTTTTAACTCTAAGGCATGATTTCGAGATTTAACACAGTTGGCTGGGTTTTTACCCTCACGGTGCGCACAATTGGGGCGAGCCGAGGACGCGCGGCGCGTGGGCGGCCGCGGCTCTAAACGGGCCTGCTTCTTTAATCTCAACCCCACTCCTAGGACTTCCCCATGACAGATACCCAAAACCGCCGCGCTGGTGGCCGGGCCGCGCGGAAAGCGGCCAGAGCGGCGCCCCTTTCCGATGCGATGCGCCCCGTCCGCCCCGGTATGCAAGGTGGCACTTATAAACCCCTTACCCAGTTGGATATGGACCGTATCAACGAGGCGGCGCTCACCGCCCTTGAAGAGATTGGTCTGGCCGATGCGCCGCAGTCAGGCATTGATATCATGGTTGGCGCCGGCGCTATTCTTGGTGACGATGGCCGATTGCGTTACCCGCGGGCCTTGATCGAAGATATGCTGGCCAAAGCCAATCGCGAAATCACCCTGAACGCGCGCAACCCAAAACACGATCTGCATCTCGCCGAAAAGAAAGTACATTACGGCACCGCTGGGGCCGCTGTGCATATGGTTGACGTCCAAACCCGCAGTTATCGCGAATCGACCGTGCGGGATTTGCACAACGCCGCGCGCATTGTGGAGCATTTGGACAATATCCATTTCGTGCAAAGACCTATGGTGTGCCGCGATATTTTCGACAATCGAGAAATGGACCTCAACACGATATATGCCTGCGCCACTGGTACGGAAAAACACATCGGCACCTCCTTTACTGAGCCCGATTTTGTCGATGATGCTCTGGAAATGCTGCATATGATTGCTGGCGGAGAAGACAAATGGCGCGAGCGCCCCTTTGTGTCCAATTCCAATTGCTTCGTGGTGCCCCCCATGAAATTCGCGACCGAAAGCTGCCAGGTCATGGAGAAATGTATCGCCGGTGGCATGCCTGTTTTGCTGCTCAGTGCCGGGCAAGCCGGCGCTACCGCCCCTGCGCCAATCGCCGGTGCGATTGTGCAGGCCGTGGCTGAATGTTTGGCGGGATTGGTCTATGTCAACGCGATCAAGCCGGGCCATCCGGCCATATTCGGGACTTGGCCCTTCGTCTCGGATCTGCGCACGGGCGCCATGTCCGGCGGATCTGGTGAACAGGCCCTGCTCACTGCGGGCTGTGCGCAGATGCACCAATACTATGGTCTGCCTGGCGGCGCGGCGGCTGGTATTGCGGATGCGAAACTGCCCGATATGCAAGCGGGATGGGAACAGGCCATGTCGAATGTCATGGCCGGGTTGACCGGATTGAATATGGTCTATGAAGCCGCTGGCATGCATGCCTCGCTTTTGGGGTTTTGTCACGAATCTCTGATCTTAGGGGATGATTTGTTAGGACAGGCCATGCGCTGCGTGCGCGGCATTGAGGTCAGTGAAGACACAGTGGGTTTGGAGACCATGCGCGCCACCTGTTTGGGCGGGCCGGGTCACTATCTGGGTTCAGATCAAACCCTGTCTTTGATGCAAACCGAATATGTCTACCCGATCCTGGCCGATCGCAACTCCCCCAAAGAGTGGCAAGAAAAAAATCGGCCTGACCTGATCGAACAGGCCGTGCTTCGAAAAGAGGCTTTGATCGCGGCTCCAACACCGGCCGCCCTGCCGCCGGAGGTGGACGCTCAGATTCGCCAGCGCTTCAAAATTCATCTAAATTGAGCGGAAGATTGCGGGCGGATTATCCGCCCGCTTTTTCCTCAAGTTCAAGCCATAGCGCTTCTGCCTGCGCCAAAGCCTCCTGCCGCTCGAGCAAGAGTGTGGTGGCTTTATTGAATTTCACTGGCTGCTCGGTAAAGAGATTTGGCTGACCCAGTAGATCTTCTAATTTAACAATTTCAGCTTCCATGCGCGCAATTTCAGCAGGCAAAGCCTCCAGGCGATGTTTTTCGGTGAAGGACAAAGCGGTTTTCGCCCCCGCCGTCTCCGCCTCCTTCTTGGGCCTGGTCGCGTTTGGTTTCGTCGTTTGCTTGGCAGCTTTGCTGAGCTTAGCACTGGGTTTTTGTGCCTGATAATCGCTCCAACCACCGGCATAGACAGTGGCTTTGCCGCCAGGCTCTAGGGCAATCGTTGTGGTGGCGACACGATCCAGAAAGTCGCGGTCATGACTGACCAGCAAAACCGTGCCATCATAGTCACCCAAAACATCTTGAAGCAGATCTAGGGTCTCAATGTCGAGATCATTGGTCGGCTCGTCTAGAATCAGCAAGTTGCTTTCCTGTGCCATCAAACGGGCCAGCAAAAGCCGCGCTTTCTCGCCCCCCGACAGTGCCCGCACGGGCGCGCGCATTTGCTCCTCGGCGAAGAGGAAATCCTTAAGATACCCCACCACATGTTTCGGTGTGCCCCGCACCATGATTTGATCGGAACGACCCGAGACCGCCATGGTCGGATCGCTGGTCAAGGCTTCCCAGAGGCTAAGATTGGGATCCAAACGCGTGCGGCCTTGGTCAAATACGGCAATTTGCAGATTTGTGCCCAGCTTCACGCTGCCCCGGTCGGGGGCCTGCTCGCCCAAAAGGGTTTTGATCAATGTGGTTTTGCCGACCCCGTTTGGGCCGACAAGCGCCACGCGATCTTTGCGTTGAACCGTCAGAGAAAAATCTTTCAAAATCTCGAGCGGGCCGAAGGCCAGATCGAGGTTTTTAGCCTCAATCACCTTGGCCCCAGATTTTTGACCCGAATCAAACGCCATGGCGGCCGTAGTTTGCCGGTTAATTTGCGCAGCCCGTTCGGCACGCAACTCTCCCAAAGCCCGCACCCGCCCCTGATTGCGTTTTCGCCGAGCAGAGATGCCCTCGACCGCCCAACGGGCCTCGGCTTTGATCTTGCGATTGAGCTTGTGCCGCTGTTGATCTTCTTCCTCCCAAGTTTTGTCGCGCCAGGCTTCAAAACTTCCAAATCCTTGCTCGAGGCGGCGAACTCTACCTCGATCAATCCACAGGGTGGCCCGGGTTAAAACTGTCAGGAAGGCGCGGTCATGGGAGATCACTACAAAGCTGTTTCGGCTCTCACGCAAAGTAGTTTCCAGCCAAGATATCGCCTCAATATCAAGGTGGTTGGTCGGTTCATCCAAGAGCATCAATTCGGGATCTTCTGCCATCAACTTGGCCAAAGCCGCGCGTCGCCGCTCACCACCAGAGGCGGTTTTCACCGGGCGATCTGGGTCAAACTTCAACCCTTCTGCGGCAATCTCAACCTTATAGTGCTCGGCGATGTCCAACGCCGAAAGGGCAAAGTCTCCCAGAGTTTCAAACTGTGATAAATCAGGATCTTGCTCCATATAGCCGACACTGACGCCCGGCGGGATCACCCGCTGTCCGCTATCGGCCTCAACCAAGCCGGCCATAACTTTCATCAAAGTAGATTTACCTGACCCATTGCGCCCCACCAGTGAGAGACGATCGCCCGTCTGAACGACGAAGCCGAGATCAGAAAAGATCGGATGACCACCAAAGGTCAACGAAATATCGGAAAGCTGGATCAAAGGTGCACGTGCCATAGCCCGCAGCTAGGCGCTCAGGGCGGCGGCGTCAATGCGCAGCGAGAATTGCCCGCAAACGCTGGGCTCTTTTTTGTGAAACTTGTGCCACGTTTACCCCGGTAAAGAGCAATGTCGTTCCAAGATCCGCATCACAGACGGCGTGATCGCTCACTTTTCCGCCAAGGCTCAAATAGGCCCGCAACAGGGGCGGTAAATCGGTCACATGGCCATGCTTGGGGCTGTCCAATGCTTCAACCAAAGGATAGCCGCCATGAAAAACAGGGCGCCAACGGCGCGGCGCGATATGATTGTTGCGGTAAAGATAGCGAAAGGCCGCTCTATGTGCGGCCGGGCGCGTGCCTTTAAATGAACTGCACCCAAACAGAAATGACACATTGTTTTGATCGACCAGCTGCGTGACAACGCCCCAGGCCAAACGAAACACATCGGAATTTCCCCGCAAGTTGCCCTGAAGTGGATCAATGGCAAAGCGCCCCAATTCCAGCACGGGGCGGTCAAATATAGCAAGCGGCGATAGATCAAAAAATTGCGCCGAATATCCTTGGATTGCGGCCGCGCCATTCGGAAAGATTCCAAGCCTAAAACAGCCCAAAATCGTATTTTTATCAACGCATTTGATGCAAAAGTTTAGGTAAGTGTCATCCCAAATATCACGATCTTCCCTCTGTATTTCACCGCGAAAAATCGCCGCGCGGAACTGCCAGACCTTGCGCAGGCTCCGCTCAGATTGGCACAGCTCGACCTTGAGGCCACCGCGGGTAAAATTTTGGAATTGAAGCTCTGCGCGCCCCATGGTTCGTGACTATCCATTTGTAAAATAATAATATGATTATACTATGCAATCTGCTGGTGCACTACCGTTAAATGCGTATGATTGGGTAAACTGTTTGGAGGTTCTATGGTTGATGTCGTAAAAACGGATCAGGAGTGGCAGGACATGCTCTCCCCATTGGCCTATAAGGTCACGCGGAAACATGGCACGGAGCGAGCCTTTAGCCATGACGATTTCCCGAAAGAGGCCGGTTACTTTTCATGCCTATGCTGCGGCACGCCTTTGTTTTCACAAGATGATAAGTTCGACAGTGGTACGGGTTGGCCGTCCTTTACCCAGCCCATGGCTGGAGCACCGATTGGTGAAAGTATTGACAACTCGTGGTTTTCCACCCGCACCGAGGTGCATTGCGCAGCCTGTGCGGCGCATTTGGGTCATGTCTTCCCAGATGGGCCCGCGCCGACTGGCTTGCGCTATTGTATGAACGGCGTGGCGCTCACATTTCACAGCGATGAGGCAGATTAAGGTTCGCTTAAAATGTCACTGGCATCAAAGCGACCGATATTGCCCAGCAATTGCTGCAGGAAGGTAATTTCTTCCGTGCCACCATCGGTCACGCGCCGCGTCAAAGCCACGACCTCCCCATCCTCAAGACCGTAACGGCTGATGTTTGTCACAACCTCAGCCGAATCCAATGCCACGGCCACAATGTCGCGGGAAATCGGCTTGGGAGGGTTCATCCCATAGTGCCGCCAGCGGCTTGAAATATAGTATAGGCGGCCTGTTTCTGTGTCAGAAATCGTGGGCACGCCCAATGTTTCTTCTGCCGTGGCGCGCGTATCCACGCCGATCACAAGATTAGCCAACTGCTTGTCAGACGGCGTGTAGCCATGATTGCGGTAGACCGGCGTGCATGAAATAGTAGCAAAAAGACAGAACCCAACCACAATGGTCTTTGTTTTATTTAGCATGAGTGTCCCTGTTGTCTTGCGAGACAAGCGCTCGCCAATTATGTCTATGCTAGCGAAGCCGAAAAATGAATTCAAGAATGGAGCGCACATGCCGCCGAACCATGCTCACCCACGTCTCGAGTTGAAACATCTCGTGCAAAACCGAGGCGTAAACTTCGATCTGGCGCTGTCTGAGGCGGAAATTGCCACGATTGTCACGCAATTGGACCTGCTTAACCTGCGCAAAATAAAATTTTCAGGCACAATTTTGCCGATTGGCAAGGGCGATTGGCGGCTATCTGGAGAGTTGGGCGCTACGGTGGAGCAGGCCTGCAGCTTGACCCTCGCCCCGGTGCGCAGCCGGATCGACACAGAGGTGACGCGCAATTTTCGAAAATCGCCAATTGCGTTGAACCAGACGGGTCCAGAGCATGAAATTCCAGAAGATGACAGTGAGGAACAACTGGAAGATGTCATTGATCTCGAACGGGTATTTTGTGAAGCGCTGTCACTTGCCCTGCCCGATTATCCCCGCGCAGAGGGGGCCGAGCTGGCCAGTGCCGAATTTGGCCCACCTGGCGTGACGCCACTGACCGATGAGGCGGCCAGACCCTTTTCTGTGTTGGCAGGTTTAAAGGATAAACTCCATTAACAGCATGGTGAAACAGAGCTTTGCGGAACTTTTTTGGGAAATCGCAGGAAATATATAAGATTGGCGCTGTTTGGGGCTTGAAATAATACTCAATACAAGTATTCAAGCGCAACTTAAGGTGCCGAGCTGGGCTCTGTGCTTTTGTTTGGCGGCGTTGCGCCAAATTCGGTATTAACAGGGCATAGCGCCCCTAGCTTGAGGTTGTGACATGGCTGTCCCAAAGAGTAAGATTACACGGAGCCGTCGTGGCATGCGACGCTCACATGACGCACTTGTTGCGGCGAACCCAAATGAATGCACAAACTGCGGAGAGCTTAAGCGCCCGCATCACGTTTGCGCAGCTTGCGGCCACTATGATGACCGCGAAGTAATTGCGACGACCGAAGAGGTAGATCTCGACGAAGACGCGGCATAAGCGCCCGTATTCAAAGGGAATACATCTCAATGTCGGACACCCAATCCATTGCAAGCGGACCCAACTCTCATGTTGTCGTATCCGTTGACGCTATGGGGGGAGACAAAGGGCCCGGTGTGATTATCGCCGGGCTTTTGCGTGCCGTGCACCAGCATTCGAACATTCGCTTTTTGGTGCATGGCCCCGAAGACGTTTTGAAGCCTCTGATTGATAAGCATAATCTTGAAGAATTTTGCACCATTGTGCATGCCGAGCGCACAGTTTCCATGGATGACAAACCCAGCCAGGTGATGCGCCATGGCAAGGGCACCTCGATGTGGTCGGCCGTGACCTCTGTCAAACAACAAGAGGCCGATGCCTGTGTCTCTTGCGGCAATACCGGCGCGTTGATGGCCATTTCGATGGTCCGTTTGCGCAAATTGGCCGGAATTAATCGACCTGCGATTGCGATTCTCTGGCCCTCTTTCGGTGCCAACGGATCGAATGTGATGCTCGATGTGGGCGCAGATGTGCGCGCTGATGAAAACGATTTGTTACAATTTGCCCTGATGGGCGCCTCTTATTCGCGCAATGGCTTTTCTGTGAAACGGCCAAGGGTTGGTCTGCTGAATGTGGGCACGGAAGAGCATAAAGGCCGCGCCGAAATGAAGGCGGCCTATGATCTGATCAAGGAATCGGCTGAAACCGGACAATTTGAATTCATAGGCTTTGTCGAAGGCGGGGATATACCGTCGGACCGAGTCGATGTGATTGTAACCGATGGGTTTACAGGCAATGTTGCGCTGAAAACCGCCGAAGGTACTGCAAGCTTCATCGGCACAGCCTTACGTCAATCGTTTAAACATAATTTGCTCTCAAGACTCTCAGCGATCCTAGCTTATGGTCCGTTAAGCCGCCTCAAACGCACCACAGATCCGCGCCGGGTCAATGGTGGGGTGTTCTTGGGGCTCAATGGCACTGTGGTGAAATCCCATGGCGCGGCGGACGCAACAGGAGTTGCGGCGGCGGTCGGCCTGGCCTATCGTTTAGGCTCAGCAAAGTTTAGCACCAAGCTTGCCGCGCGCGTAGCTTCGGTCAACGGGTTCGCAGAGGACCACGAGGAAGACGGGAACTAACGATGCGTAGAGCGGTTGTTGAATCCATTGGCCACTACCTGCCCGAACGCGTGGTGGAAAATTCTGAATTTGAAGCAACATTGGAGACCAATGATGCCTGGATCCGCAGTCGCACAGGTATCGAACGTCGCCATTTCGCGGCTGAGGGGGAAACGACCTCGGATATGGGCATCAAGGCCGCTCAATCGGCTTTGGCCAATGCTGGATGCAGCGTTGCAGATGTCGATGCGATAATTCTGGCGACCTCAACCGCTGATCTGACCTTCCCCTCCGCTGCCACCATGGTTCAGCATGGGCTTGGTATGAACCACGGGTTCGCCTTTGATGTGCAAGCGGTCTGTGCAGGGTTTTTGTTTGCTTTGAACACCGCAAATTCTATGATTGCCAGTGGCCAGGCCAATCGCATTTTGGTGATCGGTGCGGAGACCTTCTCAAAATTGATGGATTGGACCGATCGGGGAACCTGCGTCTTATTTGGTGATGGCGCCGGCGCTATGTTGATTGCCGCGCAGCAGGATGAAACCTCAGATCGCGGTATCCTAGCCACTGCGCTGCGCTCAGATGGGCGTTACAAAGATATCCTATACGTCGATGGCGGTGTCTCCATGCAAACCACCGGGCATCTGCGCATGCAGGGCAAGGAGGTGTTTCGGCATGCGGTCGAGAAGCTGTCAAACACAGCACTTGAGGCAATTGAAGCGGCCGGTCTGACCACGGATGATGTGGATTGGATCGTGCCACATCAAGCCAACAAGCGCATTTTGGAAGGGATGTCGAAACGCCTCAAAGTCCCCATGGACCGAGTCGTCATGACCGTGAACAACCATGGCAATACCTCAGCCGCTTCTATTCCTCTTGCTATGGCAGTGGCGGCCCAGGATAATCGCATCAAACAAGGCGATATTGTGGTCACAGGCGCGATTGGCGGTGGTTTGGCCTGGGGAACCGCGGTTATTCGCTGGTAAATGACCGCATATCAGGAGTTTTAGTTGCCAAGGCTTATTATCTCTTTATAATTATAGTGTAGTAACAAGGGGGAACGTAAATGGCGTCGAACACACTCACACGAATGGATCTCAGTGAAGCGGTTTTCCGCGAAGTCGGATTGTCGCGCAACGAGTCGGCCGATTTGGTTGAATCCGTTTTGAAGCATATCTCAGACGCATTGGTCGCAGGCGAGTCTGTAAAAATTTCATCTTTTGGCACATTCGGCATTCGCGATAAATCCGCGCGTATCGGCCGCAATCCGAAAACCGGTGAAGAGGCGCCCATCACGCCCCGTAGGGTTTTGACTTTCCGCCCCTCTCATTTGATGAAAGACCGGGTTGCTAAAGGCAACAAAGGGTAATCATCGTGGCCAAATCGCCGGATGCTTTCAGAACCATAAGCGAGGTTGCGACATGGCTTGGGACGCAGGCGCATGTGCTGCGATTTTGGGAAAGTAAATTTGACGCGGTCGCCCCGGTGCAACGCACTGGGGGGCGGCGCTACTATCGCTTAGAAGATATGCTGTTGCTTGGAGGGATAAAGTTTTTGCTCCATGAACAGGGCATGACCATCAAAGCCGTTCAGAATCTTCTCAAAGAACAGGGCGTTGCGCATGTGCAAAGCTTCTCGCCCCCCATATTGAGCGCATCAATACAAAAAGATCCACCCACACAGGCCAGCCAACCAAAAGACGCTGCACCAGCACAAAATGTGGTGGATTTACAGTTTGATCCGGTCAAATTGAGTCAATCTGTTTTACGGAGCGCGCGCGAGGAGCGGGCAGAAGACGGCGATCAGCTTTTGTTGTTTCCAGAATTGGCAGAGGCGCCGCCACAGCCTCAAACCGAAGTCACGCCGTTGCGCCCCGATCCAGCCCCCATCCGGGCATTGGGCACAGATTGCCCAGCCGAGGATGCCGAGATTAACAGTTTCCCGAGCAACGCAGGGCTGATAACTCAGGCTCTGCGGGCGGATAGTCGCGCAAGACGCGCCGCACTGCGCGCGTCACCGGATCTTGTCGACAGATTGCGCGCTTTACATGCAAAGATGAGCGCATAAGTGAAATTCGAACGCATAATAGGCTTGCTCCCGTCGCCGGGATTGATATACGGCCTCATGTTCGGGCTATGGCGCAGCCTGGTAGCGCGTCCGTCTGGGGGACGGAAGGTCGCAGGTTCGAGTCCTGCTAGCCCGACCAATAAACAACCGCCCTGCCCCATGGCATGGGCGGTTTTTTGAACTTAAGAG
>Ga0233432_10000631_pt1 | contig 33644 bp, 35 predicted proteins | sample SI_122_August201_6_FD_179870 | JGI IMG/M metagenome (GOLD analysis project Ga0233432, IMG submission 179870) | Seawater microbial communities from Saanich Inlet, British Columbia, Canada - SI_122_August2016_10_MG | ecosystem: Environmental > Aquatic > Marine > Inlet | place: Canada: British... | reverse complement strand
AGGGGAAAAACTAGAGGCTGAAGGCTGAACAATATTGCTTTGCCTGTCTCAAAGATCAAGTAAGTTCTGAAAATATACTTTTACTTGTGACTTGCGACTTGTGACTCTGTCGGATGGCGCTTCGCTTATCCGACCTACAATACTTTTAGCTTTTACCCTTCAGCTTTTACCCTACCCCTTGTCTCTAGTTTTTTGTCCCTGTGTTTCTTTCCGCTGATTTAGTATTCTTGCCTGGTAAATCAATTTAATCAGGAATTTATTATGAGTTGTAAAGTCGCTTTCATCGGATTAGGTGTCATGGGTTTTCCCATGGCCGGACATCTTGCCAATGCTGGACATTCAGTGACCGTTTTTAACCGTACTGCCGAAAAAGCACAGCTTTGGGTAGAGTCTTACCAGGGTGAAACGGCGGCGACACCGGCATTAGCGGCTACAGACGCCGACTATATTTTTACCTGCGTGGGTAATGATGATGATCTTCGCGAAGTAACTATCGGTGCCGATGGAGCATTTGAAGCCGCAAAAGCCGGCGCTATATTTATTGATAACACCACAACCTCAGCCATCGTTGCCAGAGAACTCTCTGCTATCGCTGAAGAAAAAGGATTTTCCTTTCTCGATGCGCCGGTCTCCGGCGGTCAGGCAGGGGCAGAAAATGGAAAATTAACCGTGATGATTGGTGGGGATGAGAGTGCTTTTGAAAAAGCCGAACCTGTCATTGCCAGTTTTGCCGCCAGCATCAAACTACTCGGCCCTTCCGGTTATGGCCAGCTTACCAAGATGGTCAATCAGATATGCATCGCCGGTCTGGTACAGGCATTATCGGAGGGCATTCATTTTGCCAAACATGCAGGTCTGGATGTTGAAAAAGTGATCGGTGTCATCAGCAAGGGAGCAGCACAGTCCTGGCAAATGGAAAATCGTTACCAAACCATGATGAACAATGAATTCGACTTTGGCTTTGCCGTTGACTGGATGCGTAAAGATCTCGGCATTGCCATGGAAGAAGCAACAAAAAATGGCGCTTCATTACCAGTCACTAAAATTGTTGATGGCTATTATTCAGAGCTTCAGCAATCAGGTGGCAATCGCTGGGATACGTCGTCTCTGATTGCGCGTTTGGAAAAGTAAGGCATAAGCAATACATTTGAGTTTAAAACCTTCGGTTAATTTTTAATCAGTCTGTTGACGCCAATTTTATTTACGGCTAAAGTCAGGCCTGTTTCTGACAGGTCTGATACAGATTTATGGATTTATGGATTTAGACAACAGTCACTCCCATATTCTACGACTTAATGTTGCTGGTCTCCCCGTTGAATGGTTGACCTGGCAGGAAGCTACTACCCTCTACGCCAGAGACCTTGTTACCTGGACTCTTGGCGACACCATCCGCACTGTCACGGGTGGCATTTCCCGACTCTCTGGTGAACGCTCCACTATTGTTTTACACAGCATCGTTGCCTGCGCGGGTGAGCTTCATCATGGCCAGGCCAAAAAACCTACCCTGAACAATCGCGTGTTATTTCGTCGGGATCAGAATCTTTGTATGTACTGTGGCAAAGAATTTAGTGACAGGGAATTAAGCTGCGACCATATTCTGCCCACCTCACGCGGTGGCGCCAACACCTGGGTGAATGTGGTAGCTGCCTGCAAGCGCTGCAACCACTTCAAGAAAAACAGAACACCGGAAGAGGCGCACATGGAATTACTCGCTCTCCCCTTTGAACCGAATTCTGCCGAGTATCTGGCCCTGGTGAATAACAAGCGCATTCGATCGGATCAAATGGAATTTTTGAAATCACAGTTTTCGAAGAACTGCAGGCTTCAGTAAAAAAATTCTTAGCTACTGCTTAAGAAATTTATACACCATACTTTGAAAAACTTCTGGTTGCTCAGCGTGCAGCCAGTGACCGGCATCTTTCACTTCCTGAATTTCAGCTTTGGGGAACAGTCCAAAAATGGCTTTCTCATATTTCTTCAGCAGGTAATCCGACTTTTCACCTTTTACAAACAAGACTCTTTTATCAAAGGTCTTTTCAGAATGCAGAGCGTCACTCAATTTGGCATAGTCCTTTCGAATAACGTCCAGATTCATGCGCCAGCTGTAGTTACCTTCCTCATCCTTCATCAAGTTGGCCAGCAAAAAGTCGCGCACGCCCTTTTCTTGAATAAATTCTGCAAGAATTTCATCAGCATCTGCCCTGTTCTCAATCAAGTCCAGGTTCAATATGTCTAGGCCGGCAAATACTGCTGTATGATGCCCGGTATATTGCACCGGCGCGATATCCACAAGAATAAGTTTTTCAACCAGATGAGGCCAGTTTAGGGCCATTTGCATCGCGGTTTTTCCGCCCATGGAATGACCGATAAAATGAGCTTTTTCAATACCGTAGAGCTGCATGGTTTCGCGCACATCATTGGCCATTTCTTCATAGGCCATTGAATTATCCCATTCAGAGCGACCATGATTACGATGATCAAAGCCATACACTTTATAGGTTTCGGCAAAAAATTTGGCATGCTGACCCCAGTTACCCTGGTTGCCAAATAATCCGTGGAGAATAATTAACGGCACGCCGTTTTCAGAATACTGTTTACAAAATAGCTTCATAACACACCTGCCTGCTTCTGTGCTTTTAAGGCTTTAGCCTATTTAAAAACTATCAGGAAAGATTTTCCTCGATCCAGTTAATCACATCATCATGGTGCTTCTTGGTGTTCACTTTCTCCATGATGTACTGCAACCTGCCTTCCTTATCGATAATAAAAGTGGTTCTTTTTAGTCCCATATATTCCCGGCCCATAAATTTCTTCAAACCCCAAACGCCATATTTATCTGCTACAGCATGATCTTCATCAGACAATAAAGTGAAGTTGAGTTTATCGCGGTCGGCAAATTTTAATAAGCGCGGAAAAGCATCAATGCTGACGCCCAATACTTTCACTCCCATTTTCTTCAGTGTCTTTTCACTATCGCGTAAACCGCAAGCCTGAACAGTGCACCCTGGCGTCATTGCCTTGGGATAAAAATACAACACTACAATACTGCCCTGATAATCCTTCAGGGAGCACTTTTCACCATTTTGATCCTGAAGGGTAAATGCGGGGGCTTTGTTGCCAATTTTGGGTAATGCCATGAATGTCTCCAAACCAGGGTTCTCTTTAATGTTGTCAGCCAAGGGTAGGCAGCCAGGTATTGCCAGCGAATATTGCCACAAAATCTTTCCCGTCAATAAGGAAAATTTTCTTTTTGGCACAAGTTATTTTCTCAATATAAAACAATAAGTTGCGAGTGGGAAATTGCTGGCTAGTGCTGAGTTACTGCGTTTATAGGTAAACCAGAAAATCAGGATGACTGGATCAGAGCATTTTCTCTAATAATTTTTCAGGGACAAAGGGTCTGCCGCGCCCATTAAGCGCCGTGGCCGTCATTTTTGCCTTCAGCATCAGTGCCTGATCATGGCACCTGACAACTTCCTGGTGGAAGATTATTTTCAGACGGCCTTCCTGCTCAAAGTGGGTGCGGATAGAAAAATCATCTCCGCTGGTGAGTGAGGCCTTGTACTCCATTTCAGCTTTCACGATAACCAGATGTATTCCGCTGGCCGTCACTTCAGCAAAATCGATGCCCCGTGATTTCAAAAATTCATGCCGGGCATGCTCCAGATAATTCATGTACACGGCATTATTCACTACACCCTGGAGGTCACATTCATAATCTCTCACCAGGAGAGTAATTTCATGATGCTTTGTCATACTGCAGCTCATCCTTTTCAAACAGGGAAACTCAATTCCATTCTATTGGATATGGCCTCATAGCCCAATCATCATGGAAAAAATAATCAATGTTTTTTTACACAGCCCCATGCCAGGAAAATTGCCGTCTCAACAAAGTTATCCACAGGCCCGGGAATAGGTGATTTCTGTGGATAATTCTGTGCAATATTTTAGTGCATCGAGAAAACGCAATTTTTCATGCAAATATTCCAGACCAATGGTTTTAAATGAATATATATGCTTTCCCTTATTTATCAATTAGTTATAAATTCGTCATAGTGATTTCGATAAGTTAATCAAATTTCTTAATCAGAATTATCACAAGGATTCGCTATGTGCATAAAACTATTGGGATTATTGCTCCAGAGCCTAAATAAATCTGTAATTACCCTACTCTGCTGCCTGCATGAATAAGCGCTTTAACTGCTTGTTTAGCCTTTACTTGTTTGATTTCAGTTACTATTGAAAGAAAATCATGACAGCGCTGATCTTCTGTTGTGTCTGCTCACTAAATTGCTTATCAATCCAGGAAAATAAATAATGAAAATTCTCAAAAAACTAACCCTGAGTCTGTCCACTTTTATCCTGCTATCAGCCTTTGCCAATAGCAGTAGCGCACAGGAATTTAATTGGGCTCCTGACTTCCCCGTGGGTGCCAGCATCCCAATGCTGGAAGCACCGGATCAAAATGGCATAGTACAGAACCTGGCGAGCCTGAGCGGGGAAAAAGGCCTGGTGCTGGTTTTCAATCGTTCCTTCGACTGGTGTCCATACTGCAAGGCGCAACTGGCAGGCCTGGAGCAAGCCAGCGCTGGTCTCGAAGCTGCTGGACTCAAAATAGCCACCATTACCTACGATCCCGTGGAAACCCTGAAACTGGTGGAAGAGGACCTGAGCCTCACCTTCGCCCTGTTACATGACGAGGAAATCAAACACGTCAATGCCTTCAATATCCGTAATATGGATTACAACCCGGGTGATTTTGCCTATGGTGTGCCGCAACCAGGCATTATGCTGGTAAGCCCACAAGGGGTTATCCTGGGCAAGTTTGCCGAAGAAAATTTCAGGGTAAGACCAGATTGGTCAGATGTGATTAACGCTGCCAATGATTTGTAAACCCGGCGTCTTTTAATCCATTACAATCCATTACAAGCTATTACAAGCCAAGAGTGGCCAACAGGGGATTATGATCTGAAGCATCCGAGTGCAGGGTGTGGGCATCATGAACCCTGAGGCCACGCACAAAAATATAATCCAGATGCCGGCCGAATACCCGGGATCGATTATCTTTTTCAAAGCCCACTTCTGTGAGTCCGTGACGGTGCGCAATTTCATCCAGTAGCTGTTTGCGCTGGTCACGCCAGGCATTAAAGTCACCAGCAAAAATTACCGGCCCGCGATGCTCATCTATATGCTGCAACATATCCCGCAGTTGTCTGGTGTATGCATTCATCCCCAAACTAAAATTAACCGCATGAAGATTCACAGCCAATAATGATTCTGTCTCACCCGTTAAATCATAGGTAGTCATGTTGGCAGCTTTGCTGGTGCGAAAAAGTGGCTCACTATGGCGCAGGGGATTTTGCGAGCGATGACATACATTGGATACGTTCATCACTCCTGTTGTTCTGCCCGGCAGGGTAAAGCCCGGCGCAAAGCTGCGATGCCATTTATCACAAAAATGCTGAAGATATTCCCCTTCTTTATGGACTTCCTGCAGTAGCGCAAGATCCACAGACTGACTAAAACCAGCCAGATCAGCATTGAGCTGAGGCCGGGATTGTTTCTTCACGTTCCAGCTTAATACCCGAATACTCTCGGGATTGAGCCTGTGCTCAGATGAAATTTGCATATTTATCAGTTACTTAGTATTTTTTGCTATCCACTACATTGGACCGCTACTTTTACATAATATTGCGTCTGAGAACTCTAATTCAAGGCACTAATCTTTGTTACCATTAGCCCACAAACACTCCATTCATCCTTAGATAATATCAGCTACCCCATTGAGCAACCTGACATTTATCAATTTCTTATCCTTTCGGCGTTTTCTGCCTGGTTTGCTGTGTGGGCTGCTGTGTGGACTATTAGTCGCTTGCGCCACGGAAGAAACCACGAGGATATCTGAAGAAGTCAGTTATGAAGTGGTTGATATGTCAGGTAACTGGGAAAAGGATTACCAACTCAGTGATGATTTCGATACTGAATTCAATCTTTTCATTTTTGATATTCAACGGCGACTCAACCCCCAAAGCGACAACCTGAACCGAAGTCCTTCTCTGAGCGTCGGGCAGGCATCCGGATCAAGAGAAACCATTATTGGTCTGGCGCGTTTTACCGAGGAGATTACCCGTATGCCCCTACTGCAGATTGAACAGGACCGCTCCCGCATGCGTATCGACCGGGAAGATGACTTTTCCCTGCTATGCGAGTTTTTCAATGAACAAACAGCCATTACACAGACGCCATTTGGCTCAGAAGAATGCGGTTGGAATGGCGAGCAGTTGTTATTCCAGCTTATCCTGGATGACGGGCTCAGAATTTTTTATCAGATCACGCTTTCCCCTAATGGCCAGCAGTTAAACATCACCACCACAGTAAGCTCTGCCAGTGTATCCACACCAATGACCATCAGTAATTATTATCGGCGCTATGACATTCCGGAAAATGAATTTGATTGCATCCTTACACTCACCCGCAATAACGTGTGTCGGAGGGCAAACAATTGAAACACCTGATTTTTAGTTTGCTGATTTTTGCATGCACTGCCTTGAGCCATGTAAACGCCCAAAGCGTTAACAATAAACCACTGCTCGATGTCAGTATCAAAACATTCACAGCCAACCTGCCGAATGATATTCAGTTGCAGCAAGCTCAGGGTATTTATCCCGCGGTACGACAGGCAGAATCGCGCTATCTGCCTTCTTACCTGAAACTGATACTTGAAGAGAGCAACCTTTGGGGCGCTGTCAGACTGCTGCCAGATGAAGATACCGGGGCAGAATTACAGATTTCAGCCACTATTAATTCATCCGATGGCTCTCAGCTGGAACTTGCAGTGGTAGCCACTGATGCCACCGGGCGCATCTGGGCAGACAAGATTTATACCGGCAGCGCAGTAGATAGTGTTTCTCTTAATCAGCCCTTGCTGGGTACCGATCCCTTTCTCTACATGTATCTGAACATCAGCAATGATCTCACCGCCATGGCAGCCACCCTGAGCGCAGCCCAGATTAGCGAAATCAAAACTGTGGCAATGCTGCAATATGCGGCTTCTCTGGCGCCGGAGGTTTTCAGTCCGTATTTATCCAGAGATGAGTTTGGTCTGTATTCTCTTGCCCGTTTACCGGCAGACAATGATCCCTTTTTATTACGGGTTCAGGAGATCCGTGAACATGAATATGTTTTTATCGATGTAGTGGATGAGCAATATGAAAACTTTTTTGTAGCCATCAAACCGGTCTACGATCTATGGCGCCGCTACCGACGCGAACAACAGGCCAGTGAAATGGACAAGATCAATCGGGAAGCACAACAGGGTAATGATTTAAGACAAGGCAGTTACATGTCGCTGCTGGAGAGCTACAACAATTTTCGCTGGGCACGCATGCAGGATCAATACCTGGATGAAATCAGTGTAGGCTTTACCAATGAAATTCTGCCCACCGATATTACGCTGGAAGATTCTCTCTACCACCTGTCCGGCACACTGGATGAGCAGTACCAGGAATGGCGCAGTATTTTGCAGGAATTGTGGTTACTTGATTCTCCCTGAATTATGCGGCAGAAATTGGCCTGAGGACTCTTCCTGCAAATAATGTCGGATAAGCGTAGCATCATCCGACATGACAAATAAAACCTGTCTCTAAATAACAACAAACCCTGTTTCAAGGTTTGACATCTGCCCAACATGCCATTAAAGTCCCGCGTCTTAAATATCAAATTGAAAACCCGATGATCAATTTTTACACCGACAATTGTGTTTCTCTTTCTGCCGCAGCGCGTAACGCAGCCGCGGCGGCGCGCCGTGCCGCGCTTAAAATAAGGGATACCTGGATAATCGTTTGATGTAAAAATCTGACCTAAGAAAGATTAATAAAACCTCCAGCTGTCCCAGACACTGGAGGTTTTTTTATGCCCACAAGAAAGTAATAAGAGAGGAAACAACATGAACACCATTGACACTGAAAACTCACTTGGCATCACCTTTTGCGATCGCCTGGAGCTGGCCTTCACCCATGGCGAAGGCAGTACCGTCTGGGATGAATCAGGCAAGCCTTATCTTGATTTCACCTCAGGCTGGGGTGTGACCTGCCTGGGTCATAGTCATCCGGTAATCACCCATGCCATAAGCAAACAGGCCAGCAAAATAATTCAGAGTCCTAATGCGGGTTTCACCTACTCTCCCTCTCGTGCCGCATTGCTGACTCTGCTTAAAGGGGCCTTACCCACAGGACTGGCAAAAACCTATTTCTGTAATAGTGGTGCAGAAGCCAATGATGCGTCCCTTAAACTGGCGCGAAAAATCACCGGCCGAAAAAAAATCATCAGCACCCTTGGGGCATTTCATGGCAGAACCTTCAATACCTTGTCTGTTACCCGTGACACCGTAAATTCCGACCGCTACACACCAAAGCAGGCGGACACTGTCTTTGTTCCCTTTGGCGATATTACGGCAATGGTTGACGTAATAGACAATCAAACAGCTGCTGTGATTGTTGAACCCATACAGGGCGAAGGTGGCGTGCAAATTCCACCCGTTGATTATTTAAGCCAGATTCAAACCCTGTGCCATCAGCATGGCGCACTGTTCATTGTCGATGAAATTCAGACCGGCTTTTGTCGTACCGGTAAATTCTTCGCCCTGGAATATTCCGGGGAAAACATCACCCCTGATTTTTTAACAATGGGTAAGGGTATTGCCGGCGGCTTCCCTTTTGCCGGATTTGCGGTGAGTGAAAAGGTGAGTTTGCTGCTTGAAAAAGATGACCATGGTGGTACCTATTGCGGCAACCCTCTGGGTTGTGCAATTTCCTATGCGGTGATCAATCACCTGGTGGAAAATAATATTGCGGATCAGGTCACAGAAAAAGGATTCTACCTGCAGAAAAACTTAAGCCAACTGCAAAATCAGTTCCCTGAATTGATCAGGGAAGTAAGAGGCGTGGGCCTGATGTGTGCTTTCGACTTTTTCGATCAAAGCCTGACACGTCCCTTCACTCTCGCCTGTGCTGATGCTGGTCTGCTGGTGGTACCAACCCGCAATGGCATAATTCGATTGCTACCGGATTTACTGGTAACGCAGGAGAGTATTGATAAAGCGGTAAAAATTCTTGCGGAAGTTATGCGTGAGTCGTAGGGCGGAAGATGGGCGTAGCCTGATATCCGCCGGGCGAAGCTCGGAAGATGGGCGTAGCCTGATATCCGCCGGGCGAAGCTCGGAAGATCGGCGCAGCCCGATATTCGCCAAGCGAAGCCGGAACAGCGCAGCGATGTCCGGCAAAATCTACACGTTCAGAATAGTCTAGTTTTCCTTATCCAGCCTCCTGAGCCAATCATTTACACTGCGACCAATCATCTCCGGATGATCCTCCTGCAAATAATGACGTCCGGCACCAAGAAACACCGACTGAATATTTTTCACATTCTCCACAAAATAATCTGCCGTGGCTTCTCTGTTCAATGCCCCGGGACGCGCCCAGAAATGCAACATGGGTATATCTGTTTCCTTCATCCATTCGCCAATATTGGTAATCACTTCGACATTGGCCGCCGGTGTACCGCCCATGGCCAGTTCCCGAGGCCATTGCAGGGTGGGTAGACGTGATGCCGGTTCCAGATAAGGCTGACGGTAATAATCATGCTCTTCCTGCCTGAGCTCGCGCATCATGCCGCCGGGCAAGACCTGCTCGACAAACATATTCTGCTGCATAATCAATTCTTCTCCCGGGCCAATGGCGCGGAATTGACCAAACATTGATTCCAGCGCCGGCTCGTTCGCTGCAGGGGACGCTGGCGGAATAATGGCTTCCATAAAAGCCAGGCCTTTGGTGTTGTCTTCATTATTCATCGCATAATCAAAACCCAGCACCGAGCCCCAGTCCTGAATAACAAAAGTAATATTTTCCAGACCCAGTTCTTCAATAAAGGCATTTACATAACGGCGATGATCCAGATAGGTATAGCCAATATCTGGCTTGTCTGATTTGCCCATGCCTATCAAATCTATAGCAATGGCACGGTAGTTGTCTGTTACGTGAGGAATGATATTGCGATAAAGATAAGACGATGTCGGGTTACCATGAATAAACAATATCGGGTCGCCCTCACCTTCATCGACATAATGCATGCATGAACCCAGCACTTCAACATAGCGAGATTGATAGGGGAAATCCGGCGAGATAATTTCACCGTTGATCAGATTTTCCTGCTCGGCTGCGCTTACACTCTGACAAAGCATGAACATTAATAGAATAATTTTCTTCATTGTTAATTCCCTTTTTATAAGAGATAGATGGCTAGAGTGAATCTATTCACTACCAGACCTAATATTTGTCATAATGACTCAAGCGTCTGTTACTCTGACACAATTAAACAGTACAACTACTCTGGACTCATTATGACTGAAGAATCAATCGGAATCACAAGCGATAAAACCAGAACTCTGGAAGACGTCATGGACAACCTGAGCAAGCAAATAGCACCGGTGCCAGGATTCAAGCCCCCTTCTGTAGCAGATGACGCCTTGTATTGCCCACTGCCTGCGAGCTGCAGCGCCGAAGAGCAAAACGAATTCCGCAGTGCCGCCGTATTCCTTGCCTCCCTGGCCAGCGAAGTAAAAGCCTGGCGCCAACAGCTGCCCCCGGAATATGAACCTGCAGTGATTGCTGTGCTACATGGCGGTGTACAGATCAACGTCATGAAACTGGCCCAGGTAAGCTTTGACGGCATTCGCATCGAGGGCTTGATCCAGGGCAGTCCTGTGACCATGTTCGCCCATCAGTCCACAGTACAGATGATGTGCTTTGCTACAGAAGTACAGGAACAAGAAAAAAGAAACCCGATCGGCTTTATCTGGCCAGATCATAATGAGGAAGTGTAAAGCTGGCCTCACTCCATAATTGTTAAGTACGAGGATAACCACTAATGAAAATAGTTCAACATAAGCCTACACATCCAGGGGTGTTTATAAACCGCGTCTACCTTACTCCCCACGACATCCGCTCCAATGAGTTATCCAGGAAATTACAGGTAAGCACCGGACTGGTAAGCAGAATGCTCAACGGCAAAACAGATGTGTCGCCTGCTATGGCAATTAAATTATCAAAGGTGCTGGGAAGAACTGCAGAAAGCTGGCTTGCCATGCAAGACAATTACAACTTATGGCTTGCACGCAAAGACATAGACCTGAACAAATACGAAGCGATTTCTTTCGCCTGAACACAATCAAAGAGAGCTAATCTTGCTCCTGGTCTGTTCTTTTAACTTGTGACCTGTGACTTGTAACTTGCGACTTGCGACTTGCGACTAATTTTTATTTACACACAAAATCCTGACCACCGGCAGCAACACAGAAATCTCCCCAGTTATCTTTCGCTCGCCAGTAATCCACCAGGCCCTTTTCCTGTAACAGCTGATTGAAATCCGGCAGGCGCCGCATATCATCGTAGACACTGTCCCAGATAGCAGGGCTGGCAATCTCGCCAAACCAGTAATCCAGCGCAATTTCCGGCTGCCCCATTAATGCCACCAGACGTGCCACATAACCCAGTTCCAGAGGCGTCACCGAGAGATAATTAATAAGAGCGATAATATCTTCAGTGCTTTGATCAAAATCGTTAGTTGAGAGAATGTCCGCCATTTTTTCCATGAAGCGTCTGGACACAGTTTGGTCATAACTGTTTTCCTCATTAGTGGCATAAAAATCCCGAATCAGTTCCGCCGCCTGAACGAGTTCACCTTTGCGCATGGCAATCTCCCATGCCACGGCGCTAAACAGAAAATCTCCACCCTCAAGTGCCTGTCCGTATTCAGCCAGGCGTTGAGCTGCATCCATCTGCCCGCGAATCAATTCATGACGTGCCAGTTGATAGGTAAAACGGGGTGCCAGCGGATCCTGACCAGCAGCACGCTGCAGCATGGCAATCGCCTCATTAAACTGCCCGGTACGGGATAGCAGGTGGGCATATTCCTCCATGGAACGGGGCACAGAATAACCATAGCGCTCAAAATAGCGCTGGTATATTTGTTCTGCTTCAAAGAACTGACCATCATTACGCAGCCTACCAGCATCCACTAATAGCAGTTCCGGCATCCCCGGGGCATACATGGCTGCCTGATCAAAAGCATTGCTCGCCAGTGCTGGAAAATCAGCGGCCTGATCTGCAGACAGAATAAGCTGACTTTCTTCATAAACAGAGCCCATTAACAACCAGCCGCGGCCATATTCCGGATCCAGTTTCACCACTTCTTCCAACAGATTAATGGCGCGAAATACATTATCAGGGGTGAACTGGTCATACAGGGCCATGGCTTGCAATGTCTTGTCATAGGCATCAATATTTTGCGTCATTCCCGGCAAGGCAAACTCGCCCTCCCCCAGCGTGACACTTAATGCCGTTGCGACTTCATCAACAATTTCATTTTGAATGGTAAATACATCTGCCAGTTCCCTGTCATAGGTGCGTGACCAGATATTGAAGCCATCATCGGCACTGACCAATTGCGCAGTCACGCGCAGCTTGTCACCGGACTTGCGCACACTGCCTAAAAGAATATTGGCAACACGCAGGGAGTCGCCAATAGCACTAAGCACTTCATCGCGCCCCTTGTAATAGAAAGAGGACTCACGACCCGCCACCTGTAAATCAGGCATCATCGCCAAACGGTTTATCAGATCCTGACTAAGCCCGTCGGAAAAATATTCCTGGTCGCTGTTTTCGCTTAAGTCCGTAAACGGCAGTACAGCAATAGATTTATCATAAAGCATCTCTTCAAGCCCAGCTTCCAGAACCACTTCATCTATATCCAGCGTAGAAACCTCAACCGCTGCTTCTTCACGCGAGCATGACACTGTTACCAGAGCTATTAGCAGAAATATTAAAATTTTATGGTTGGCTGATATTTTTATCATCTTTGCTTTTGTCGGAAACTTGTACCTTTTAACTTGTACCTGTTTCATCCATCACTACACCAACACAAAAATATCCACCAACATGACGCTTATCGCCAATACAACCATGCCAATCACCACGCCATAAAATATTTTCCCGCTACCAGCCTGCTCCTGATTGGCCGCTTCGGTCACCATCCAATCCTTGGTGGTATGGGTTACTTCATAGGCCAGAGTCATCAGCATGACGAATGGGTAACCCGTGATCAGCATAAATGCGAAGCCACGCACCAGGATGCCCGGCCAGTCCATGATCGGCGTTAATGTGCCAATCACCTGAATCACCAGCCATGATCCTGCCAGGTAGGCCACACCCACCTTGAAGATCGCGCGTTTTTTCAGTTCAGTGAAAGTCATTGCACCCTTTCTTTTTAAGCAAGCAGAATGAGGGTTTTTTACCAATTAATCAAGAAGTTAAGGGTTATTTGAGTGCTACATAAGCGAACCTGTGAGTATATAAAACCAGGTTGATAGGGGTAATCCTGCTGCAGCACAAAATCTGTTTGCCACTTTACTTGAGATCAATCTGGAAAGTAGGCGACAATAAGGACAATTAAAATAATTAAATGAGACCTTCTAACATGCGCAATCTATCACCACTCCAAATCTGCTTTATCTTACTCATGGCCAGTGGCTGTGCCACGGCGCAACCCCCTGGCATCAACATGGAAATGATTTTACGAACCCTGCCTCTGGAAGGGGCTCCCCTGGCAGAACCCGGTCCTTACGCGGTGACCCAGGAAGCGGCCTTTGATAACCCGGCTTTTATTGTATTTCGCCCTGTCGATCTCGGGGTTTTCCCGGCGCAGGACAAGATGCCTCTTCTGGTGTGGGGTGCCGGCGGCTGCAATATTGACGGCAGAAGCTACGGCGGCATTCTTTCTACTATCGCCTCCCATGGTTTTATAGCCATGGCTACCCTTCCGGTTGAACCGGAAGAAGGTGAAGAAGCACGACGCAATGCCACTGCCGATGACATGCTCAATGCGATTAGCTGGGCTGAAGCAGAAAATGTTCGTGACGGATCCCACCTGAAAGGCAAAATTGATATCGAACAGATCTCGGCAATGGGTGTTTCCTGCGGCGGTTTCAGAATGGCTGCAGTGGCTGGACTGGACCCACGCATAGACAGTGTAGGTATTTTAAATTCCGGCGTGACTGATGCCTCAGAACTGGACGGATTGCATGGTCCTTTATTGTTGCTCAACGGTGGTGAAGTAGACTTTATGTATGACACTGCGCGCGAGAATTTTGAAGCAGTCAGCCATGTCCCGGTCTTTTTGGGGGCTCGCGAAAATGCCGGCCATTCAGCCACCTATCCCCATCCAGGCGGCGGTGAATTTGCCAATGTCATCTCTGACTGGCTGATGTATCAGTTCAAGGGTGATGAGGAAGCCGGAAAAACCTTCGTTGGCGAGAATTGCGGCCTGTGCGCAAATTCGAACTGGGAAACGGATTCAAAAGGACTTAACTAGCTCTATTGCTGTTGGTTTCTCGCTATTTCTTTCTGCCTGCACTACCTCCGACGGATCGGAGGTAGTCAGCGACAGGGAATGCCGAATCTTTCAAACCAGTAGCAGCAAAATGTGCCGGGCCTGAATTCTATATTCCCGAATTAAATGACCAGCTGATCCGTGCCCATAATAACTTCACCCTGATAATGCTCACGAATACCTTCGAAATAGGCTTCATCCGGAACAGCCATCAGCGCACCGGGCAATACATGGTTTAACACCAACTTCTTGACTCCGGCTTCTGCCGCCATGCGTCCCGCGTCCTGAGTACTGGCGTGGGTTTCTATAATGTGCTGCCAGATTCCTTCCCTGCCATCGTTATACAAGTCGTCGTCTCCACCACCGGTCATGCTGTCAAACCACTCACGTGTTGTTTTTAAATCAATGGTTTCACAGACAAACACATCGGCACCTTTTGCCAGCTCAACGAGGTTTTCGGAATAGGTGGTATCGCCTGAAAAAACCACATTGCGATCTTCTGTCTCAAAGCGATAAGACAAGGCCCGGTGAGGCATCTGCTCTTTCGCCCAGTCGGGGAAATGGGTATTTTCGATGGTACTCACTACCACTCGATCATCTTCAAATGATTTACGAATGCTTTGTGTCGCGGGGATAACTTCACTTCTAAACACACTGGAAGGCTGCAGCGTACGCTGCTCATCGATAAAACGGATATCAGTATTAGCCTGGCTTAATTGCAGGACTGCCTCTACCAGCGCATCAGTGCCGTAGGGACCATATACTGTGGTGGGATCTATCCTGCCCTGAGTCCATTGGTGACTCAGCAAGGAAGGAACATCTGCCACATGATCATCATGTAAATGGGTAAGGAATATATTGGGTACCTGCAGAAAGTTAACACCGGCCTCTTTCAAAGCCCGCATCGTCCCATAGCCGCAGTCAACCAGGTAGGGACGATCACCCACCATCAACAGACTGGAGGTTTCTCCACGCTGCAGATTGAAATTAGGTCCGCCCTGAGTACCCAGCAGAATGACTTTTGTGTCATTGCTTTGGGAAAAAACCGCGGGAGCCATACTGGCAGCAGACAAGGCTACAGCTGATGACTTAATAAATGTTCGACGATTTACAGCGTTTATTTTATTACTCATTAAGCTTACCTATTCTGATTTAGTCTTATTTAATATGCATTTTATAGATCACGCGCTTACTATAAAAGCCAAGAAATGTATTCTCAGGAAACTCCATCAAGGAATTCAATGTCCGGAGGCCCTGCCATGTATTGACCGAAGGTTTCAGGAATATTTTTATAATAATCCGCACTTTGATGAATATTCAAAGCCGCCTGGCCGTCATATTGCTCCATCACTGTGTAGGTACACGCGTCTTCACGAGAACGATGCAAACCAAAAAATATATTGCCTGACTCACTATCGATAACGGTTTGTTGATAACTCAGAAAGGCTTTCTCGAATGCTTCATTCATGTCTGGCTGAATTTTTAATTTTGCGAGCACTCCAACTTTCATCACTATTTTTCTCAAGATTTCTTAAAAATGTAAAAAGGTCGTAATTAGTCTCATTCTACGAATCAGTTTCTCTAATACAAATACTATTTCCTATACAGAAAAACTCTTTATGTCCTTATCTGGCTTTCTCGAGCAAGGATCCAGCGATTACCAAACCAAATCATCAGGGATTTTATAATCTGCGTAAAAACCATCATCGTCACTGCTTTCATTATCAGACAAGTCTTCAGCCTGGAATACAACTGCAGCGGCATCTCGTTGCGCAATTTTATCTGATACATTGATCGGTACCAGCACATACTGATCCGCCAGCTTGACGATGGCGATCATGCGCCTGCGCAGATGATCCACCTGTTCCTCACTGACCCAGATATGTTTGCCTACATTAGCGTCGGTGAAGTGGAATTTTTCTTCCCCATCCCTTGGAATAAGATTAACTTCGATCAGCTGCTTAATCTGGGCGGCGATGGCAACATCCTCAGCTTTGCGGGTTTTCTCCAGATTTAATTGCCGGTCATGGGCTACTTTCTCGGCCCTGGTGCGCTCAAGCGCCAACTTCGCTTCATCTATCTTTGGCTTTTTACCCTTATTGGCAAGCTTGGCTTCTTTACGTTTGTCCCTGGATATCTGCTTTGCTTTTTTATCATCCACCAGGCCGGATTTCTTAAGCTGGTCTTGTAAGGAAATAGCCATGGTGAGTCTGTCTGGTTATAAATGGAAAATCATTATAAGCATAGAGAAATTAATAGGACAGTCACCTTCCAGCATGACCATAGCTATCCATGATCAATCCAGCAGTTAATTTCATACTAAAGCAGCTTTTAGGAAAGGGAAATTGGAGTGGGCGGCCCTATAAAACTGTGATCAAAATCAAGCTTATTCCATGATGCCCTGACTGCGCAGATATTCTTCGTAAGTCCCTTTGAAATCGACGATGCCATCTGGCTGCATGTCAATAATGCGGGTCGCCAGTGAGGATACAAATTCACGGTCATGACTAACGAAGATCTGCGTACCAGGAAAGTTCTCCAGGGCCAGGTTCAGCGATTCTATTGATTCCATGTCCAGGTGATTGGTGGGCTCATCAAGGAACAGTATGTTGGGATTGATAAGACTGAATTTCCCAAACAACATACGCCCCTGCTCTCCTCCAGAAATTACCTTGACTGATTTTTTAGCATCATCACCGGAAAACAACATACGGCCAAGCGCGCCGCGGACCAACTGGTTGTCCCCTTTGGTCCATTGCTTCATCCACTCAAACAGCGTTATGTCGTCGGCAAAATCGTCATGATGATCTTGTGCGTAATAGCCTGTTTCGGCTTGCTCAGCCAGTTTTACCTTACCGTTATCAATTGCAAGATCGCCTATCAGGCAACGCAACAAAGTCGTTTTGCCAATACCGTTGGTGCCAATAATCGCCACACGCTCTCCTGCTTCAATTTGCAAACTGAGTTTGTCAAAAAGACTATGTTCAAAGGCTTTACTGATTTCTTCAACAGTGATGGCCTGTCTGTGCAGTTTTTTGTTTTGCGTAAAACGAATATAGGGATTCATACGACTGGAAGGCTTGATATCTTCCAGCTGAATCTTGTCTATCTGGCGTGCGCGTGAGGTTGCCTGCTTGGCTTTTGAGGCGTTGGCAGAAAAACGGCTGACAAAACTTTGTAGTTCGGAAATTTGTTCTTTCTTCCTGGCATTGTCGGTTAACAGCTTTTCCCGCGCCTGGGTTGAGGCAATCATATAGTCATCATAATTACCGGGATAGACTCGCACTTCACCGTAATCCATGTCTGCAATGTGGGTGCATACCTCATTCAAAAAATGACGGTCATGGGAAATGATAATGATGGTGCTTTTACATTCTTTAAGAATTTTTTCGAGCCAGCGAATGGTATTGATATCGAGATTGTTGGTGGGCTCATCCAGTAATAGCACTTCAGGATCTGAAAACAAGGCCTGGGCAAGCAGTACCCGCAACTTCCAGCCCGGAGCAATATTGCTCATCGGACCAGCATGCTGATGCAAAGGAATATCCAGGCCCAGCAATAATTCTCCGGCGCGAGATTCAGCGGTATAACCATCCATCTCCGCAAACTGTACTTCGAGCTCGGCCACCTGGAAACCTTCCGCTTCAGTCATCTCGGGTAAATTGTAAATCCGTTCGCGCTCAGCTTTTACCTGCCAGAGCTCCTCATGCCCCATGATCACTGTATCAAGGACAGAAAATTCCTCAAAGGCAAATTGATCCTGGCGTAATTTACCCAACCGTACATGCGGCTCCAGCATCACCTGACCGGAGCTAGCTTTGAGTTCGTCACCCAGAATTTTCATCAAGGTGGATTTGCCACAGCCATTAGCGCCGATCAGGCCATAACGATTACTGTTATTGAATTTGACAGAAACGTTTTCAAAAAGAGGTTTTGCCCCAAATTGTATCGTGAGGTTTGCAGTAGAAATCATACGTAATGGTAAAGCCTACAGAAAAATGAGGCGCGCATTCTACCAATTTTGAAGACTAAATGGAGACTAAATAGGACATTCCCTTCACTTACTTAGTTCTCTGGAATCTATAGATCTGCTTTCGGTCAGATGATCTACCACTGAAAAACTGAAATAAAAAAGCCCCAACCTTTCGATTGAGGCTTTCTTGTTTGGTGCCGCCACCAAGAGCCCGAAGCTTTTGTGGAGAGGCGGGACCTACTGATTACAAGTCAGTTGTATAAATAGAAAGAATACTCTGGTAATAAAAAAGCCCCAATCTTTCAATTGAGGCTTTTTATTTGGTGCCGCCACCAAGAGTCCAAAGCTCTTGTGGAAAGGCGGGACCTACTGATTAAAAGTCGCCACTATTGTTTATGATGGGTAAAAAAAAGCCCCAATCTTTCGATTGAGGCTTTTTATTTGGTGCCGCCACCAAGAGTCGAACTCGGGACCTACTGATTACAAGTCAGTTGCTCTACCACGGCTGAGCTATAGCGGCATAAAAGTGTGAACATGTCGGATGGCGGTCTGCGACCTTATCCGACCTACGTTGTAGTTGGCCTACAAATTCGTTCAGGCGGCGCATACTACCAATCTCCACCATTTTGATCAATATTTAGGTTAAAATTCTCTGCAGAAATCTCCCTCACAGGATAAGCAGTGTCTACCCTAACTGACAGCGCGCCATGGCAAGCCCTGATTGAACATCAGGCACACCTCTCTGAACAGTCCATTCGCGGGCTTTTTGCGGAAAATCCGCAGCGTTTTTCCCAATTCAGCCTCGAGGCGGGAGACCTGCTGCTGGATTACTCGAAAAACCTGTGTGATGCGCAAACCCTGAATTTACTTGATGCCCTGGCGACAAAAGCGCAGCTGGCCAAGGCTATTGATGCCATGTTTGCCGGTGAGCGAATCAACACTACAGAGGACCGCCCGGCCCTGCATATTGCACTGCGCTCGCCTGACCGGGATACCGAATACGGCCAGCTTGTGCATCAGACGCTTGATCAAATGGAGTCCTTTGTTAATCGTGTCACCAGTTGGCAATGGCAGGGTTATACCGGGAGTCCGATCACCGATGTGGTCAATATCGGCATCGGTGGCTCTGATCTGGGGCCAGCCATGGTGTACAGCGCCCTGGCCAATTACCAACTCGACGGTATTCGCTGTCATTTTGTGTCCAATGTGGATCCGGCTCATATTGAACAAATACTGGAATCTCTGGATCCGGCTACAACACTATTTGTCATTGCCTCGAAAACCTTCACCACCATGGAAACAATGCTCAATGCGCAGACGGCCAGACGCTGGCTGCTTGATGCTTGCAGCGACGAAAAGGCTTTGGCCAAACATTTTGTGGCAGTGAGCGCCAATGTTGAGTTAGCCCGCGATTTTGGTATTGGTAATAACAATATCTTTCCTTTATGGGACTGGGTGGGCGGACGCTATTCCTTGTGGTCAGCCATTGGTTTGCCTGTCGCTTTAGGGATTGGCATGGAGAACTTCCGCGCCCTTCTGGCTGGCGCTCATACCATGGACAAGCATTTTCGTACTGCGCCTTTTAAAGAAAATATGCCGGTGTTGATGGGCTTGTTGGAATGCTGGACGCTGAATTTCTGTGGCGCAGAATCACGGGCGATATTGCCTTATAGTCAGTTGCTGCATCTTTTCCCGGCTTTTCTTCAACAACTGGATATGGAAAGTCTGGGTAAATCTGTCACTCAGAATGGCTCTGCAGTTGATACGGCTAGTGGAGCTATTGTATGGGGCAGCGCAGGCACAAATGGACAGCACTCTTTCCATCAATTACTGCATCAGGGCACCCATCTTGTGCCTGCGGATTTCATTGCCATCGCTACCAGCGACAGTCCCAATCTGGAACAGCATCAACAGTTGCTGGCCAATTGTTTTGCACAAAGCCAGGCCTTGATGGATGGGAAAACACTGGATGAAGCCCGGGCTGAATTAATCCAGCAGGGGCTCAGTGAAGAAAAAGCCAGCACACTGGCACCGCACAAAGTCATTGCCGGAAACCGGCCAAGTAATACCCTGATACTCAAGGCGCTGACACCACAAGCCCTGGGAAGTCTTATCGCCTGCTATGAACACAAGGTGTATACGCAAAGCGTCATTCTGGGCATCAATGCTTTTGATCAGTGGGGCGTTGAACTGGGGAAAGTTTTGAGTACAGATATTTTTGCCGAGTTGGCAGGTGTCGGGGAGACGTCAAAGTTTGATGGGTCGACTAATGCACTGATTAATCGTTGTAAGCGGTAGCAGGGATTTAAGAGCAGCGCAAATTTTTACTTTTATGGGAAGGCTGCGCCTTCCTTCGGCGGATGACGCTGCGCTTTTCCGCCCTACGTGATCGCCCTGCTTTAATCTCCGGCACAAAAAAAGGAGCAAGCTTGCTCCTTTTTTCTTTTCACTTTCCACTTTTAGGTATGAATTCATTCGGGGTTAAAACCCCTCCTACATCCTTTCCACTTGTCCCTTGTACCTTGTCCCTTGTACCTGATTTTAAAAAGAATAAACCAGACTCACAGAAGTGAGCGTATCAGTTTTCTCACGTCCCACTGGTACTTCCGAATTATTACGTGCCTGGAAAGCCAGCTTGGTGGTGATATCGCCGATAATATTGGTTTCCAAACCTACTTCAAATATAGAGACAGTTCTTTCATCACCTATTTCAGCAGTAAAGCTGTGCGTTAGTGCTGCATTGTCACTGATATTCCAGCTTAATTTCTCACCCAAAGAGAAGATCACCTCACCATCAGTGATACCACTAATCTCATCATTTTGACGATAACCTATACCACCGAAGCCCTGAAATTCAATAGTGTCGCTTTTCATAAAATAGCGACCATAACCAGCAGAAAGTGCGGCCTGATAATTAAAACCACTGAAACGATCATCGGTATAGCTGCCTTTTACATACAGGTACTGATCTTCATCCAGATTGTAGTCAGACTTGTTTTCCAGGTAGTAACGCTCAGCTTTAGCCTGTTGATTTTCACTTGCACCCAAGGCCTGAAATTTCAGATTATGCAGCCACTTTTCCTGTTCAAAGCTTGCCAGAAATTCCAGGTTATAAGTATCTGTATCGGTGTTGCCTGATGTCCCGACATAACCAAAGGCAATGCTCGCATCAAGCCCTTCGTCCTGGGCAAAAGCAGGTGCCAGGATGAATGCCTGGCTCATTATGGCTGCACTTAGCAGTTTTTTCTTCAAGTTCATTATTCTCCCCATTATTCCATTTATTCCGTTTATTCATTTCTACAAATAGAAAGCCGGTCAGTGTTTTACACACTGACCGGCTTAGTTAGTTCAACATTATTGTTTGGTAAAATACCCGATGCGGTCGCCCTGGTAAGTGCCTACCCAGATTTCATTATTCACTTGTAGCGCAGAACTGACACCCTGCATGGCAGCATCTCCATCCATGCCACCCACACGAACCACCTCAAGAGTGTCAACATCCATCTCAACCACCGACCAGCCGCCGCCTTCTACATTACCACCAGCGGTCAACAGTTTGCCAGGCTCTCCCCAACGAATGTTGTCCAGCACAATATCCAGGCTAATCGTTGTTTTTACCGCCGGATCCTGACTACGATCGAAACGGACTATTTCCCGAGTGCCAAAAGCTGCAACAAACATGTAACGATCATCTTCGCTCACCACAATGCCATTAGGGCCGGACAAGCGTGTGCCTTCAATAACAGAAACTTCACCACCGGGATGCCATTCCTTTACGCCGCCATTTTCTTCACCGGCAAAAATAGGGGTGAAACCTTCAGGGCCTGCAAATTCAGTCGTGACAAAACCACCATCAGAGAGAATAGCGACACTGTTGTGCATGATGCTCTCTTCCAAAGGTACGCAACCTTTCCAGGTAAGCTCTGCAATGCCCTCACTCATGTCCAGATCAAAAATCTCGATAGCTTCGCGGGCACCATGACTGGTGATGTAAAGATCAAACTGGTTGGCAGAATATTCATGCAACGCCAGACCATGGGCGGAGAAATTATTCACATCCATTGGACCCGGGCAATTTGCGTATGTGACAGTGTCATGATCCTGAGAATAATTTGCGCCAAACACCAGTTCTTCCCAGCGGTCGTCTAAAGGATTTACCAGATAAAGATGCCCTGTGACTTCTTCACTGCTCATCCCGGAAGTCAAAATCATGCCGGTATCTCCCACACTGAGAAGATCTTCTGCGTTCATTAAACCGCAGATATAGGTGATGCCCGGATCTGATGGGCAAGGCACAACTTCCTGGGCAACACCGCTTGCCGCTCCCATATCAGGTGCCTGCGTGGTCCCGCTTCCAGCTTCATCACTTCCGCCGCAAGCGCTCAATAAAAAAGCCAGGACAAAAGGTAAAAACTTAGCATTAAGTGTCGTTTTCATAGTTTTTCCATTGAATCTAGTGAAATCTGTTTTAGGCTGTAAAAAAGGGTGCTTATTTAACCATTGTGGCCGTTAAAAAACAAAACACTACGACATTGAGAATTGCCTTTACCAGTGCCTTAAGCCTATCCTTGCAAGCAAATATCTCAAACAAGACTGGTAAAGCCCTAAGTACAGGATGAAGCGATGGAAGCACTATTTATCTGGATTGAGAACAGTCCATTAAGCCTCTGGGTGCGCGGGGAGTCTGGCTGGCATATGGCATTTCCCATTATCATTGTGTTTCACGCGCTGGGCATGGGTTTCCTGGTCGGTGTCGCGCTGGCGATTAATGGCCGCGTGCTGGGTCTTGCACCGGGGGTTCCCCTCACCCGACTGCATGCCTTCATCCCTGTCGCAGTAATTGCCTTGATTGTGAATGCCATCTCCGGAGTATTGCTGCTGATAGGCTACCCCACCAAGGCGCTCACCAATCCTGTTTTTTATATCAAGCTGTTATGTATAGCACTGGCCCTTTGGAACCTGCGCTGGTTCACGAAAACGGTGTTAACTAATACTGCTTACGACAGCGGCAACATGCCTTTATCAATAAAACGTCTTGCGGTGATATCCACCGGGCTTTGGGCAAGCGCCATTATTGCCGGGCGCCTGCTGGCCTATACCTACAATCACATTATGAGTATTTAAACGGCTAATTATTTTTCGGGGATTTCGGGAATAAAGAGGAAAGATTAGTATGTTGGAAACAATCTCGGACTGGCTACAAAGCACCTGGCTTTCTCATGCCTTTATTTCCCAGGGTCTGTGGGCATGGCCAATGAGCGAGTCACTGCACTTCATCGGACTATGCCTGCTGGTAGGCTCAGTGGGTCTGGTTGATCTGCGCATGTTGGGCATGGCAAAAGGTATTTCCGTATCCGCACTGCACAAGCTGATTCCTTTTGGGGTAGCTGGCTATCTGCTGAATGTCATTACCGGCTCCCTGTTTGTGGTGGGAGATGCAGACCAGTATATTTTTAACGATGCCTTTCGTTTCAAAATGTTGTTTATGTTCATAGCCGGCATCAATGTATTATTTTTTTACTCCACAGCATTTCAACAAACCAAACTGCTGGGACCAAATGATGAAATGCCACTGCCGGTAAAAATTATGGCCGGTGTTTCTCTGGCATGCTGGATAGGTATTATCTGCGCCGGTCGCTTGATTACCTTTTACCGGCCGTAAACCCAGATATTTACCCGTCTGCTAATCACGAAGTTGTCCGTGGCCAAACTGCTTTCCCTGGCCAGGGGAATGAGCTATTAACCCAGACACGAGTTTAGCCAAGTGTTGGTAAATACGACCTTCTCATCACTCGCTCTATTCGACCATCTTTCATAACTAACTGTATTAATTATATTTTTTTATTGGCATTCATTTTGCAGCTATATAATAACTGTCAAAATGAATTGCTGAGAAGACATTGCTGATTGAGCTCTTAGTCCATTTAATCCTCACTACAATCCTGATCCTGATCATTGCCAAACAGGTGAAGGGAATTGAAGTTGATACGCTGTGGGCTGCTATTTGTGGCGCCGTAGCTCTGGGTCTCATCAATGTCATTCTGTTTCCATTGGTGGCCCTCATCACGCTCCCCTTTACCATTTTGACCTTTGGCTTATTCCTGCTGGTGATCCATGCCTGCCTGTTTAAATTTTCTGCCGCCATTGTCTCCGGATTTCGGGTTAACGGCTTTGTCCCTGCACTCTATGGCAGTATACTTCTCACCCTGTTCGACCTGCTTATCTCCATCTTTATTTAAGGATGGGCACTATTCAATTTTCCTGGGGGAAACATGAAACTGTTTCAACAGACCCGTCGGGTCTTTTTGCTACTTTCAATACTGTTAATTTCTGCAATTTCTACCACAGCCTTGCAGGCGCAGGATTTTTCCCGCACCCGTCCGGATCGTCTTGGTTTTGACCGGGAACGCCTGGCCCAACTTGATACTGTGCTGCAATCCTATGTCGATAATGAACAGATTGCCGGCAGTGTGGCCCTGATATTACGTGATGGCCGTATCGCCTATTCTTCAGCGAAAGGCATGCAAGACCGGGAAGCGAATATCGCCATGCAGGAAAACAGCATGTTTCGCATTGCCTCCCAGACCAAGGCAATTATCAGCACTGGCATTATGATTCTGCATGAACGCGGTGATCTGCAAATTTCAGATCCCTTAAGTAAATTCTTTCCCGCATGGGCCAATGCCAAAGTGGCCGAAGCCAATGACAGCGGAAGCTACGATCTGGTAGATCTTATCCGCCCGATAAATCTGCGTGACCTGCTCACCCATACCTCGGGTATTGGCTATGGCGGTTTTGCTGGCACAGGTCCGGCTAATCAGGCCTGGGTAGATGCCGGCATTACTGGCTGGTATCTGGCTGGTCGTACTGACGGCATTCAGGCTACGGTCAGAAAGATGGCGACTTTACCCCAGCAGGCACAACCAGGGGAGCAATGGATCTATGGCTACAATCTGGACATTCTGGGTGCGGTCATTGAAGTTGCCTCGGGCAAAACACTGGATATATTTCTTGATGAAGAAATCTTCACCCCTCTGGGCATGAATGACACACATTTCTTCCCGCCCGAGGAATATGCCTCTCGTCTGACAAAAGTGTATCGCGGCAAACAAGGCGGCGGCATCGAACCGGCTCCGGCTGTTGGCAGTATGCAGGGTCAAGGCGAATATCTTTCAGGACCGCGTAACACCTTTTCCGGTGGTGCCGGCCTCTTGTCCACCGCAGATAATTACGCCAGGTTTTTACAAATGACGCTCAATGGCGGTGAACTTAATGGCGTGCGCATTCTGGGACCTAAAACTGTCGAGCTAATGACCACAGATCATCTGCGCCAGATTCCCTTTAACCCAGGCACTGGCATGGGTCTGGGGGTCTCTGTCCTGAAGGATGTCGGAGCCCGCGGTACCATGGGCTCAGTGGGTGAATATGGCTGGGGTGGCGCCTATCACAGCACCTATTGGGTAGATCCGGTTGAAAATCTGGTGGTGGTTTATCTCACGCAAATACTTTCACCGAACCCTGGTCTTGATGATTTTTCCAAGCTTCGCGCCGGGCTTTATTCGGCTATTGTTGAGTGACTGAGAAACCTTATATTAATAGCGTCAGGCGAACTCTGTTCGCCAACGGCGGATCAAGGCCTGCGGCCTTTTCGCCCTACATTAAACTGGTGAAAACGTAAGGTTAATATTTTTTATTGAAGCAGAGGTACAAGATAAAAGGTACAAGAGGGTAAACACTGTATGCCAATGAATTTTTCACTTTTAACTTGTAACTTGTAACTTTTTAAAAAAACAGACATCGTAACAATCTAATTAATACAACATATTTATATTGAGGAACCTATGCAACTAGCAGCAAGCATGTCCCGTTTGGGAACAGAATCCGCCTTTAAAATTCTTGCCAAAGCCAAGGCTATGGAAGCCGCAGGCCGTGACATTATTAACCTGGGAATTGGTGCACCTGACTTTCGCACACCGGACAATATTGTCGAAGCCGGAAAAAAGGCGATGGAAGATGGTTTCCATTTTTACACGCCAGCCAAAGGCTTGCCCCAGTTGCGTGAAGCAGTAGCCAATGATATCCAGAAATACCGCGGCGTCACTGTGGATCCGGAAAATGTCATGGTCGTACCCGGCGGCAAACCCACCATGTTTTTTGCCATCATGATGTTTGGCGAACCAGGCGCAGAAATAATGTATCCGAATCCCGGCTTTCCTATTTATGAATCCATGATCAACTTTTCCGGTGCCAAGGCAGTACCAATTGAACTATTGGAAGAAAACGGCTTTGCCTTTGATCCGGACCTGGTGCTGGCGCAGATCAATGACAATACCCGTCTCATTATTATCAATACACCGGCTAACCCCACCGGGGGCGTGCTGGAGCGCGATGTGATTGAGCGCTTTGTCAAAGGGCTGGAAAAATATCCCAACGTGGCGCTTATGTCAGATGAGATTTATGCTCGCCTGCTCTATGACGACCTGGAACACGTGAGCTTCCTGGAATATGAATCCATTCGTGACCGCACTATTTTGCTGGATGGCTGGAGTAAAACCTATTCCATGACCGGCTGGCGACTTGGTTACGGTGTGTGGCCGGCAAGCCTGATTGACCATGCCGAACGCATGCAGATCAACAGTAATTCGTGTCCGTCTGCACCGATACAAATCGCGGGCATTGAAGCCCTTACCGGTCCACAGGACGCCGTTGACGTGATGCACCGTACCTTTGATGAAAGACGCAAACTGATTGTTGACCTGCTTAACGATGTCCCGGGTGTTTCCTGCATCGTGCCAAAGGGCGCGTTTTACGCTTTCCCGAATATCACCGGCACGGGCATGAAATCCAAGGCACTGGAGGAATTATTGTTGGAGGAAGTGGGTGTTGCTACCGTGTCAGGAACCAGCTTTGGCCATCTGGGTGAAGGCTATATTCGCTTTTCCTATGCCAGCAGCACGGACAACATAAAGGACGCCCTGGCCAGGGTGAAAGATTGTCTGGCAAGCAGGGTCTGATATCAGACAGAGCACCGGGGTAAAATTCCCCCTGTTACTTTCAGGAAGGTTCCCATGAAACGTATTCCAAGTATTCGCATCTACGCGCTTGCTGTGTGTTTTGTCAGTTTGCTATGTGCTGCTATCACCTCGGGTTTTGCCCTCTACAACCTGATTAGCCTGGTGGCACCGAGCGCAACTATAGAGCCTTCAAGAGTTCAGTTTTACAGCTCCAATGAAGCCTTTCTCAATTCGCCAATGAACTATCCGGCATTAGGCCGCGCGCCTGTACTCTTTAATGAAGGAATCACCCAGGCCCAACCATTAAATAATCCCTATGCGGATATGTCGGAAGAGGAAATCACCGCTGCACGCCTGTCCCGGCTGCAAACCGAGCTCGACGCTCATGCCGGACGCGCCAGGCTCTCAATTCTCCGTCAGGGCATCATAATTCTGATATCATCACTCTTATTTTTCACTCATTGGCGGCTGGCAAAAAATGTCGGCGGCGATGAAACTTAAGCAATACCCAAGAAGAGGGATAGCCATGAAAATGCTAACAAGAGCCCTGCTGGTGCTGGGCACATTGACCTTATTGTCAGTCAATACCCTGGCCGAACCTGTCTGGATTGATGTCAGGTCAGAAGGGGAATATGCACAGAACCATATTGATGGCGATGCCAATGTCCCGCTTGCCACCATAGACCCGGAACAATTTGCCGCAATGTATGGCAAAGATGCTGAAATCAATTTGTATTGCCAAAGTGGCGGCCGGGCCGGTCGCGCCAAGGATCTGCTGGAAGCCGCCGGGTTTACCAATGTGACTAATGTTGGTGGTATCGATGATGTCCGCGAATTACGCGATGTCGCCAGGAGCAGTTCGGCCCAGTAGCTGTTTATTATGGAACCGTTAAAGCCTTTCAGGCTGGGTGTGGTCGAAGGCTTTTTTGGCAAGAGCTGGTCCTGGGAGATGCGCGCACAGTACGCCAATTTTCTCAGTGGCAATGGCTTTACTACCTACCTGTATGCGCCAAAAAACGACGACTATTTTCGTAAGCTCTGGTCGCAACCCTGCCCACAGGATCATCTCGATTCCTTAACCCGACTGTCTTCTCATTACCGCGATACCGGTATCGAATTTGCCATAGGCCTGAGTCCCTTCGAGTTATATCGCGATTTTTCACCCTCAGGCCAGGATGCCCTGGCCATGAAACTGGAAGAGATCAATAGCATCAACCCGGATACTTTTTGCATCCTGTTTGATGACATGCATGGCGCCATTGATAACCTGGCTGATACTCAATTGCAGATCATGGATTTTGTCACCCGTCATAGTAAAGCCAGGCATTATATTTTTTGTCCAACCTATTATTCAGATGATCCGGTACTGGAACAACACTTTGGGTCAAAACCGGCCAACTATCTGGAAGACCTGGGCAATCACCTGGATTCCCGCATTGATATTTTCTGGACTGGACCCAGGGTATTTTCTCCCGAATTTCCCGAGGAACATTTACAACAGGTGACTGAAACCCTGATGCGCAAACCTTTGCTCTGGGATAACTATCCGGTTAATGACAGTGAGAAATTGACCAGACACCTGCACTTGTCACCTAAGGAAAACCTCAGTGCTGAATTAAAATCCCTGGCGCAGGGCCACATGGCAAATCCCATGAACCAGGCCTGTTTGTCGCAACTGGCACTGTATTCCCTGGGAAGGCTCTATAATGATGACGGCGCAGACATGGGCAGTCTCCTGGAAGAAGCCTGCACTGTACTTTGTCCAGCCAAACTGGGTCGTCAGCTGTTCCAGGATGCTTCCCTGTTCCAGGAGAAGGGTCTTGATCAACTCAGTGACAATGACAAAGCTGAAATCATCCAGCGCTATACCCCTTTTCAGGATCACCCCATGGTGGTTGAACTGCTTGGCTGGCTGCAGGGTGACTATGCATTTGATCCCGAATGTCTGACGTAAGGAAGCGCAGATAACATGACCATGGAAACCCCGAACGCTGAACTTCCGAATTCTGAAACCAGGGACAGCACCGAAACCCTCACCAATAGTTTGCAGCAGCAAGTCACCGTGTTCAAAGCTGACCACATCAGCGATCACATAAAAAAATACGGCCTGCATGAAAAAGAAAAACTGCAGGTAATCAACAAAATCCTGCAGCGTTTTTCAGCCCCGGTAGTTCTGGATATCGGCGCCAACATCGGCAATCATGCCCTGGCTTTTTCTACAGTAGCGGGTCATGTGCATGCCTTTGAACCCATACCGGCAGTTCATGCCCTGCTGGCAAAAAATATCGAACAGAACGCCATTACCAATATCACCGCTCACAAACTCGCCCTGTCGGACACGCAAGGCAGCGATACCATATACATGGTCAGTGAAGGCAACATAGGTATGTCGAGCTTTGACAACCGGGAATCCACCTCTATACCTGTAGAGGTCACCAAGGAAACCGGGGACAATTTTCTTGCCCGTCAGCACATTTCCAAAGTGGACCTGATCAAGATTGACGTTGAAGCCCACGAATATTTTGTGGTGAAAGGCCTGATGCAAACAATCAGGGCACAAATGCCTGTCATTACCCTGGAATGGAATGACCCGGTTGCCATAGACCGCTTCAATGACACAGAGGAATTTCGTTTTCTTCAGGAAAATTATCTTGCCCTGGTAATTGGTATCAACCATGACCGTACCTACTGGCGCAACAAACCCTTTGCCTGGTTGAAACGAAAAGGCAGCCGCTTGTTCATGCCGCGCAAAGCTGTGATCTATGATTTCAATCCCGCCTGGAATTACGACAATGTTCTCTTCGTTCCCAAAGGCAGGGAGGCCCTCCTGGAAAACATCAGGTGAAACTGCACCTGAAAGTTATCCCCGGCGCACGCCAGGAAAGCCATGAGTGGATGGATACTGAACGCTCTGAGCTCAAAATCCGGGTTACCGCGGCACCGGAGAAAGGCAAGGCTAAAAAGGCTGTTGAACTCTACCTTGCGGCCATCCTCGACCTGCCCCGAAAGGCGATCAATATAACAAGCGGTCATACCAGTCAGCAAAAAACTGTGGAGATTACCGGGATCAGCCCCGGCAAGTAAATTTAATTCTCGGAAAGTGAAAGTCTTCAGGTTCATCTTTGGTCTGTGATGAGGTCAAATAATTTTGATACACTTTGAATCTGCATACTTCGAAGGCTATAGTTAAGCATCATGAATCGCTTACAACAGATTTTCACCATTTGCCTGATCACCTTGTCACTACTGGGTGTTCAGGTTATACAGGCATCGCCTCTGCATGATCATGGTGATCACGTTGTGGATTGTGCACTTTGCCATTTCGACAACACAGAAGATGCCCTGCTGACTACTGCTCAGCCACAGCCACGCTTTGATAGCAATGCGATATATTCTGTCGCAGACAATAACTTCATTGTCTTGCTTCCACATCACTCCTTTCAGAGTCGCGCCCCTCCTTCCTGTTGATTAATTTGTAGTCCCGCTGGAATTCCCTGCCTTGAAAGTAGGGTATTTCGGCCTTAGAAATACACAATCAACGAGAGCACACAATGAAAACACTCGGAAAAATATTCCTTGTTCTGGCCAGTTTCGGAATCTTCGCCCAGGAAGCGGATTACGAGCTGGTGACTACGGCCATGCATACCATTCGCTCGGAAACGGCACTGCCGGTAACCGTGCTGGCCGGCGAAGAACTGCATGATGCCGCCAGATCAACTATCGGAGAGACCCTGGCAGGCCAGCCGGGTATCAACAACGCCTCTTTTGGCCCTGCGGTTGGTCAGACTGTCATCAGGGGGCAGCAAGGCCGGCGGGTAATGAACCTCAGCAACGCCATTGCCAATGCGGATGCTTCCGGCAATTCGGCGGACCATGCTGTGACGGTGGAGCCCATCCTGGCCGATGCCATTGAAGTGCTGCGCGGACCGTCCACTCTGCTGTACGGCGGTGGCGCTATCGGCGGGGTTGTCAATGTGATTGATAACAGGGTTCCCCGTAACCTGCCTGACAAGCCAGCCTTTGTTGTGGAAAGCCGTCACGATACAGCCGCCGACCTGACCACTTCCTCGGGACGCCTGGAGTTTGCCACGGGCAACCTGGCCTGGCATTTCGATGGCGTGCGCCGCGAATGGAATAACCTGGAAATTCCCGGCTTCGCCATTGATGAAGCCTGGCTTGAAGAAGACCATGATGCGGATGAAAACACCAAGGGTTTTATTGCCAATACCGGTGGTGAAACGGATTCATCAACATTAGGTGTTTCCTATATTTTCTCCAATGGTTTTGCAGGCTTGTCTGTTAATCGCAGCAATAATACCTACGGTCTTCCCCCTGGCGCACATGGCGATGAGCATCATGATGAAGAACACGAGGACGAGCATGAGGAAGATGAAGCTGACCATGATGAAGAGAACGTGTTTATTGACATGGGTCGCACTCGCTACGATGTAACGGCCGAATGGCGCAATCTCTCGCCCTGGATCGAACACCTGGATTATCGCCTGGCCTATACCGACTATGGGCACGCCGAAATGGAAGGCCCCGGCCTGGTGGGTACCCGCTTTGGCAATGACTCCTGGCAGCAGCGTCTGCAAATAACCCACCGTGAAACAGCCGGCTTGCATGGCGTGCTGGGGCTGCAGACTTCCGATGAGGAATTTGGCGCCATCGGTGAGGAAAGCTTCATTCCTGTGACAGATATCAGCAGCCGCGGAATCTTCCTGGTGGAAGATTTCCATAAAGGCAATTTCACGCTTGAATTGGGCGGGCGCTACAATCGCGATAGTTATTCACCACTGGATGCCATCACTCCTGAAAGAAAATTTTCAACGATGAGCTACTCGGCAGCCGGATTATGGGATATCAGCGCAGCCAATTCCCTGGGGTTAATTTTTTCCCATTCACAACGGGCACCTTCCATTGAAGAGCTTTACTCCAATTTCGGATTGGCTGATCCAGAAAATTGCGTTATTCATTTTGCCACCAGCGCCTGCGAAACAGGTGACGTGAATTTTTCAGAAGAGACTTCAAACAATGTAGATATTACTTACTACCTGGAACAGGAAAACTGGAATGCGACATTGACCGTTTTCCATAACGCCTTTGAAGACTACATTGGCCAGGTCACCACAGGTGCTGCAGTCGAGGGCTTTCCAGTCAGGGCGTATCGCCAGATGGATGCCCGCTTCAGCGGTCTGGAAATGGATGCCACCTTTTTGCTGAACGATACTTTTAGTCTGGAAGTCTTTGCTGACATGATTAATGGACGCCTGGAAGGCAATGGCGATGCACCACGTATGCCCCCTTCCCGCATTGGCTCGAGGCTGAATGTGACAGGAATCAACTGGTCAGCCTACATTTCCCTGCTGCATGCTGACAAGCAGGATCAGCCCGGAAACTTCGAGGTTGGCACGGACAGCTATACCCGCCTTGACCTGGGCGTGAATCTTGCCCTCGTCGTGGGCAGTGACAGTGAAGTGCTGTTTTTTGTCCGCGGCAGTAACCTGGGTGATGAGGAAATACGCCTTGCTACGTCCTACCTGCGCGGTTTTGCCCCGGAAGCCGGACAATCCCTGGAAGCAGGCTTTCGCTTTACTTACTAGATTTTCCAGCTATATTGATAGTAAGTCGGGTGGCCAGCTAACCCTATAAAACGAGGCCGACTCAACGTGGCAAAAGTTACTGTAGAGCTTGGACCACCCGACTTTATTCTTAGCTTTGTGCGTTTTAACCATTCTTAAACGGGGATGTGCCAGAACCCCTGCCTTGGGCCGGAATCAGACCCTAGCAAAAACAGTCTCTGTGAAGCGGTTTAACACCAAAATCAGACTATTTAACAACGTTAATTCTAGAATATTCATAATGTCTGCATTGGGTTGTTAGCAATCTCTGGCGACATTTTCCCACTCAAAAAAAAAACAGGGTGCCTTCTGACACCCTGTTTTTTGTCCTGATTGTTTTAAAACCCGCCTAGTTACCTGAACCCAGGCGATACTTAAAGGTCAGACCCCAGCTAAGTGGCCGCCCACGAGTAACACCAAGAGCAGAACGCAGTGGTGCCTTCAGATTAACTGGAGCAGGTGGACCACCTTCCCAATAACCGCCACCAAAGCGACTGGCAAAGTTGCCATATTGCTTATCGTTCAGGTTATTGCCAAACAACGCCACTTCCCAGAGATCATCCGGACTGGTGTAGGAGAGCCTGGCATTGAGCA